>ERZ832522.260-NODE-260-length-75992-cov-16.365461_pt1 | contig 75992 bp, 69 predicted proteins | sample MGYA00519951_ERZ832522 | MGnify/ENA primary metagenome ERZ832522 (study PRJEB31850, sample SAMEA3708728) | human gut metagenome | biome: human gut; feature: human-associated habitat; material: faeces | place: China | collected 2014 ... | reverse complement strand
ATGCGCTGTCCCTCAAGGCAAAGGGTCTGCTCTCGCAGATGCTGTCGCTGCCGGACGATTGGGATTACACGCTGCAGGGGCTTGCACAGATCAACAAAGAGAGCATCGACGCCATCCGCGAAGCTGTGCGCGAGCTGGAACGTGCCGGTTACATCAAGCGCAGCCGAGAACGTGACGAGCGTGGCTGCCTGCGCGGAACCGTCTACACGACCTATGAGCAGCCGTGCACGGAGCCAACACCGGAAGAACCTGCGCAGGCTTTACCTACGTTGGATCATCCAACATTGGAAAAGCCTATGTTGGATTTGCCTACGTTGGAAAATCCAACGCAATTAATTACTAAAGATACTAAGAAAAGAAAAAGACAAAGTAAAGATCTATCAATTACCGATTCGATTCCTTTCCCTTCCGGTTTTCCGGACGTTACCGCGCAGAAGCGAACGGAAATGAAAGGATCGTTTGAAAGCTATCGGGAATTGATTCTGGAGAACATCGACTACGACGTTCTGGCAAGCGATCCTCACGTTGACCAAGAGCAGCTTGACGAGATCGTCGATCTGGTGCAGGAGACGGTTTGCAGCACCCGCAGCCGAATCCGCGTTGCAGGTAATGACTACCCAGCCGAGGTCGTGCGGGCGAAACTGCTGAAGCTGAACGGTGAACACATCCGCTTTGTCATGGACTGCCTGAAGCAGAACACAACACGGATTCGCAACATCCGGCAATATCTGCTGTCAATGCTGTTCAACGCACCAAGTACGATGAGCAGCTATTACGCGGCACTGGTTGCACATGATCTGGCAGCATAATGGCATCTGTGAGAATACTCACGGATTTAGCGTTTCAACGCAATGTTCAACCAGCTCTTGACACAATCCAGCCATATGTGGTCGTATTGATGCACCTCTCCGGCGTTGTGGATCGTTTGCCGGTCGCTTGTTGAAAGCCCGTGTTCTCCCTGCGGGAAAACATGGAGCTCAAACGAAACATGATTCGCTGCAAGTGCTTGCGCATATAGCAGGCTGTTCATCACCGGGACGCATTCATCTTCCGCAGTATGCCATAAAAAGGTTGGCGGCGTATCTGCGCGAACGTGCTTCTCACATGAAAATAGATAAAGCTCCTCGGGTGAACAATGCGCTTTTCCTGTTAACGCAGTCATACTGATCTGGTGCGTCCATTTGGGCTCCGCCGTGATCACCGGATAACCCAGGACTGTCGCTTGCACCGGCTTGCTGTTCGGAATTACTGCACGAATCGCGCTGGAATCATATGACGTTGCGTACTGCGCGGCAAGATGCCCGCCTGCTGAGAAACCCATAAGCACAATTCGACCTGTGTCACAGTGCCATGCATCTGCGTTTTGATTGATCAGTTCTATCAGGGCTGCCACCTCGCACTGTTGTGCCGGATAGTGATGCGGTGCAACAGAGTACAACAGGACAAACACGTTGAATCCTTCCGGCAGGAAGTGAAACGCGATCGGCTCGGCCTCCCGCTGACTGCAAAACTCATAGGCTCCGCCGGGGCAAACGATCAGGCAAGGATGCTGCTCATCATCGCGTCCCATTTCCGTTAAATTATCCGGAAGATATACCTTAACGAGCGGATCTCCGCTTTGAGTCCCAAGGTTCGGAAAAAATTGCTTTAAATGTAGAAGCTCATATTTCATGCGGCATTCCCTTTATTCACAAATCCGTTTTCCATCCGTAAACGCCTTAGCAAGATTCAGGTCCTCATCGCAAACAACGAAGTCAGCCAGCTTACCAGGTTCGATGGATCCAATCTCTTTCTCGCGTCCGATCTCTCGCGCGGGAATGAGCGTCGCAGACAAAATCGCCTGCTCCTTCGGGATGCCAAATTCGACCGCCTTGCGCATACAGTCGTAAAGATTCGTGGCCGAACCGGCCAGCGTGCCGTCTGCGAGCTTCGCTACGCCGCCATACAGAAACACGTCCTGTCCGCCGAGGGTGTACTGCCCATCCGGCATTCCGCAGCAGCGCAGCGCGTCGGAGATCAGGCAAATGCGTCCCGGAAACAGCCTAAACGCCATCCGCACCGCGCTCGGGTGGATGTGCTGGCCGTCACAGATCAGCTCCGCGACGACGTTTTCGCGTTCGCTGCCCGCGCCAATGGGGCCGGGCTTGCGGTGGTGGATGCCCGGCATGGCGTTATACAGGTGCGTCAGATGGGACGCACCCGCGTCAAAGACCGCGCTGGCTTCTTCGTAGGTGCAGTCCGTATGCGCGACGGAGACCGTGCAGAGCTTGGACGCTTTTTCGGTAAATTCCACTGCACCCGGCAGCTCCGCTGCCACATCCGCGATGCGGAGAAGACTCTCGGAGACGTCATAAAGCCGTTTGAATGCAGCAAAGTCCGGCTCTCTCAGGTACGCGCCGTTCTGCGCGCCCTTTTTCTTTTCGGAGAAGAAAGGTCCTTCCATCTGAATCCCCATGAGACGTGCGCAGCCCTCCGGCTGCGCCTTTTTAAGCTGCACAGCCGTTTTGTACGCCGCCTCCAGCACGTCGTAGGGCAGCGTCATGGACGCTGGCGCGAAGCTCGTCACGCCGTTTTGCGCGAGATAACGCGCCATTTTCACAAGACCGTCATAGTCGCCGTCTGAAAAGTCCGCGCCGGAGTTGCCGTGGTTGTGGACATCGACCAATCCGGGGATGACATACTGGTTGTTCAGATCAATGCCGTCCTCCGCAGGGACGGTGGTCAAAATTTCAGCGAATCTTCCGTTTTCTACGCGGAAGGAGCCATGTTGGAACTGACCGCCCACGAAAATATTGGCATTCTTAAAAAGCATATCATTCCTCCACAAACCTTGCCGCCGCTTCGTCGCAGATCACGGTCACGTCGGGATGGAACTGCAGAATGGAGCCGGGGACCTCGGGCTTGACCGATCCGAAGAAGACCTGATGGAGGATCTCCGCCTTATCTGCACCGGTGACGATCATTAAGATCTTCCGCGCGGACATGACCGTGCCGATGCCCATTGTGATGGCGGAGGTCGGAACGTCTTCCAGTGAATCAAAGAAGCGTTTATTCGCCTCGCGCGTCATTTCAGTGAGCTTTACCTCATGCGTCATGACCGGAAAATGGTCGCAGGGTTCGTTAAAGCCGATATGCCCGTCGTGGCCGAGACCGAGCAGCTGAATGTCCACGCCGCCCCAGTCCTCGATCTGATGCTCATAAGCTTCGCACATGGCAGGGATGTCGGCTGCCAAACCGTCCGGGACGATGGTATTTTCGGGCTTGATGGAAATATGGTCGAACAGATTTTCATGCATGAAGCGGCGGTAGCTCTGCGGCTGGTTGGGCGCTAACCCTTTGTACTCGTCCAGATTTGCCGAACGCACGCGCGAAAAGTCGATTTTTCCTCCCTGTTCGCGTGCAATCAGCTCGCGGTAGAGGGGCAGCGGCGTCGAGCCGGTAGCAAGCCCTAATACGCACGCTGGTTTCGCCCGGATAAGATCTTCAAACATATCTGCCGCAGCGCGGGCCATTTCCTCGGGTGATCTCACCCGGATCAGATTCAGATGTAACATAAATTGACTCCTTTCCGGTGCGCTCAGCGGATATCCGGCAAGCTGGCCGCCGCCATTGACTGACCGACACGGCGGAAGTTTTCATCCGGCAGCATGACGCGCAGCTTCCGCGAAAGCTCTGGATATTCCTCGTTCAGTACACGCTGGCATTCGGACACGATGCGCTCGCCGCCGATGCCGGAAGCCACGCGTCCGAGGGCGAGCAGATTCCGGATGTCATAGAACATCTCATAGAGGCTAAGCGTATGTGCCAGATATACGCCGATGGAATCGAAGATCGCCAGCGCATAGGGATTGCCCCCTTCCGCCAGCTTCTGCACTTCCTTGAGCTTTTCAGCGGGTGTGAGATGCTCAGACAGCGCGATGCCTGCAGCGGGCGCGAGCTTTGCGACCGCGTCCTGCGAGAAATATTTGCAGCCGACGCCGAGATCGCCGGACCACTCATCGCGCATGGCGTGTTCATTCAGATCGACCGGTGCAAAGGCCAGCTCGTTGAACCAGCCGAGAATATTTCCCTCGGCGTCGACGTAACCGACAGCTTCGCTCGTGCCCATCGCAAGACCCATGACGCAGCCCGTGCCAAGGCTCATATAGCCTGCCAGTGCAGTTACGTCGCCGTCGTTGGCAACGACGATGGGTACATCGCCGATTTCCTTCGCAGCGCGGTCATAGATCGTTTTGACCTCCTCGCGGCGTTCACGCGGGACCTTGATAAACAGGGAGGACACCATCGGCGCATTGCCGACGAAGGTGCCGGCGGAGGAAACGCCAATGCCGTCGACGCGCGGCATTTTGGAGGCTGCGGTCTTAAAAGCCGTGACGATGCCGTCAAACTGATACTGCGGGTCGGAGCTGGTTTTCGGGTGCCAGACAACCTCTTCGGAGTAGACGGTCTTGCCGTCGATGACGGCAGAGACTTTGCGGTCAGAGCCGCCCGCGTCAAAGCCGATGCGGCAGCCGTTGGTATGACCGCCGACGCGGATGGGCAGCTCATTGGCGGTGGGGAAGTCGTCCTCAGAGCAGATGATGACCTCCAGAGGGCGCTCAAACATATCAAACTCGAAGCCCGCGTCAAATTCCCGTGCGCCGCCGGGACGGTAAGCGTCCCGGATCTGCGCGGCGATCGTATCGTTGCCCTGAAGATAGATACGGAAGCCGCCAACTGACCAGAGAAGCATTTTGACCAATCGCTCGGCAAATCTTATGTTCGCGGCAGCGAAAGCTTCGCCGCGCAGGCACGTCTCATAGACGGTGATCTTGCCGTGATCGCGTTCGACAGCGATCCGGAACGGGCGATCCGCTTCTTGCAGATACGCCTTCGCCCAGATGCCGAAGGGAATGAACCCCGGATCGAGCGCGGGCATATTCTTAACAGAGTAATCGATTCCAAGATAGTTCATACTGCCTCCTTCCGGTTCATGCGCGCGCCTCGAGCTCTGTCATCATCTGGTCGAGCTGCATGAGGCAGCGCGGCAGATGGAACGGTCCTTTGAACGTGCTGCCCTTGGTAGGGGGCATGGTAGGAAGCCCGTCGCGGCGCAGATAGCCGTACCATTCGCCGTAGGCCGGATCGGAGAAATGCTTTTGGCAGTAATCGAGCGTCTTGAAGAACCAGTCGAGATCCTGCTCGTTTCCAGTGTCGCGGTAGAGCATCATGGAGGAAATGAGGATTTCGTTATGCGGCCACCAGAGCTTCATATCGTGCTCATAAGATTCAGGCGGCAGACCCTTGGCGTCGACAAAGTACAGAAGTCCGCCGTATTCCTCGTCCCAACCGGCGTGGATGGCGTTGTCGAAGATGGTCTGCGCCTTTTCGATGAGTTCGGGCTTGCCGAACTGCTTCGCATACTCCAGCAGGAACCACACGCCCTCGATGTCGTGACCGGGATTGACGATGCGACCGTCTGTGAAGTCAAAGCGCGGCGTGCCGTCCGGAGCGACATTTTCCAGTGTACAGCCAAGATCAAACTTGACAAAATACTTGAAAATTTCCTCGACGCACTGCGTCGCGCGCGCGGCGTAAATATCCTTGCGCTCCGGGTCGCAGCGTATGAGGATGAGCGCGACGTTGAGATAGATCATCGGAATGCCGAAGGCGCGGCCGCTGCGCGTTTCGGGAATGGTTTTGGGTCCCATGCCGACCGGGTCTTCCATGCCGTGGTTGAGATCCCAATAGAGGTCTGCCATCTGCCGCGCGCGGGCAAGACGGCTTTCGTCGCCCGTGACGGCGTAATATTCCGCGTTCGCCATGGCGCAGAACGCCTCAGAGAAGCAATACCGGCGCTGCCGCAGCGGCTGACCGTTCTTTGTAACGGTAAAATACATACGGTCGCCTGCGGCGTGATTAAAGCAGTGACGCTCCATAAAATCAAGGCAGCTGCGGCTGGCGTCGAGCCATTCCGACTTCGTGCCGTAGACTGTGCACAGATGGGCAAAGATCCAGCCGCACCGCCCCTGCATCCAGACGCTCTTGTCCGTGGAATAGATTTTACCGGTTCGGTCGAGACAGGTATAGACGCCGCCGAATTCCGGATCCATGCCGTTTTTCAGCCAAAAATTTACGCAGCGATCCAATTCCGCGCGTACCCAAGTATGCGCCTCGGTAAATTGCTGTTTTCTCATTTCGTTCATGTACATGCACCTCTTGCTACAATTCAAAAACAGGTCTGTGATTTATGCCTTTACATATTTCTGGACAGCCGCTTCGATCATCTGCTGCGCACAGGAAACAATGTCCATGTCGGATGCGACAAGATTCGGCAGCGGCGCGCGCACGGTACCGACGTCCATACCCTCTCGGCGCAGAATCTCTTTCATGACGGCATAGAGATTGCCATGGCAGCTGCACATCTTATAAATGATGCGGCAGCATTCGTTTTGAATTTCGCGTGCCAGCTCCATGCGCCCAGTGTGATAGCATTCGAAAATCTTGAGATAGAGCTCGGGCATGACGGCGTAGGTGCCGCCGATGCCGCCGGTCGCACCGATGGCAAGACCAGAGATCAGCTGCTCGTCCGGACCGTTGAATACGACGAGCTCACGCTCGGTCGCATCGCGCCACATCTGGATGTCCTGCGTCGGCATAGACGAGTTTTTGACGCCGATGACGCGCGGATTCTTAGCCATTTCCTGCAAAAGCTGCGTGCTGAGCGCGACACCCGCAAGCTGCGGGATATTATAAATGATAAAATCCGTGTTTGGCGCAGCTGCAGAGATGGCGTTCCAATAGTCCGCGATGGCATACGGCGGCAGATGGAAATAGATCGGCGGGATGGCGGCGATTGCGTCAACGCCGAGGCGTTCAGCGTGCCGTGCCAGCTTGCAGCTGTCGGCGGTGTTGTTACAGGCGACGTGCGCGATGACAACGAGCTTGCCGCCGACTGCATCCATGACGGTTTCGAGGATGGTCTTGCGTTCTTCTACACTCTGGTAGATGCATTCACCGGACGAGCCGCCGACGTAGAGACCGGTAACGCCCTTGTTCAGAAGGTATTCTGCAAAGCGCTTCACACGCGCTGCGCTGACGCTGCCGTCTTCGTTATAGCACGCATAAAACGCCGGGAAAATGCCCTGATATTTTCTTAATTTTTCATCCATTATGTATTCTCCTTTTAGGTTGTAGCGGGCTCTCGTAATGAGAACCCGCTGAACATTTAAATCGTCAATTCGCAGTGAGTTCACTCATGGTAAATTCTTCATAGTACATATACCGCAAACCATCTGCCCACGAAGTGGTCGGCGATGCTTCATAGATCATTCCAATTCGTCCATCGCCAAGTTCAACTAGACTACTGTAAGCAAAGAGTGCACTGGCCTCAGTAACCTGATAGACGTATTCCCAGTCGATAGAGTACTTCGTGCTCCCGTTGTCGTATTGACCATTTTCTTTGATCAAGCCGACATAGATGCGCCCATCTGTTCTGGAGGTGTTATACGCCATTGACAGCAAAACTGCAGGATATGCTTGTCCATCTTTTTTCGAGACAACCGTTCCACTATATGAAAGTGCTGACAACTGGCTGTTCGTACCGGCCAGATTATCGCCAAGTCCCGATGTAACATCAATCCATGTTTCGCCGCCATCAAGACTTGTCGCGGTTTTAATCTTACCCCCGCTGCCACTGGTATTTCGCATAAAAATCTGCAAATTGCCATTTGGAAGTTCTACAACAACAGATTCATGCCCGACTGTTCCAGGAAGGCAGTCACCGTGCGTCCAAGTGTTTCCACCATCATCACTATAAATAACTTCCGTTCGTGCGCCACTCGTCAGCGTACCATTTCCTCCAGTAAGCTGATAGTAGATTGGAACAACCAGTCTGCCAGCATGATCACCATTCTGAATTTGAATACCATGTCCAGGTCCAGTCAGATAGTACCGAGACTCTTCTCTCTTGACCATGCCAGAAATAATCTTGTCCGTATGCCACGTTTCTCCATCATCGTCTGAATAAACCTGCATGATATAACTGGTATTGTAAACTTGCAGTTCAGAGTCTTCATAGAAAATTTTCATCGGCACAGACTGCGAAGCTGCCTGTGTGTCCGAGCTGCGCTGCGTAACATGCAAAAGCTGACCGCCCTTGTACAGTTCATAATTTTCACCGAGACTGTATTCTGAAAGCTCACCAAGCGACAAATTGCTATCATCAACTGTCGTTCCGTCGGAAGAATACTCCGTCGGTGTACCCAGCACATGATAAACGTTATATCTGCCATCCGCGTTCTTCTCGCCATAAATATCAGCAGCGTAGTTAAAGCGACTGCGAACGGTGTTCATATTAACATTTCCAGACTTCACGTTTTGATCGGAGAGCAGGAAATATTTATGCCCCGCAATGGTGCAGAAGCCGTCACCGAATGGCATACTCCGAGCGACACCACCATGCGCTTGTCCATAAGCATCGATATTAAGTGATTGGAAACCGCCGCCGTTCCAAGCAAAGGCGTCTATCAACAGCAAAATTCTGTCTGTATACTCAGTATCTTCTACGATGACTCCATCAATAAAGGAGGCTGAGCCTTGTTTGTATCCGTATTCATCTGCATAGTCACTCATATGCAGACAATCTGGCGTAATCGCATCTTCCCAACCATCATTCGCTGTATAGCTGAGTGCCTGATGCTTGATTCTAAGTGCAGAGTCAATATTCTCTGCTGAATCGCCAGTACTGCCATAGTTTGTATCGGAACCAGCAACTAAGGTCCCCTTTGAAGAGTACAGCAAATACGGAATTCTGAAGAATGTCGAGCTTGTAGCATCGCCCTCGTAAAAAACATTCCTGGACGTTGGCCTTGTCAGCTCAAGAAGCAGTTCGTCAGAAAGTGCCGACGCGAAGACATAGATATAATCAATTGTACCTGTGTATGGATAACTGCTGGAACTAATCAGCCGATCCATTTTCCCAATATAACCAGTCGTCAAGTTCGGAATATCGCCTAGCCATTGGTAATCATCACCTGTTTTGGCTGTCACTCCGCCTTTTTGACCATTTGCAAATAACTTGTAACCTACGCCACTTTCTGCTTTGAACGCAACGATATTGTCTTCATAACCGAACGTAGTGCAGTAAGCAGAATATTTAGGAGAATCAGAATTTCTAAATTCAAATCCAACGCGGTTGCCCGATTGATACAAGTGGAAATGTGCATTGTTTTTGCTTGTATCACTGACACTCAGAAGTGAACCAGGTCCATCTGTCGTGTTTTTGTATTTCACCAGTATGGTAATGTTATCAGAGCTATTTAGAGTCTCGAGAACGCCATCACTAAGTTGGACTGCATTGTCACTCTGAATGTTCAAGTCATGCTTTGAGTATACCAAGGGATTACCAATAGGCCATTCTGCTCCGGAGATTGCCGCCGCTTCTTGCTGTGACATAAATTCTGGAAGAAACGCAACAAAAGAAATATCTCCTACAAAATTTGCATTATTACTCGAGTTTGCCAACGCGCCAGATGTACCACCAATATTCAAAAACTGAATATCATTAACCTCTGTATTATAATTGAACCACGAGGCGAAATTCGGAAACTGTGTAGTGGTACTCCCATCAAAGCTTGTTACAGATTTTGCTTGTGTATTTGTAAGGTCGCTAGCATCTACACTGTAAACAAAGGTATGCCAGCCAGACCCGGTAGTTGTTCCACGGAGATTTGCGACCATTCCACCTGGGAAATCAATTCGTTGCATTTTCATCCCAGAAACATTATTAACCATAATCGCACCATATTTGTCCTTCTCTGTGGAGCTTCCCGCCGCAAATAGGACTTGATTTGTAGATGCCGTACTTCTATATCGAACAATAACTGTTCCTTGGGTGCTGGCTTTTAAGCGCGAAATATCCTGTTCTGTTCCCGAAACGATACGGCTTCCATCAAATGAAGTATTGCCGTCAAAGTTGTAATAGAAACCGGTTTTACTTGCCCTTGATAAGACTTCTATTATGTTGCTGCCATTTGCGCTAGAAGCGAATACCGAAAACGGGAACATAGTCAAAAGGAGACACGATACAATAAGTATACTAAATAGACGTTTCAAAGTATGTTTCATTTGTTTGCCCCTTTCTCTAATGACTCTGTATGCATTTGTTCGACGAACAGAAAATGTTTATAATTTATAGAGGGAAAGGAATTAGCCTGTGATTTCAGAAACCTTAACTTTGCGGTCTTCACGAAGAGAGCGCGTTGCAGCGTCTGCTGCCGCGATTGCCGCGCGGGCAGCCTCGCCAGTCAGAAGCGGACGGAATTCGTCCGTCACCGGATCCCCGTGCATAATGCCATTAAAGAATTTCATTTCGTTCTTCATGATGCCGTGCAGCCACAGCGGCGGCTTTTTACCCGGATGACCATACTGGATCGCACCATCCATTTCTGTGCTGTGATAGATCTGCGTTCTCTGATCGTCTTCCTCCTTGGTCTCGTGAACGAGGTAGTGTTCCTCCTCGCCATCTGCGGTTTTGACGGTCATGCCAACATTGCACATATCAATTTTAATGTAGCCTTTTGTACCCTGAATCAGTACATAATGCTCCGGATAGTGGAACGCAGAACCGTATTCCACGACAGCATAGGTACCGTTTCCAAATTCCAGCAAGAGAAACAGCATATCGTCCTCGTCGCCAAACTGCTCGCCCTTATGCGCAACATTGCCGCCAGTCATGGTAACCTCTGTTGCCGGTCCCATCAGGAACTGGATGCAGTCCAGCTCGTGGATATGGTGATAAAGGTGACCACCGGATTTTGCGCGGATCTTCTTCCAGCTGATGGACGGCTGCGGCTCTTCCCAGCCATTACGCGCAGAGTGGCAATAGAGAACACGACCGATTTTCCCCTCTGCGATCAGCTGCTTTGTATGGCGCACCGCGCGGAAGAAGTTCATGACATGGCCTGCCATGAAGATCACACCGTTTTCTTTACAGGCGCGTACCATTTCGTCGCAATCCACATAGCAAAGTGCAATCGGCTTTTCACAGAAGACATGCTTCTTATGACGTGCTGCTGTCAAAACTGGCTCTTTGTGCAGATAGTTCGGCGAAGCTACCAGCACAGCGTCGACATCATCACGCGAGCAGAGCTTATCCAAATCCGTTTCGACATCGCAGCCAAGCTCTTTTGCCACAGTCTCGCCATTTTCTGGGTCATAAACTGCAACAATTTTTGCCCCCTCCTGCTCTTTCATAATGCGACCAAGTTCAGCACCGAAATATCCCGTACCGACAATTGCATATCCAATCGTTTTCATAACAATATCTCCTTTTATTTGATAGAGCCCTGTGCCAAACCGCCAGCAATGCGCTTCTGGATCAGCATGAAGAAAATTACAGAAGGAATTACGACAAGTGCGGATGCAGCCATCATAACGCCCCAGTCCAGCACCTCTTGACCCATGAGTGATTTCAGTCCAACCGCAACGGTCATTTTGTCGCGGCTGTTGATCAAAATGAGTGAGAACAGGAACTCATTCCATACGTTGATAAATGTATAAATTGCCACGGCAACTACACCGGGTGCGACAATCGGCAAGACAACGCGACTAAATACTTGAAGTTTGTTCGCACCATCCATGTATGCGGCTTCTTCAATTTCAAGCGGGACTGTTTGGAAGAATCCAACCAAAAGCCAAATCGCATATGGGACAGAAATCGAAAGATACACAATAATCAGTCCAACGCGGCTGTTCACCAGCCCTGCTTTGCCCATAATGATTGAATATGGAATCGCGAGCAAGATGGGCGGGAACATATACGTCGTGATCAGGACTCTCGTCATGATCTTTCCAAATCTCGGGAAGAACCGAACAACACCATATGCACCAAGCGCAGAAATCAGAATAGCAATGATTGTTGTGCTTCCGGCAACAACAACACTGTTCATAATATTTGTGCCGAACTTTAGTTGCTCAAAAACAATTTTATAATACTCCAGCGAAAAGACCTGAGGGAAAATCGCAGTGGGATTCGCTGTCAGTTCGCCCTTGCTCTTTACAGAAGATACTAATATCCAAAACAGCGGAAACGCTGCCAAAAGCGCAAGAATTGTCAGATAGGCATAGGAGATCGTGTCGCCTAAGATACCGCGTCTAAAATGTTTACGCTTATGCATCACTTCTCCTCCTCCCACTTGTTCAAAAGCCTAAAGTACTGCGCACACACAATCAGCAGGAAGAGCAGCAACAGTACGGTAACTGCTGAAGATCGTCCAAGCTGCTTCAATCCCCAACCAATGTTATATGCATAAATCGGAACGGTCAGTGTTTTATTTGCCGGGCCGCCGCCGGTGATCAAGTAAATGATATCGAAGCTATTGAAAATCCAAATTGTGCGAAGCACGACCAACAATCCAACAACAGTACGAATATGCGGAACTGTAATGTGCCAGAAAGACTGGAATGTATTTGCACCATCAATTTGAGCTGCTTCATACTGATCTTTTGGTACGGTTTGCAGCGCTGACAGGATGTTGACCATGATCAGCGGCGAGCCGAACCAGATATTGATGAACACCAACGTTGCAAACGCCAGATTTCCAGTCAAAAATTCCGGCGCGGTTGAGCATAGTCCGAGCTTGATCAGAAGATTCGGCAAAAAACCGTAAACGCCGTTCAAAATCCACTTCCAGGAAAACGCCAAAACGATTGATGGAATCGCCCAAGGAATAATCAGGATTGTACGATAAATGCTAGAGCCTTTTTTGATTCGGTTCAACGCCAATGCGCCGGTAAAACCGACTATTAACTGCCCCAGCAGAGAGAAAAAGGTCCATTTCAGGTCGTTCCAAAAGGCCGTCCAGAAATCCGGATCAGTCAACGTTTTAATATAATTATCAAGACCGAGGAATCGATAAGTAGGCTTAATGAGATTTTTGTTTGTCAGACTATAGAAGATACTGGAAGTAACGGGATATAGCAGGAGTAAAATAACCACGGTGAGCGCGGGAAGAATAAACAGCCAACTGCTTGCTTTTGATGATAGCGTGCGCCTTCTTTTCACAATTTTGCAGACCTCCTTTGCTGCGCTAGAGATAGAGGAGGCGGGGGAAGCCCCCGCCTCCTGGGTCACCCCAATAAAATCTTATTCTGCTGCCTCAAACAACTCATTCAGCTGTTTGTTGGCGGCTGCCGCAGCGTCTTCAACAGATGTGCCGTTCAGGACGATGTCCTGGAACATATTCTCGACGACACGCTGGTTTGCAAGGATGCCAGCCTCGACGCAGGGGCCATATTCCATGCCAATATAAGTGCCGTGGGTCAGAGCGTCGCTAATCACACGCATTTCGGCTTCATACTTCTGAATCGTCGGATCCGCAAGGAACGTCGGATCATTTGTGATTTCCTTCAGAGCAGGAAGCATGCCAACCGGTACAGAGTGCAGGAACGGGACATAAGTTTCCGGCTCATAGAAAGACTCGATGAATGCCTTGCAGATTTCAGGATGCTTAGAGTTCTTCCAAACAACCATCGGCAAATTATTGACGATGTACTGCGGCTGCTCGCCTTCGCTGCGGGTGGGAATCGGTGCGCAGCTGATGGAATCCATCAGATCGGGGCGGTTTGCCTCAACGCCGCTGATATGGAAACCGGAGTTGAAGTCAAATGCGTTTTTGCCCTGATAATAAAGCGTCGCCTGATCGAGCGTGTTGTAGTTGATCGAGTCTGCCGGAGAATTTGTCTTATACATATCCGTCCAGAACTTGATGCCTTCAACAATATCCGGATCGGTCAGGTTTGCCTTGCGGTCTTCTGTCAGAAGGGACTTGCCGCAGCTGCCTGCCCAGACATCCAAGAAGCACGTTGCATACATATCGTTCGTGCCCATCGGAACAGAGCAGCCGTAAACTTCGCCGTTCTCGCCCTGCGTGATCGCCGTCGCTGCCGCATTGAACTCGTCCCAAGTCGTGGGAACATCAAGATTGTACTTTTCCAGCAGATCCTTGCGGTACCACATCACAAATGCATGAGAGTAGATTGGCACTGCATAGCAGCTGCCATCATAGGTCATTTCCTGAATCGGAGATTCATAGAAACGGTCGCGGCCAATTTCGTCGATCATATCATCCAGCGGAATGATCGCGTCGGCGTTGATCATTTCGACAACCTGACCGGCCTGCGCGGTACTCATGTCGGGAACGTTGCCCGAGGCAAGGCCAGTCGTCCACTTGGTGTAGAAGTCTGCCCAGGAGTAAGTTTCAATGTTGATTTTCACTTTGGGATGCTCTGCCATGAATGCATCGGCTGCCGCCTGAATCCGCTCAAGTCTTGGGCCCTGCGTGAACGAATGCCAGAACGTAATCTCACCCTCCAGCCCATCCGCTGTTTCAACAGGCTCTGCCGTGTCAGCCGGCGTGGATTCTTCCTTCACAGTGGTCTGCGGGGCGTCCTGCGCCGTTCCAGATGGAGGCGTCGTGGTGCTCTTTTCTGAGCTGCAGGCGGCAAGGCAGCCAAGCAGCATCAGGGATGCCAGAAGAAGCGCTAAGTATTTTTTCATAATAATCCCCTTCCTGTTTCACGTATTTTTGGTGGTTTTGCTGTGGCTTCATTATAGAAAATAATTTTTATTTTGTGTAGAGGATGGAACGATCAATCATAGCATTATTCGATCATAATTTGGGTGATTCTTTCCTTGCACGCACCGTCTGCCCACGCGAGATGCGGCGATATTGATGCGGCGAAACGCCGAACACTTGCCTGAATGTGCGCGAAAAATAGTTTGCGTCGCTGAATCCGACCTGATATCCGATCTCAGCGATCTCCCGATCGCTGGTCAGCAGCATTCTAGCTGCCGACGTCATGCGCAATTCTCGAATATAATCGCTTGGCGATTTCCCGGTATGTGCCTTAAAAAGCCTTCTAAACGATGTCTGGCTGACCTGCGCCATTTCGCTGAGTGATTGTATCGTGAACGGTTCATTCAGGTGCGGTGTCAGATAGTCCACGACGACTTGAATTCGCGGATCTCTGTTGATGTTCTGCGTCTTGGCGTTTCTTCTGCGGATCGCCTCAAGACTATGCGCATCCGGCACATCACGCTCAGATGGGGCTTCTGCTTCACCCTCCGCATTGGCGCGCTGGGTCAGGTAAGCGAGGATCAATTCCAGATTTCCGCGGATCCGAAACAGCCTGCTTGGATTCTGACTGGTTGCGCTTTGATAGATTTCCTGAAAATACGTCAAAACGCTCTCCTGTGCATTTTTCGTAATGGTCGGGATATGAAAGTACTCACCGAGAAAGTCGCTGTCGTTTAATCGTGCCGTGACGCAGAAACGAATAGAATAGAACTCAATATTATCACTCAGCGCCCAGCACGACATGACCGCCCCTTCCGGTATGTAAGCGATCTCATTTTTGTGTACGATAATCTCCTCTCCGTTGATTTTGAATACAGCTTCACCTCTGGTAATAAAGCGGAGTAAGCAATAGGGGATATAATCCTCAGGAAAAAACCATCCGGAGTGAAAGGTGTACTTATCAACGTACAAAAAGTTGAAGCGCATCGCCGAATACAACGATTGCGGAATGGTCGTCTGCACTATGATTCCTCCAAACCTGTCAATAACGCCTTGTTTATGGTTGAAAAATGCTAGTAATGATGTATGTATTACTTTAAAGTTCTCTGAAAATCTGCTAGGATGAAGAAAAAAGAAATTAGGAGCTTGTTTCGGTACCATTGTACAAGAATACCTAGGGAGGTCTATCTTGTGGATTTACAAACGGTTATGTTGCAGGAAGCGCATAAGGCTTATCCAAGCCACGAAGAAGTTGACCAGTGGGCAGATCGTCTCCTGAAGCAGTCAGAGGCGGTAGCAATTCATGCAGAGTTTGTGGATTACTGTCCAATCACGGTTTCCTTTGGGAACTCACCCAATACGTTGGTAAATAAGTATGTTAAATTTATGGCAAGCGACGGACGGAAGACCTTTTACGGCTATTGGCAGCCTGCGATCCGGACGCCTGCGCCCTTGCTGATTAATCTTCCAGGCTATGGATCATCTATCAGTATGCATCCGCAGTTGGCCGATCAGGGCTTTCATGTTCTGCATATCTCTCCGTTGGGATATACTGAGCCGGACCGAATTCATCCGGAAATGCAGCTCCCCGATGGAAACTGGCCGGTTCTTGACCACACCGCCCGCGGTCTTAAGGGGGGATATGAGGATTGGCTGTCAGATTGCCTTTTAGCAATTCGATGGGCACTGCAGCAGCCGGGAGTACTTCCGCAGATGTCTCTATTCGGGACGAGCCAGGGAGGCGGCGGGTCTCTGTTGCTTGCCTCAATTCTCGGTGAAAAGGTCAGATGTGTTTGTGCTGATCTCCCCTTTTTGACCGATTTTCCGGTTACTGAATTAGAAGGACCGGCATACAGCATTCTAAAACCAGCCTATGAAGAAACGGATCATGCGCAATTCTGGAATCGACTTGGATATATTGATACGCTTTCACATGCACATCGAATCCATGTTCCGGTCATGCTTTCTGCTGGAGGCTTAGATCATACCTGCCCGCCAAAGACAATCGAACATCTTTTCTCCAAGCTTGACTGCACAAAGCAGTATACGCTTTCAAAAAAAGTAGTTCATACGCACTCGCGCGAAAGCATGGTGCTGTTTTCCGCATGGCTGCACTTATACGCTTAAGGCACTGCTGAGGTATTGATTCTTTCCGAATCTACGCAAGGATCAATTATTGATGACGATTGGCCAATGCCCGCATAATTTTCTCTTTGTTCCGCGCAGATGCTTCCGGATTTTTACTGCAATACTCATGATACAGAATGTCCAGAACATAAAACTGCGCGATCTTTGCGGCAACTGAGCCTTGCTGCAGGGGGGATTCGTTCGAACCGCATTGCAGCACAATATCCGATTTTTCCGCCCCAGGAGATTTGCAGAATCTCGTCAGCATAATAATTGTTGCGCCATTCTGCTTTGCTTGAGATAAAATATCCTCCATCTCAGTCGTCGCGCCGGAATAAGAAATAAAGAACAGAACGTCTTTCGCAGTCATGGTTGCCGCGGCAGAAATCTGCAAATGAGAATCATAAATGCTGAAGAACTTCGAGTTGACCGTGGAAAACAGATGCGCTGCTTCCTCCGCCATCAACATGGAGCCGCCCTGTCCCATGCAGTAGACGATCTCTGCCTGACTGAGCACCTCTACTGCGCGGATCACTTGCTCCTTTTTCAGCAATTCAGCAGTTTGTTTCAATGCTGCAGAGTATTCACCGTATAGCATTCCACCTATATTTTGGTGCGCAGTGGAGTCTGTCGTAGTTTCAGACTCCTGGCTGTCTGAAAAGGGTTCATAGCTCGGGTGGCTTAATTTCACAAGCTCAATTTTCAATGCCGTGTATCCGCGCGAGTGAAACCGTTTGCAGAAGCGGGTAATTGTAGCTTCTCCGACGTGACACGCCTCCGCAAGCTCGCTGATCGACATCATCTGCACTTCATCCGTATGATCCAGAATGTATTCCGCGATCCGCTTTTCAGAAGTTGTAAGTTCGTAGTAGACGCTACTCATTTCGCTCAGAATATCCATATTTTTGCTCCATTTCGTCGTTCTATTGCCTTGAAATCATCTTTCATGCGCAAGGATAATTTCCATATCTATATGCTACACCACACCAGGAAGCAATTTCAATCATCATATTAAATGAAAATCTCTTTCATTTTTTATGAAAATAAACGAGGTATGATTTATGATTTATGACACGCTTGCCCATGCCCATCTGTACCAGGGAATCAGTGATCGGCTCCAAAAGGGCTTGGATTTTCTGATCCATTCCAATTTTGCGTCGTTGCCCGATGGGCGTTATGAAATCGACGGCGATGATGTTTTTGCAAACATCGCGCATGGAAAGACCGCACAAAATACGCCAAATGCAGAAGCGCATGACGTATATATCGACATCCAATTTCTGATTGAAGGACGCGAACTGATTGGAGTCGCGCAACGAGAAACCTTAACGGAAGTTGAGGCGCATCCTGAGCGTGACATCTGGTTTTACACTGGGAAATATGAGTATTTGTCCTTGGGCGACAATCGCTTTATGATCTTATGGCCGCATGATGCCCATGCTCCCAATCACGCTGTTGACGGGATTCCCATTGCAACGAGAAAGTGCGTCGTAAAAGTACGCGTTTGAAAATGCGCGTAGATACGCTGTGCTGCTTTATATTTCCCTTTCCATAAAAAAGAAACACCGCAAGATGAGTCTTATACATCATCTTGCGGTGTTTCTTTTATGAAGTTAAATATGAATCGTTTGGACAAATTACAAAAGACTGCGCGCAGTCGCTTAAAGCAGGCGAGTTCTTTGGCAACTGCCGTTTTTGCAACATTGGATTTCTTTCCATTCTTTAAGGTCATTCGATAGTATTTTCGCCGGAGCCTCTCGTTAGCTTTGTCTGTGTATTCAATGACAGTACTTAGCTTGTTATTTCTCATTTGTGTAACAACAACGAGAAAAATTTTCCTTGTGAACATCCATTCCGACGTAAACTGTGCTATGATTCATTTGAAAACCTCCAATTTGTATGCGGTAATCCCTGTTCCTGTGGTGACGTTCTTACCCACATTATACAGGTAAATCCGCGTCTCTACAAATTGGAGGTCATTACATACATATTGTCTAAATGGTAAGGGTTATGAAGGGACTCTTTGGAAAAACTATTCAACCGATTCAAGCGCACTGCGGACCATTGCGACGATCATGTTCATCTGCTTTGGTGTGGCCGAGCGGCAAAGAGCAAGCAGGGAATCCAAATCCTGCGATTCTGTCAGGTTCAGGTTGTCCGCAAGCAAATATGTTGGGGAAACATTCAACGTGCTGCAAAGCGTTACGAAAACCTGCAGGCTGGGTGTTTTTGCGCCAGACTCTATTTGCCTGAGATATGTCGCATTGATGTTGCAGGCTTCGGACAGCCGTTCACTTGTCCAGCCCCTATCCTTTCGCGCGGTGTTGATTCGTTTTCCCAGCAACTTTTTATCCATCTGATTCTCCCCACCTGTATGCTGATTGAGGCAAATTCGTTCCCTATAAGCTTACATTTTTCTTGACGCAGAAAATAGCGACTGTTAGAATACGAAATATAAGCCATTAGACTACATATGAGGTGATACAAGATGTGCGGAACGAAAAGCTGCGCGATCCTCGGACACAACCCCATGCGGTTTGCATGGGGATTTGATGAAGAAGCCGTGGAGTGTCACGATATGAAGATGGAGTTGGCCCAGCAGATCATGGTGCTGCGGCAGCAGGGAGTGACGCATTTTTCCGTGGCCTGCGACTACGGCGTTGGACTATATGCCGCAGAGATCATTAACGCGCTGCGGAATGACGATCCGGAGCTGATGCTATTCTGCATCACACCATACGAGGAACAGGCAACAAAGTGGACGCCGGAACTGCGCGAACGCTATTTCGATATGCTTGTCAAATGCAGCCACATGACAGCCGTTTACACACATAAGCAGCCAGACGCACAGATGAAAGCCTACCGAACAATCATCCGGCAGTCTGACATGGTGCTGGCTGTCTACGATTCGGCATCGGCGCGCGGGGATGATACAGATAAGGCGATTTCGTATGCAAGAGAATTGCACCGCCCCATGCTGATGATCCACCCGGACACATTGAAAACGACATATTCCTGCGTGGAAGTCTGATATGTCAGCGCACTGTCCTTTGCTATAATGAGCATAGAAAAGACTTCGTAAATTTCTGCAAATTTACGAAGTCCTGAAAACACAATAATGTGGTGGGGATGAAACAAGTTGGGCAGTGTGGCGGTACGTTGAAAATGCAAATGAAAAAGTTTGACCGAGATTTTGTTGAACGCACAAAATGAATCATTCAGAACGTGAAGTGTCCATTTGAAGTGACGTTGCTGCTGAACTGTATGCTGGGACTGGTGAATCTGCCGACAGAAAGAGCAAAGAACGCTGAGAACAGTGGAGATTTTCAGGATGCCTGTGCTCAAAAGCTCGAGGAAAGGAACGTAATAAAGAAAAAAGCTGATAGAGGTAGATTATTTCGTTCTCCGAGAAATGCCGTGTCGCATCTGTATATTTGCCCAACCAGCATAGGGGATTCTATTGAAAAAATCATTCTGAGCGATAATGTGTTCTGAAATTCGTACCCACTTTTGTACCAACTTCTGAATACGTTGCCTGAAACGGTGCGTGTAGACCGCACGAATGGTGCAGCCAAACCGCTAAAATGGTGCAAGGTCACCGCAGCCATGGTGCATTGACAGGGTAGCCACTAAAATGAGTTCAGCATCGTCAGATGCAAATTCATTTGGTTTTATAGAAAATTTGGTGACCACCAAATTTTCTATAAACCCGTTCTTTTTTGCGCTGTGTGATACGATTGTCTCGTATCCGCACAGCGCGTTTTTTCGCATAAAGCTCAAGCCCATGCGCACATGGTTTACTTGGAAATGGACGAATGAATCCACAGAAGCTGCGCGGGCTTCGGCGAAATATTCTGCCAGCTATGGACATCGGAGCCCCGGTAGAAAAACGTATCGCCGGGATGCAGGATATAGGGCGGATCGTCGTTGAGGCGCACTTCCACGACGCCGGAGAGCATATAGATCAGCTCTTCTCCGTTGTGTGTGTGCGGCGTCAGATTGCCGCAGCCGGGCTCGACCACGCAAAGAACCGGGTACATCGTGTGTTCGCGCATGGCAATCAGCGAATACATTTCAAGGCCGGGATCGCTTTTAAGCTGAATGGGCTCTCCGCAGCCTTTGCGGACGAGGCGATTTTCCTGCGCCGCAGGCTCCATAAAGTACAGCGGGCTCTCCCGATAGAAGTGCGCCAGCTTATTGAGCATATCCAGCGAAATATTGCCGCCGTTTTCCAGCTTGCTCAGATGCGCCACGGAGATACCGACCGCACGGCTGACCTCTTCGAGGGTGTAGCCCTGCTGCTTTCGGATCTGACGCCACTTTTCGCTGATGAGCTTCTTGGAGTAAAACATTTCTTTCTGCTGCTGCACGTAAGATTCCAGCGCGCTGGTTCCGGGGGACGGCAGCAGCATTTTGATCGCCTGCGTACCCATGTGCTTGTCGACGGAGTATTCCTTGATTTTCTTGAGTGTTTCAATGTCATCGAGCGTAAAGATCCGGTAGTTGCTGGCCGAACGCTTGGAGGAGATCATCCCGTTCTTTTCCCAGTTTCGGATCGTGGCCGGGACGACGCCGAGAATTTTTGCAACCTGATTGATGGTAAATGTTACTTTATCTTCATGATTCATAAATTCCATTCTCTTTCCGGGGATTTGGACTTCTGCGTACAGATGCAATACGATAGATTCTCCCTAATTGTAGGTGGATTTGCGGGAAAAGTCAAGCAAAGGCAGACCGCCCATCGCAGAAAAATCTGCGATGGGTGGTCAAAAAGAGAGGACAAAAAAGCTCAGGAAATCTTGATGCGCGCGTCAACGGCGTAGAACGCACCGCGGGTCTCGTCGAAGATCAGCGGGTTCATATCCATTTCGCAGATTGCAGGGAAATCGAGCAGAAGCTGATTGACCTGCATCAGAATCTGTCGGAACTGCTCGATGTTGGCCTTTGCGCTTCCGCGATAGCCTTCGAGCAGGCGATAGCTGCGAAGCGAACGGAGCATCCGCCCAGGGTCCTGTGAGGACAGCGGCACATGGCCGAAGGAGACGTCCTTGAGAATTTCAACCAGCGTGCCGCCCAGACCGGTCAGAATGCTGTGGCCGAGCGCCGGGTCAACGGAAGCGCCGATGATCATTTCCAGATTGCCGCTGATCTGCTGCTGCACCTGAATGCCGCGCAGGCCGGGGAATCTGGCCGTCCATTCTGCCAGCAGCGCATCCAGCGCCGCGGCGTCCTGAATGCCGAGCCGGACGCCGCCGACATCGGATTTGTGGATGATTTCCGGATGGTCCACCTTCGCGACAACTGGATAGTCGAGTGCCAGAGAAGCCGCCATTCCGCCGGCCGGTAAATACGCGCTTTGCGCCATCGGCACGTTATAGAGCTTCAGCAGACGGAAGCAGTCTTCCGCCGGCAGATAGGCGTTTGATTCTGCATGTTCCATCAGACGGCGCGCTTCGGTGCGGCTTTGCGCGCAGATATGGCAGTCATAGCTGTCGCAGGCCGCTTCTTCGGGCTGCACCATATAGCGCATGGTGCGGACCATCTGATCCGGGAACGAGAAGGTCGGGATTCCGCCCTTTTTCATCACGGCACGGCCGGCTGCGCCAAGCGTCGGGCCAAAGAAGCACGAGAAGATCGGGATGCTGGTGGACTTGAGAATATCGACCATGGCCTGCGCCACTTCGCCGGTATCAATGGTTGCGGGCGGGACGCAGTCGACGATGATCGCGTCATATTTGCCGCTGTCGATCATGGCGTGCGCGGCGATGGCATAGTGCGCAGGAGGCGCAGGCGCCACAAGATCGAGGGGATTGTGTGTGGAAGCTTCGGGCAGAAGCTTGGCTGCAAGCTCTGCACGTTCTTCACTGCTCAACTCCGGCAGCTCAAAGCCGTATTTGACCAGAGCGTCCGTGGTCAGCGTGCCAAGGCCGCCTGCGTTGGAGATGATGCCGACGCGGTTGCCGCGCAGGCGGGGCATCTTCGTCATGCTGGAGGCAAGCAGGAACGCATCTTCCAGATTTTCCGCCCGGATGACGCCGCATTTTTTGAGCAGCGCGTCGGCCACGTTGTCGTTGCCGGCAAGAGAGCCTGTGTGCGAGCTTGCCGCGGCGGCGCCCTTTGTGGTGCGGCCGGATTTGACAACGATGACAGGCTTTGTCATCCGGGACATGACGCGCTCAAAGCGATAGGGCTCCGGAATGGTCTCCATGTACATGCAGACGATTTTGGTATTTTCATCGGCTTCCAGCATCGGAAGAAGGTCGCACGGATTGACGTTTGTCATATTGCCCATGGACACGACAACGGAGAACCCGACGTCCAGCTCGCCTGCAAAGTCGATCAAGCTTGCGCCAAGCGCACCGGACTGCGTCAGAAATGCCACGCTTCCGACGGGCGGCGTCTCGGAGAGAATGGTCGCGCTCAGGCGAACGCCGGGCGCAGTGTTTGCAACGCCCATGCAGTTCGGGCCAACTATGCGCATATTGTATTTGTCTACAATGCGCATCAGTTCTTTTTCACGGGCCGCGCCTTCCGGACCGATTTCACGGAATCCGGCGGTAATGCAGACAAGCGCCGGAACGCCCTTCTGGCCGCAGGCCTCCACAACATCCAGAATGCCCGCCGAGGGAACGGAGAGAACGCCGAGGTCTACGTCGCCGGGAATTTCCCGCACATCCGTATAACCGGGTACGCCCAGAACGTCCTCGCCTTTGCGGTTGACGGCGAAGACCTTGCCGCAATAGCCCATGTCCAACAAATTTTTTACGATTGCGTGGCCGATGCCGGGGCGGTTGGATGCACCGATCACGGCCACGCTCTTAGGGTTTAGCAGTTTGTCATGGCCGCGCTGAAACGAAGGCTTGTTTTCCTCCCAGCTTTCGATGCTCAGACCCTGCGGAGCGGGTTCTCCTTTATAATATAGATGGTTTTCGTCATCGACGCTGAAATTGCCCAGCGCCAGCTCGAGAACCGCGCGTGCGCCGACCAGTCGGTTCTGGTCGTTGACGAGCTTGAGATAGTGGCGGAAGCGCGTCTCATAGTCCTCGTGCAGCGTATAGTCCACGGGAACCTTCGGGGAACGCACCAGCAGAGGGCCTGCATCGAGCTCTTTCGTTGCCAGATGTGCGCTGGCACGCAGATAATCCATGTTGCGGTCAAAGGCGGATTTGATGCCGTTTGCCCCGGCAAGCAGGCGGTGGCCGGTTTCGTCCGTCACGGCAAGATCCGCCGGGTGAACGTTTACGACCAGATAGTTGTCGAGGACAATATCCGTTGTGGCCCAGACATATCCGGCAAGCAAAATCATATCGGCGTGGAACTTTTCAACAAGCGCCATCGCTTCCTGATCATATGCGGCGCGGACTTCGCGGTCCTTGAGCGGCTTTTCCCGGTCGGCATAATACTTGCGGATGTCGATGGCTTCCCAGGGAACATCATACTGTTTGGCAGCGGCGACAGCCTTGGAGTCGGGGTTGTCTGCAAAAATGCCGACAATCTCAAATGGGCAGCCCTCGATGCTCTGCTCCATTTGCTTCTGGAGCTCGTAGGCTTTCCAGAGCGTGTTGCCGGATCCCGAGCAATAGCCGAGCACGCGGAGCTTGCCGCGGGCCGGATTGATAATCGGTTTGAGATTCATAGCGTTGCCTCCCGTTCTTATTTGCCAGCCAGATATTCAGAAACTGCGTCGCACAGGCGCAAAATGCCCTTTTCCATATTCTCATAGGTCGGGGTGGAGAAGTTCAGGCGGAACGCACGGCAGGGTGCGGCGCTGTCGACCATAAAGTCGCGACCCGGCACAAAGGCAACACCCTTGCGCAGCGCGAGGTCTGCAAGCTTCTGAGAATCGCAGCCTTCCGGCAGCGTGCACCAAAGGAACAGGCCGCCGTCCGGACGTGTGTAGGTGACGCGCTTATCCATGTGCTCGTCGAGCAGCTTGAGCATAAAATCGCAGCGCTCGCGATAAATTTTGCGGATTTTGGCGATATGCGCGTCGACATCCGCCGTGCGGAGCCATTCGTCGGTGACGATTTGGAAGAAGATGTTGGAGTGGCAGTCGCTGAACTGCTTGGCGACGGTCAGACGCTGCAAAACATCCTTCTGCGCCATGACAAAGCCGATGCGCATGCCGGCGGAAAGCACCTTGGAGTAAGAGCCGTTGTAGATGACAATGCCCTCGTCGTCCATGGATTTGAAGGTCGGAATGTCCTCGCCGCGGAAGCGAAGCTCGCCGTAGGGGTTGTCCTCGAGAATCATAACGCCGTATTTGACGCACAGCGCATAGATCGCCTTGCGGCGGGCAAGGCTCATGGTTTTTCCGCTCGGATTCTGGAACGTCGGAATGACGTAGAGCAGCTTGACGTTCGGCTCGGTCCGGAATGCATGCTCCAGCCCGTCCAGCTCCATGCCCTCTTCATCCATCTCCACGCCGACGACGTTTGCGCCGTGGATGCGCATGGCGTTGATGCCGCTGACGAAGGTCGGCAGCTCGACGACGACCGTGTCGCCGGGGTTGCAGAAGATGTTCGGCGTCAGGGAAAGACCCTGCTGTCCGCCGGTGGTGATAATCAGGTCATCAAACTCGCGGCCGATGCCAAACTCTTTTTTCAGCCGCTGCCTTGTGGACTCGCGCAGCGCGGGATAGCCTTCGGTCATGCTGTATTGCAAACCGGCCAGGGGCTTCTCCTTAAAAATACGCGCAGAGATTTCGCTGATTTCCTCCACGGGAACGGCCTCGTTGGCGGGGCTTCCGGTCGAAAGTGCGATGACTTCGGGATGCGATGCGGCGTATTTCAGAATTTCGCGGATCGCAGAAGGACGAACATTGGAAATACGATCAGAAAAATGATACTCCATACGTTTGTAACAACCTTTCTTTATGTGATATTGGCTTCTGATTTTTATAGTTTTGAGTATATATGAATCTTCTAACATTGTCAATTTATTTAACAAACTACACGAAAAATATTTTTAAGACCCCCAAAAATCGGTTCAAAAAAATTCAGGATTCCGTGGGGAATGTGTTTGGTGTTTGCGGAATATTGCTGTTTTTATCTCTGATTTATCAAAGTTTGACAATAAATAGAGGGAAAACTTGTGCAAACTAATGGATTGCAAATTACGAGAACATGGTATAGTGTATTTATAAGGTTGAAATACACTGGGATTCAAGAGCTTTGAGACAGAGAAGGGAGACTGAGGCAGCATGCAAACCGTACCGGATAGCCTTTTCCGGCCGGATTCCGTCGCAATTATCGGCGCCGGAGAAAAACCGGGACAGATCGGAAGCGGGCTTGTTCTGAGCATCACCGATGGCTTTGCAGGCCCGGTCTACTGTGTCAATCCGCAGTATGAGAGGCTTTTTGGAAAACCCTGTTATGCCTCGGTCTTGGATTTGCCGCAGAGCGTGTCCCATGCAGTAATTGCCGTCAACCGCAACCGCGTGATGGATTGCATCCGCCAGTGCGCACAGACCGCTGTTCGTCATGTTATCGTGATCAGCGCCGGTTTCAAGGAGACGGACGCGGTAGGCGCGGCATTGGAAGAGGAGATGGCGGCGTTTTGCCGGGAACATGAGATTGTGCTGCTCGGGCCAAACACGTTGGGCCTGATTAACACGGCCTGTTCTTTCAACTGCACCTTCCTGCCAGACCGGATTGCACAAGGCAGCGTCAGCGTCATCAGCCAGTCTGGCGGCGTCGGCATGGCCATTTTGGCCTCCCTGCGCGATCAGCACTGCGGTGTTGCCAAATGGGCAGGCATCGGAAATCAGGCGGTTCTGGACGCAGAAATGTTTTTGCGGTATTTCGCCCAGGACCCGCAGACAGCGGCGATTGCAGTCTGTTTTGAAGGCCTGCGGGATCTTCCAGGGTTTTTGCGTCTGGCAGCAGAGGTCAACCGGACAAAGCCTGTTGTGTTGCTGCGCGACGGAAAGAGCACGACCGGGAAAAAAGCGGCCGCGTCTCATACGGGCGCACTGGTGCAGAGCAGCCGGGTGATGCACGATCTGGTGGAGCAATACGGGCTTCTGGAAGCGGACGGATGCCGCAGCTGCGCGGTGATGCTCAAAGCGCTGACCTGCGGCCGCAGGCCGGATGGGGCGCGGACCATCGTACTGAGCAATACGGCGGGGCCCGCGATTTTGGCAACCGACCGGATGGAAAGCCTCGGCGTTTTACTGCCGCAGCCCACGCAGGCGCTGCGCGATGCGCTGGATGCAAAGGCCGGAAAGCAGATGCAGCTGAAAAATCCGGCGGATATTTCATCCAACGGCCTGACGCCGAAAACGTATGAAACGGCGGCGAAGACGCTGCTTTCTTCGCCGGAATATGATCTGCTGCTGGGCTTTTTCTCGTTGAATCCGCATCTTTCCCTGCCCGACGCGGAGCTGATCGAAGCGGTCCGCGCAGCCGAAAAACCGGCGGTCGCCTGTTTTCTCAGCAGCTTCGAGGCCTTTGCGGCGTATGACCGCAGTCGGCTGGAGCAGGCCGGAATCCCGTGTTTCTGCGACCCGCAGGACGCGGCGGACGCGGTGGCGGCACTGAGCGGATACGCCAAAGCCTCTGCGTGTCAGAGTCAGCATGTACAGCCCATGTTGACAGCTGCGCAGTGCTGCGCGGTGGAAGAATTTTTGCGTGATTTTCCAAAAAATGAGCAGCTGGTTTTGCCGGAACGATTGTCAAAGCAGCTTCTTGCGCTGGCAGGCTTTCCGGTTTCGGTGCCGGTTGTGGCGCACACTGCCATGCAGGCCGCAGACGCGGCCGAAGCGTTCGGCTATCCGGTTGCGCTCAAGGTAGAGTCCTATGTGATACAGCACAAAACAGATGTCGGCGGCGTCCGGCTGGGATTGCAAGACCGGGCTGCGGTGAAAGAAGCGTTTTTGCAGATGGATTCTGCCATGAAACGCCTCGACCCCTCGGCGTGCGTGACGGTGCAGCCGATGGCGCAAAGCGGATTTGAAGTGATGCTGGGTGCGGCCCGGCTCCATGACACGCCTTTGATGGCGGCCGGGATGGGCGGCATTTATGCAGAAGCATTTCAGGATATGGCGTTCCGTCTGGCGCCGTTGCAGGAAGGCCAGGCAGAGCGTATGCTGCAATCGCTGCGCTGCGCGCCGGTTTTGAACGGATTTCGCACGCCGCCGCTGGACCGGGCGGGCGTGTGCCAGCTGTTGCAGCGGCTTTCAGAATTGATGCAGGCGTTTGCACAGATTCGGGAGGTGGATCTCAATCCATGCCGCGTGTATGAAAACGGCTGCGCGATTCTGGACGCGAGGATTGTTTTACAACTGTAAGTCGGTCCGGTTTTCCGGGCAGAAATATAAGGAGGAAGCATGAAAATGGCTTATAAAGAAGAAGGCAAGTGGTGGGTCAGCCCCGCAAACTATCTGCCTGAGGTTACAAAGAATTATCATTTCCCGGAGCACATTGAAATTCTGGACACCACGCTGCGCGACGGTGAGCAGGAGCCGGGTATCATCTTTACCAGGGAAGACAAGGTCGCCATCGCAAAGCATCTGGACGCGGCCGGTGTGCACCGCATTGAAGCGGGCTGCCCGATGACGTCTGAGGAAGACGCGGCGGCGATCAAGGAAATCTGCGCGCTCGGCCTGAAGGCGAAAATCTACTGCTTTGTCCGCGGCGTGATGAGCGACATGGACGTTGCAAAGGCGTGCGGCGTCGACGGTGTTGTCATCGAGGTTCCCGGCAGCGAGCAGATGTTGCAGGGCGGCATGCGCTGGGGCATGGAAAAGGCCATCAAGGCCGCTTCCGAAGCAACCCGGTATGCGCATGAGCTCGGTCTGATGGTCACGTTCTTCCCATCGGATGCTTCGCGTTCCGATATGGATTTCCTGTCCACGCTGCTCAACGGCGTTCTGGACGCAGGCGGCCACTTTGATTCCGTGGCGCTGGTCGATACGTTCGGCGCGTTCTCTCCGGAAGGTGCGGCATACATGGTCAAAGAGCTGCTCCGCCGCGTCGGCAAGCCGGTCGAGGCGCATTTCCACGAGGACTTCGGTCTTTCGATTCCGACGACGATCGCTGCTTTGCAGGCAGGCGCATTCTGCGCGCATGTCACCGTCAACGGCATCGGCGAACGTGCCGGAAGCTGCCCGCTGGAACCGCTGGTTATGAGCTTGCAGTGTCTGTACGGTCAGGACACCGGCATCAAGTATGACGAGCTGCTCGGTCTGTCGCATGAAGTTGCGGCACGCTCCGGCAAGCCCGTTCCGCCCACCAAGGCAATCGTCGGCAACCGTCTGTTCGGTTGGGAAACCGGACTGCCCACCGGCTACTGGCTGAAATCCCGGGAGATGAACCCCCTGATTATGATGCCTTATCACTTCTCCATGACCGGCCAGCCGGCACCGCATATTTACATTGGCAAGAAGAGCGGCGCGGCGAACGTCACGCTGGTCAACGAGCGGCTGGGCCTTGCACAGATCGAAGATAAGGACAAAGTCAAAGAGCTTCTGCATAAGGTTAAGGAGCTGTCGATTCAGGTCAAGCGTGATCTGACGGATGAAGAGTATACGAAACTCTATCACGAGGTTGTTTGAACCGTCAACCCCGGCGGAGAACAATAAAATCGCTGCTGCAAATGCAGCAGCAAAAGAGTAAAGGAGAGAAAAGTATGGCAGATAACAACAACCATGCGCCGAAAGCCAAACGGGAACAGTGGGGCAGCAGCTTCGGTTTCATTCTGGCAACGGCCGGTTCTGCGGTTGGCCTGGGCAACATTATGAAGTTCCCGTGGATGACCGGTCAGTACGGCGGCGCAACGTTCCTGGTCACGTACATCATTGTCATGATTTTTGTCGGTGCGTTCATGCTGATGGCGGACTTCCTCATCGGCCGTAACGGCAAGTGCAGCGCGATCTTCGCTTACCGGAAGATCGACGGAAGATTCACCTGGATGGGCTATCTCGGCGTATTCAGTGCGCTTCTTGCCGAGGCGTACTACGCCGTGTTCGGCGGCTGGATGATGTACTACATCGTCATGTCCTTCGGCCCGCTTGCGCACATGGCCGATGCCGGCGAGGTCGGCGCATTCTTCGGTTCGTTTATCAGCTCCCCGATTGGCCCGCTGGTCGGCGCACTGATTTTCCACATCCTGACGACCATCATCGTGGTCGGCGGCATCAAGGGCGGCATTGAAAAGGCCTCCAAGGTCATGATGCCTGCGCTGCTCGTGATCCTGATTGTCCTTGTCATCCGCGCTCTGACACTTCCGAACATCGGCGAAGGCATCACCTACTATCTGAAGCCGGACCTCTCCAAAATGAGCATCGGTCTGGTGGCCGCAGCGGTCGGACAGTGCTTCTTCTCGCTGAATATCGGCACGACCGGCATGGTCAACTATGGCTCTTATTTGCCGGACAGCGAAAACATTCCGTCGTCTACGGTCAAAATCGTTATCGCAGATTTCGTGGTTGCATTCCTTGCAGGCCTCATCATCATTCCCAGCGCGTTTGCCTTCGGCATTGACGTCGGCTCCGGCCCGTCGCTGCTGTTTGTCACAATGCCTTCTCTGTTCGCCCGTCTTCCCATGCCGTGGCTGTGGAACCTGCTGTTCTTCGTTCTGCTGCTGTTCGCCTCCCTGACTTCCTCTGTGTCTATTCTGGAAATCTTCGTTCCGAACGTCATGGAGCTTTCCAAAGGCAAGATCAACCGCAAGAAGAGCGCTGTGCTCGGTTCCGCGCTTTGCATGCTGCTCGGCATTCCCGTCAGCTTCAGCTTCGGTATCTGGGGCGATGTGCGGATCTTCGGCCAGGATATTTTCTCGCTGTATGATAACTTCATCTGCAAGATCGCATATCCGCTGATCGCGCTTTGCACCGCGGTTCTGATTGCCTGGATCTGGGGCAAGAAGAACGCTGTCAATGCCATCACCAACGGCGGTACGCTGGACGACAGATTCAGCAAAGTCTGGTTCAATACGGTCAAATTCGTTTGTCCGATTTTCCTGATGATCGTCGTTCTTTCCGGCTTCGGCATTATCAGATAATTCAAACGCACGGCGGCTGCGGTTTCGCAGCCGCCGTATGTTCTGTTTCCGGGAAAAAGCGGAGAATCGCCGCGCTTGTCAGCTGCGCAGCCGCTGGGCTACCGCAGTTGACATTTTTGTAGTGTCTCCTGCACAAGGCCGTATTTTCAAAAAGCGAACCGTTGCGGGCTGCCAAAAAGGAAACAATAAATTTGGGCAAAAAGAAGCCGCAGCTTCTTCCACAGGTTCATAGCGAGGACGGAAGCATAGATGTCGACCTCGCTCGTGTGCTTCAATTTCATTACAACGCAGCCAAGAGAATACCGCCGTTTTGCTACTCCAAACTGTCGTTCAATTTCTCCGCGCTCTCCCGATTCGAGCCACTCCTCACGAAGCTGTTCATGGTATACCGACAGATCGACTGGCCTTTTCCCAAGACGTGGTCCGCTGATGTGGATATCGCGCTCCTTGCAGTATCTGAGGTTTTCTCTCGTCCGAAAAATCGTGTCTGCCAGTACACGCGCAGGATAGTGACCAAAGCATCTTCGATAGGATTCAACGGATGTCTGCAGCGTGGTGCCTTCGTTGAAAGCATCCCATCGCAAATCCTCTATGCGGAGATAGCCGTTGACAACGCTCATTTCAACCTTGGCGCCAAACTCGACAGGGGCATTTTGCTTTCCCCTTACGATTGGTCTCACCCACGGCTGGCTCAGACTGACAATGCGCTCGTCGATCCGATGCGTTTCTTTTTCGAACATTTCTTTCTGCTGTGCATAGAGCACTTCTACTACAGAAAGCCTTTCCTGCAGTTTTGCAGAAAGCTCCTCCCTCAGTTTTTTATCCGTCGCATGGATCATTTTCAGGTTGCGTCTCAGATACCCGAGCTGCTGTCGCATCGCTTTTCTGATCATCTTCTTTGACTTTTTTCTTGCCTTCGAAAAACCGTTATACTGATTTTTTGCTACCTGACGGTAAGTCCTCGGCTTCTTGCTGCCGAATGCACCTATGCCATGCAGTTCATCGATGATTTCTTCTGTGTTTAGCCTGGCCTCATTTAAAAGAGACACATCTGTCGGAAAACGGATATTCTGAGGTGCGCAGGTTGCGTCAAGAATCAGCGTTCCTTCGTTTTCATGCTCTCCCACCCCGTGGCCACCAGACGGCTCGTCATCCGAATCATCTTTTTCTTCCGGTCGGTCAACAATGTAACCATTAACCTACGCCAGCATCTCCGGCGTGATCCGTTGGCGGAACTGGCTCATCGCGCTGGCACGGAAGGGCGCATCATACTGGAATTGCTGTAATCCGAGAAAGTGTTGCAGATACGGATTCATAGCAATTTCAGCAATAACATCATCATCGGAAATCTTGTACCGCTGTTTGATTAGTACAGATGCAAGTGCCATTCGCCCAGAGATTGCTGGCTGTCCGGTTGCGCTTTTGAAGTTTTCGGCATATTGTTCCTCGAACTCTGTCCATGGAATCATCTTGCCTAAACGCACCCATTCATTCTTTGGATTCAGAGGAATTGTTCCGAAAAATTCCGGCTCATCAAATAACGAAATCTGACCATTGTGACGCTTGTACATGTCCGACCTCCAACTCAAGTGCAAGGTTTTTGCGCTGAATCGCAGCTTTCCTTTGCACTGATTATATCATAAGCAGGCCAAAAGTGCTTGAATTTCAGCACTTTTTTCGATTGGAAGCACACACTAATTAAATTAACAAAAGGTAAGTATCTATTTTGGTTCAGCTCAAAGTTTTGAAATTGATTTATTATGGCTTGCAGGAAACGCGAAAACCCTTGAGATTTCAAGAGATTTTAGGTCGGGGGATCTAAAAGGGTGCTGCTTGCCAGACAAAAACCTTGAAGCCGCAACTGTTTCACCCCATAGGTACACAATGTGTCATGGGGGTACAGCTGGTACGGGCAAAAGCAAGACGCAAGCTCATGCATTTGAGTTTGTGTCTTGCTTTTTTACATAAAGATAGAGCTTGACAGGAGCAATGTCGACAGTCGGAGTTTTCAGGTGCATCCCGATAAAATGCTGTGCTTTCAAGGCTTTGCGGGATTTTGCCGGGTTTGCTGCAAATTTCTGAACTTCTCGGAAAGCATTGAAAACACTAGGTAAAACGGCTCTTTCGGATTTGCGGGCGATAGTAGTCAAATAGTCGTCAGACAGCAACACGCATACGAAAATAAATATTTCCAGCGTATTCATCGCATATGTTGCAAATCGGCAGCAGTCGAAAGGACTGCTGCCGATTTTGCTGAAAATTCAGAAGACGTTTTGCAATGCAGTTTACTCGTTGATGTCGAGTTCCGCTGTGACCTGATAATAGTCGCAGGCGTGGGCGGTGTAGCCGGTGACGGTACTCTTGGAGATCATGTTCATCTGGAGGAACGAGCAGAACACATAGGCGTTATCGTCCAGAATCGTCTGCTGGAGATTAACGGCCAGCTCGCCGCGCTTTTCGGTGTCAAACTCTGTTGCCAGTTCGTCGATCATGGCGTTCACGTCCGTGTTTTCATATGCGCCAAAGTTATAGCTCATGCCGGGTACACAGCAGGATGTGAAGAAATACTGCGGGTCGCCGGACGGCGCTGTGACCATGGCCGAGGCATAGATATCCCAGCTCGTCATATCGGCAAGGAACTCGCGGCGGTTTGCGGTGCAGTTGATGTCCACATCGATGCCGATTTCCTTGAGCGTTGCCTGCGCGGATTCCGCCAGCAGCGGCAGTTCCTGACGGCTGGGATAGGTCAGCCAGCGGATTGTCAGCTTCACGCCGTCCTTTTCGCGGATGCTGTCACCATCAGAGTCAATCCAGCCGGCAGATTCCAGCACTGCTTTCGCGCCTTCGGGGTCATAGGTTTCGGCCGTCACGTTCTCACCGCCGAACGTCGCAAATCCATCCGGGAACGCGCCGTTGCCGGGAACGCCGTGGCCGTCCAGCAGCGCAGAAACAAAGCCCTGCTTATCAATGCCCATGGCGATGGCTTTGCGGACCGCCGCATCCTGCATGATGGGGCTTGTCATGTTCATGGAGGCAAAGAACGCGCGGGAGGTCTGGATGCTGGAGAACTGATAATTGCCGTTTTCAAAGTTCAGATATGCTTCATACGCCATGCCGTAAGCTGCGTCAATATCGCCGGCCTGCAAAGCCGCCGAGAGGGTATCGCCGTTGGAAAGCGTGCGGATGATCAGCTCGTCGATCTTCGGTGTACCGTTCCAGTAATTTTCGTTCTTTGTCAGCGTCAGATGATCGTCCGTGACCATGTCTGTCACAACATAAGGACCGGTACCGGCGACAATGCCGACGTCAAAATCACTGGCGTCTACATCGATGATGCAGCCGTAAGGATCGCCCAGATAGTTCATAAGTGCCGGGTTCGGCTCGCTGGTGGTGATGGTCAGGACCTGACCGTCCGCCTGCATGTCGGCAATTTTGGTGTCGCCGGGTGCGCGGTCGTGGTTTTCCAGCAGATGCTCAAAGCACTGCTTTACGGCTTCCGCGTCCATCTCTCGCCCGCTGGAGAACGTAACATTGTCCTGAAGCGTGATCGTCCACGTGAGGTTGCCGTCGTTTTCCCATGATTTTGCCAGCCACGGCTCAAGCTCCATGCTGTCGGTATAGTGTACTAGCGTTTCGCCGATGCCATAGCGGATGCAGGCCCAGCCGTTGTAGGTACGGTGGGGGTCAACGGTCTCTTCCCAGTTTTCCGAGTTGAACGTCGTATCGCCGATGACCATCGTCTTCTTGGCGGCGGGTTCGGATTCGCCCTGCGACGCGTCCGTCTGGGGCGCGGCCGTTTCCTGTGCGGCAGGCGGTTCGCTTGATGGCTGGCTGGCGTTGCCGCTGCACCCGGCAAGCAGCGTGATCGCAAGACATACGATCAAAAGAAGAGATACTGCTTTTTTCATCTTTTTGTTCCTTTCAGATTTCAAATATTGTTCCAGTCGAACTGGTTGTGTATTGTCTTCTTACAAAACGCTGTCGATCAGGCGCTTTGTATAATCATTCTGCGGATGATAAATTACCGCATCCGGTGCTCCCTGTTCCACGATATCCCCGTGGTACATAACCAGCACCCGGTCACAGAACTGCTGCACCAGAGAAATGTCATGGCAGATGAACAGGATAGAGAGCTTAGTACCCTGCTCGCTGCGAAGCGTATGCAGCAGTTCCAGAATTTCTTTCTGCACTGTCACATCCAGTGCGGAGGTTGCTTCGTCGCAAATCAGCACCTTCGGCTTTACAGCAAGGGCGCGGGCAATCGCTGCGCGCTGGCACTGTCCGCCGCTGACCTCATGCGGATACCGCCCGGCAAAGGAAGCAGGCAGTCCGCACCGTTCCAGAAGCCGCTCTGCCTGCGCGTCTGCGTCATGCCGGGACATCCCGCAGTTTCGAAGACTTTCCCCAATGCCGTCACCCAATGTGCGGCGTGGGTCAAAGGAATCTGTCGGTGTCTGGAAAACCATCTGCATTTTCGGATAGATCATGCGGAGTGATTTTCCCGTTTTCAGCGTAATGTCCTCGCCATCCAGAAAAATCCTTCCTTCTGTCGCATCCAGAAGCCGCGTGATCAGATTCACCGCCGTTGTCTTTCCGCTGCCGCTTTCGCCGATGATGCCGAGACATTCGCCGGGCAGCAGGTCAAAGCTGATGCCATTTACAGCGGTCAAATTGCTCTGTCCGCTGCGGGTAAAGGTTTTTGTCAGATTTTGAACGCGCAGAATCGGCTCCATCTCACGCCCTCCTTAACCGCGGCACGGCAGACAGCAGCATGCGCGTATAGCTTGCCTGCGGATCATGCAGGACCGTCTGCGTTTCTCCGTACTCTACGGTTCTTCCATCCTGCATGACCAGCACCCGGTCTGCCATCGCACCGATGACGCCGATGTTATGCGCAACCAGTACAATTGCGGTTCCGTAGGTCTTGCGCAGCAGGAGCAGCTCTTCTAAAACCTGTTTCTGCACGGAAACATCCAGCGCGGCTGTCGGTTCATCGGCAAACAGAACGCCGGGACGCAGAAGCATCGCCGCCGCAATGCCGACACGCTGCTGCATTCCGCCGGACAGTTCAAAAGGATAGCTGCGCAAAATACGTCTGCCGTCTTCAAAGCCGAGCTTTTCGAGAAGCTCCAATGCGCAGTTCTCAAATTCCTTTTTTGTCGCAGAGCCGTGCTGCGTCATGATTTCGTAAAGCTGTGCGCCCACCGTGCGGATCGGGCAGAAGGAGCTGCCTGCGCTCTGAAAGATCATGCCAAGCTCCGGCCCGTTCAGCTTCCGCAGCGCTCTTGCAGGCAGATCTGGAAGGTTCCTCCCTTTATACCAGATGTCGCCCCGTGTCACTATGCCGCTGCTTCCGAGCAGCCCCATGGCAGCTTTCAGCAGCGTGGATTTCCCGCAGCCGCTTTCTCCGACAATTCCGAGAATCTTGCCGGGGCGCAGCGTAAAGCTCACATCCTGTACTGCCGGAATTCCGTTGTAGGAAATGTCCACATGGTCATATCGCAGTAATTCTTCCATTGGCTCACCTCCCACGGCTTTTGGGATCTGCGTAGTCCCGAATCGTATCGCCCAGCAGGTTAAAAACCATGACGGATATAAAAATTGCAATGCCGGGAGAAAATGTGATCCACGGCGAAGTGGTCATCAGACTGCGCGTATCGCTCATCATACTGCCCCATTCGGCTGTAGGAGGCTTCGCGCCAAGGCCAAGAAAGCTCAGTGCAGCCAGTTCCATCATCATGGTGCCGATGTCGAGCATGGAGGTCACCAGAATCGGTCCCAGGATATTCGGCAGAATGTGCTTGAAGATGAGCTTCCCCGGACTGCTGCCAGAAAGCTTCGCCGCCCTCATCCAGACCGTTTCCTTCTGGGCGAGCGTCTGACTTCTGGCAATGCGCGCATATTTGGGCCATGAGATCGCTGCCAACGCAATAATCGCGTTTTGCAGTCCGCCGCCAAGAACACCCGCCACAGCCAGCGCGAACACCAACCCCGGAAACGCGAGGAACATATCGGAAATGCGCATGAGAACCGTGTCCAGCCATCCGCCTCTCCATCCACAAAATACGCCGACTGCCGTTCCGAGCGTCGTGATGACTGCAACAAGCAGAAGCGTGGAGAAAATGCTTGTCCGGCTGCCCACCATTACACGCGAGAGCATATCGCGCCCATAGCGGTCGGTGCCGAGAAGATGCTCAGCCGACGGCGGGGACTTGGCAATGCTTAAGTCCTGCAGATAGGGGTCATATGGGGTCAGATATTCCGAGAAAATTGAAAACAGGATCAGAAGCACGGCGAGCGTGCCGAAAATGATCAGCCGCGCCTGCACATTGCTGCGGCGAATTTTCTGCTTTCGGGTCGTCGGTTTCTTCATCCTTCGCTCACCCCCAGACGAATCCGCGGGTCAAGCGCATGGTAAAGAAGATCGGTGATCAGGTTCACCATCACATAGATGATTGCCATCCAGACCACATACGCCTGAATGAGTGGATAATCGCGCATCGTGATCGCGTCCACTGCCAGCTTGCCGACGCCGTCCCACATAAAAATACTTTCAATGATTGCCGTGCCGCCGAGAAGGCTCCCGATGGAAAGCGCCAGCAGCGTGATGATCGTCAGCATGGAGGATTTCAGCACGCTCTTCCAGAGAACCACGCGCCCGCGAATACCGCGTGCCTTTGCCCCCGTGACATAGTCCTTGTTCAGTTCTTCCAGAACGGTCGCGCGAACCTGACGCATATACTTTGCTGACATGGCAACTGCCAGCGTCAGCGTCGGAAGAACGGCACTTTGCAGCGTAGTGCCGCTGGAAATGACAGGGAAGAGCTTCCAATGAATCGAAAACACCTGCATCAGCAGCAGCGCCACAAAAAAATTCGGCAGCGCGTTGCCGACAAAGCTGAAAAAACGCAGAAAGTAGTCCGTAAATTTATCATGCCGCACCGCCGCCAAAACGCCCAGCGGAATAGAGATGATAACTGTTGCACAAATTGCCAGAACCGTCAGCAGAAGCGTCGCCGGGAGCTTGGACACAAAGGTCTGAAACACGTCGCGTCCGGAAATGTAGCTGATGCCCATGTCTCCGGTCAGTATCCCGCCAACCCATGCCAGATACTGCGTCAAAAACGGCTGATCGAGTCCAAGCTCGGCGCGCTTGGCATCGATGATCTCCTGCGCTACCGCGCCCTTGTCGCCGTAAAGCTCGGTGATCGCGTCGCTGCCCGCGATTCGCATCATGGCGAAGGACAAAAATGTGATGCCGACGAGAACCGGTATGAGCTGCAGAAATCGTTTGAGAATATATTTTTTCAAAATATCTCCTTACTGAAGCAGAGAACGCTTCCAGCCTTCCACCAAAAACATTGGTGTTGAGGCGTTGTTGATGCGCTCTTCCTTTGTCCAGACCTGCTTCCAGATCTCCGTATCCGCGGCAGCCTGCATCCCTAGTCCGCGCAGCACCCGCAGATCCCATGCAGGACGCTGGTGCGCGGAAAGCGGTGCCTGCCGCGCGATCGCTTCCATCGCAGAAACATCTGTTCCCGCCGTTTCATCCCGAACATCAGCGCTTTGCAGATTTTTTCTGTCCTGCGCGTGGGCAAGCTGTGCGCCCTCATCCCACAGATAGCGATACCAGTTTGCGTCAAAGTTCAGAAGCACGCCGCCCGGTTTCAAGACGCGCATCCATTGGGCGTAGGCTTTTTCCGGATCATGCAGGTTCCATGTAACATTTCTCGTGACCAGTACATCGAAGGACGCCGTCTGAAAGGCAAGATTTTCCGCGTTCATCTGCTGAAAGTGAATATGCTTTGCCAGTGCACCGGCATTGTGCCGCGCTTCTTCCAGCATCGACGCCGTATAGTCTACCGCTGTGACCTGATAGCCGAGCTCTGCCAGAAGGATGGCAAAAAAGCCCGGTCCCGTTCCGACGTCCAGAACCCGGATCTCCTCCGGACGTTTTCCGGGAAGGTGCGCGGAAATTTTCCGGCAGATCACGCTTCGCCAGACGGATTTCTGGTCAGACGCCAGTTCCTCCTGATTGACCGCAGAATAACCGGAGGCGCGATTCGTCCAGTAGTGTATATTTTCTTCTTCGTAGGTTGCAAACTGTGTCATACTACCGTTCCTCCGTGTCATATCAGGATTTTTTTGCGTAAATGCCGAACATCGGCGCGTGTGTCAGATCAAGCGCTCCAAGAATGCGCTTGCCGACGCTCAGGTCTGTTTTGCACGCCGAAAACCCGATTTTTCGAAGAACGCACACATCCCACGCCGGGCGAAGCTGCCCAATGTCCATGCTGAGCGTGATCTCATCATTTTCCCGCTGCAAGGCGTCTGTCATGCCGATATGCCCATAGGGACTGTCCGGCGAAACCTTGCAGTTTTGTGTGCTGCGGCTGCGCACGTTTGCGGCGTAGTCCGCATCAAAATTCAAAAGCATTCCGCCGGGTTTCAGGACACGGAACCACTCCCGGTAAGCCTTTTCCGGCTCCGGCAGCGTCCATGTGAGATTCCGGCTGAGTACCACGTCAAAGCTGCTGTCGTCATAAGAAAGCGCCTGCGCGTCCATTTCGCGAAACACAATCTCCAGCCCGCGCTGCGCGGCGACCGCCCGCGCCTCATCGAGCATGGCAGGCGTCAGGTCAATGCCCTCTACCTGATGCCCGGTCTGTGACAATAAAATTGCAAAAAAGCCGGTTCCAGTGCCGACGTCCAGAATCCGCAGACCGTTCTTCCTGGGCAGAAGCGTTTCCAGCTCACGCAGCCACCGCCGCCCCATATCGTTATCCAATTCATTTTTCCGCACGGCGCCGAAATCATGCGACCGAAGCGTCCAGTAATGACGTACTCTTTGTTCGATTGCTGAAATCATGGTCATACTTCCTTTTCCAGTTCTGCGTATGCGATCATCGGTGTTCCGGCTTTGATTCCAAGGGATGCCGTCTGATACAGCAGTACGCCGTCTGCTTCTGCGGAAATGCGGAACAGCGTTTCGCCATAAATGCTTCGGATCTCGCCCAAAAGCTCCCCGGTCTTGAGTCTGTCGCCCGGCTGTTTTTTCGGATACCAGCAGCCGCTGGCTGGCGCGTTCAGATAGTGCCCGTTCTGTGCCAACCTGTGCGGAAAGATTTTTGCGGGTAAATCCTGTAAGAAGCCCAGTCCACGGAGAATGTTCTTTACATCCGCAAGATCTTGCTGAACTTCCTCTTCCTGCAAAAGACCGCAGCCGCCGCGTTCCAGAATGATTGCCGGGACGCCGCACTGACCGGCATGGCTGTAAAATCCGTTTTTCGTCTCAGAGCGTACCAGATATTCTGCACCGCTTAGCTCTGCAATGCGGCGGGAAACTGCGCAGACGTTCGGCGCGGCTGCGCCGTGGTAATAGACGTGCGGAGTCAGCGCCTCGCAAAAGCCTCCGGAATGCAGGTCAACCAGATAATCGGTATGACCGATGATTTCCGATTCCAGAAATGCGGCAAGCTTTTGTGTCGGTGTGCCGTCCGCCGCGCCCGGAAATACCCGGTTCAGATTTTTTCCGTCCTGCGGCATGATGTCCGAACTGCGTGAAAGAAAGCCTTTATAATTGCAGCAGTGCAGCAGCAAGATCGTCCCTCGCATCATCTCAGGCGTCAGTTCCGGCCCCAGTCGGATCAGCGTCTCAATGCCGATGTACTCCCGGCTGTGAACGCCGGCGGAAATGGTGATGGTTTCACCCGACTCCCGACCGCAGATTAAGGTGGCCGGAATCGTGATATCCGTATCCGGCACATGATAAGTAACTTGCTTTTTTGTATTTCTCTCGTAACGCATTGTTTTTATCAGTCTACTTCCTCAGCATCTACAAATAAATTTGTGATCTGCACGGGAATGGGCAGGCGGCTTGCTTTCACGGCGCGCAGCACCATGTCCTTGAGCTCCGCACAGCACGGCTTGTCCATGGTCACGATCGTGACGCTTGCAATGTCGTTGAGACTGAAAATATCCGCCAGCTTCACGGTAATATCAAAGTCGTTTTCCGGGCAGCAGATCAGCGGAATCCGCCCCTTTGACAGTGCGTCGTGAAACCCCGGATAGGAAAACGCGGAGCAGTCCGCCGCAATGAGCAGATGCCCGCCGTGGTAATAGGGCGAAAGCTTCGGCGCTTTGTAGAGCTTGATCGGCCACTGTACCAGATCGCTGCTTTCCTGCAACAGCGCTTCCGGCCGAAATTCGCGCACCCGCTTCCACGGATCAAAATTCTTGTCGATCATAGCGTTCCTCCTCAGCGAATATAGCGGTCAATCGCTTTTTTGAAATCGTCCAGCGTCTGCGTATCGCCGGACTGTACCGCGTCTACCACGCAGTGATCCAGATGGTCTTTCAGAATGACTTTGGCGATGGATTGCAGCGCGCCGATCACAGCCGACAACTGCATCAGAACATCCGAGCAGTCCTCACCTTCATCGACCATGGCCCGGACGTGCTGTAAATGACCGGATGCCCGTGCCAGCCGGTTCTGAACATATTTCGTGTTTTCATGGTGATGCGGGTGCTTGTGCGCGTGTTCTTCTTCGTGCGCATGCGTATGTGGGTGTTCGTGTTCATCCTCGCAGTCATGCGTGTGCGGATGAACATGGTCGTGGTCATGTTCATGCTCGTGCGCATGGCTGTGTTCCTGCTCTGTATTCCAATCGTCCACGCGCACCACCGCCTCTCTGATTTTTATATTTTACTGTTTTTTGTGCCGTGCCGTAAGCCTCCCCGGGGGATAGAATTTGAAAGGGATTTTCGCAGCGCATAACCCCCTCCGGGGGTAAAATGGTGAAATTCTGATTCCATGCGGCAATCGCAATGAGAATTTTTCCTGCTTTTTGAATGATATATCGAAAACTGCGGTTCTATTTTATGAAATATGGCAACAGTCGGATAAAATATCCTCCCATGGGGATCATAGAAAACGCCCTCTGCACGAGCAATACGCGCAGAGGGCATTCACACTTATTTCTTTTTCAGCAGCGACGCTTTTACCGCGCCTTTCGGGTCTTTGACGAGCAGAATCACGAGCCAGATGATGAGCCCCAGCGCGACCACAGACAGACCGAGGTAGAAATCGTTGAGCATATCGATCGGTTCCGGCGTGAAGAACGCTTCGTGCAGCTCGGCGTATTCAAAGATTGCGTCGCCAAGCCACATGAGAGAAGCGCCCCAGTACATGAGACTCAGCGTACCAAGCCGCAGAGTGTTGTCCGGCGCGTGCTTGTACCACAGAATCGAGCAGATGATTGCCGCAAATACGCAGGTGAGAAGTGTCATAAAATGCCCTCCTTATCGCGCAGCGGGTGTCATATTTGATTCGCGCTTGACGATCTTGTCTGCGGCAAGCGCAATGCAGCCCCATGCCGCTGTGACCAGAAGCGCCATTGTCACGCCGACGGTTGCCATCTCATGCAGCATCACCGCCGCATCCGCAGGATCTGCGGCAGCCGTCAAAAACGGAAACCAGGGCACCACCTCACCGTGCCACACATGCTCATACGCCAGCAGCGCCGCGCCGCCCCAGAGCATATTCTTCAGCCACTTGAGCTTGCGGGAGAACGGAATCTTGCCCTCTACCGCGACCTCGTTTTTCTTTTCCACGTTGGAAACGACACCCGTGACGATGGCTTCCGCAGTTGGTACCAGGAAACATGCCATTGTTTGTTCCTCCTCTTTCTTTAGGCGATTTTCGCCATTTCAGGATAGTATCAGTATAGCGTGGTATGCAGACCGAAAAAAGCTCCCCCGGAGGTTCGAAGCAAATAAACTGTGATATTTTCACAAAATAATACAATCCATTTTAGACAGCATTCCAAATTCTATATCCATCCGGAACCCCGATGGGAGGTTCCGTTTTTGGTAAAACAGCATAAATTCCCGAGAATAACCCCATGAGGGGATCACGAAATGAAACGTGCCCTATAAAAAGACATCCCCCCGGGGAGCTTCCGAACAGGCTTGCAGTCTGATACAATACAGCCATCAGTTAATACGCTATCCCAATCCAATCCTAAAACAAAACTGCGGCGTTTCTTGGGGAAGAAGACGCCGCAGTTTTGTCATAAAATCAATTTGCAGGAGGTATCATCATGCACATGGAACACGATCACGATTGCGAGCATGCACACGAACATGAGCACGAGCATTCTCATGACCATTCGCACACAGACACGCCGCGCGAGGAGCTGATTGCACTCATGCGTTACATGGTCGGGCACAACGTTTCCCACACAAACGAGCTTAAGGAACTGGCGCACAAGCTCTCCCATACCGGCGACAGCGAGGCCTGCGCAAAGGTTCTCGACGCAGTTCGGGATTATGAAACCGGCAACCAGAAGCTCGCAGAAAGCTTGGAACAGCTTCAGAAGTAAAGAATGAGTATAGGCCGCTAATTCAACGAAGCTCTGTTAAAATTTATATATTTGCTTACAGCTTGTTCAGTTCCTCCGCCAGTGCATCTGCGATGCGCTGGCGTTCTTCTTCTGTGGCAGCACGTGCATACGGTCCCAGCGCGGCGTCCCGCTTGCGTTCTGCATCGCGTGTCCATGCTTCAAACTCGGCCTTGGTCATATCCTTCCGCATCGTGCGCGCGTAGTATTTCTTGTATGCCCGCTGCTGCACCTGCCAGACTTCATTGTTCGCAACTTTGTCCTTAAAGCTGCTGGCCGCGCCGATCTCCCGGCAGGTCTTGCTTGCGTCCTCCGGCGCAGGGCCTGCGCAGTAGGCGAACGTCGCGCCCGGCGTCTGCAAAAACCAGCGCCCGCAGTTGGCGCAGCGCTTCGGAACAAACCCGCGCTGCAAGCCTTTCATGAATTCTACATAGACAAAATCCAGCAGCCGGTCAAAGTACATTTTTTCGACCACCTCCGCCCCGCGCCCAGTGCCGCGGATGCAGAATTGCGCGTTTACCTTCGGCGCATCTACCTCCGGGCTTGCGCCAAGGCTGACGCCGCTGACAAACGGCTCCAAGCCTTTTTTCTCAATCTGCTGGGCCAGAGAAGTTTTTCTCTGGCCCTTTTTCTTTTCAAACGGCTTGCCCGCAAAAATGCCGTCCAGGAACCACCCATAGCGCTCCTGAATCAATCGGATGGCGTCCAGCTGCTCCTGCATGAACTGCGGCAGCGTATCATCCTGCATCACATATTCGCAGAACGCTTCCTGCGCTTCGCCCACAAACAGTTCGCTCACATCCATGCTTGCAAACAACTGAACGTCATTCCAATACAGGCGATAAAGCGGCAAAGAAGCGAATCCATTTGCCACAGCCTGAAACGCCTGCACTGCTTGCTCCGCATTGTTTTCTGCAACGGCTTTCCGATATTGATCCAATAATTCCTGAAGCGGTGCAGCGTCAAGATTCAGAATTTCCGTCAGCACAGCGCCGTAGGGCTGCATCGTCGGATGGGATTCGACCCAATATGTCGCGCTGATCGGGCCGAATCACATTTTTTGAGTAGATGATAGTCGCGCCCTTATCCCGGCACGCATCCAGGAATGCCGGCATTTTCGGCAGAAACTGATACCCGGACTCCACGCATACCCCAGAGGTCGGCTCCAGAAAATCTGCCTGCATATCGATGACAAGGATCGCTGTGGTACGCGGATCAATATGTTCCAAACGCATGTTATTCTACCTCCGTTCGTGCCATCCCACCGCGCGTTGCACGGCGGGATGGCAGGTTGGTTACTTTTCGAGCTGGCGCACCTGCTCGATGTAAGCGCGCACAGTGTCTTCGCACACCGGGCCGCCCCAGTTGCCATTTTCAAAGCACGCGCCGACGATTGCGCCATCGGCCAGCGCCAAACGGCGCTTGACGTTTTCAACGTTTGTGCCGCCGCCGAGAATAACTTTGACATCCGGCCGCGCAGCCTTCAGATCGGCAACCATTTGGTTGTTGAGCGCCTCGTCCTTGTGGTGAACTTCGATGGCGTGTGCGCCGACCTTGAGCGCATCGGCTGCCGCCGCAACGAGCTTTGCCTTATCGTAGCCGCCGTCACTCAGGAAGTGATAGCCTGCGACCTCGGCGATGAGCTCGACGGACTCGGCGTCGATTCTTCTTCTGTAGTCCATGACCTTGTAGGGGTCGCCCACGATGTCACCGAACGGCGAGCGGGAACGGCCGACCAGCGCCGAGCAGCGGGTGTAGTCCGCGCCGCAGGCCTTTGCAGCTGCCAGAGACGGGGTGATGCAGTTCCACATGATCTGTACGCCGACCTTGAAGTCGGGGCCGACTACGCGGCGGACCTCCTGTCCCACAACCGCCATGCAGGCGACGCGGACGTAGTCGGTGTCGTCAGTGTTGGTGTAAACACGGTCGACAGGCTGGATAATGCAGCCATCCGCACCGCCGTTTTTGAGTGCAGCAGCGTCCTTGACGGCTTTCTCAAGCGAGCGTTCAAAATCGCCGCTCGTGTAGAAGGGCGTGTTCGGCATCGGCAGCAGATGGATACAACCGATAATCAGCTTTTTGCCGTTCGGAAAATCTGTAATCATACTGGTGTTCCTCCTTGCAGTGCTGCGGGCGATCAGAACGAGGCGTTGATTTCGCTGGTGCGGAGAATCGAGCCGCCGAACGGGAAGTAGGTCTCGATCATGTCGCAGCAGAAGTAGGATGTGCCCTTGAGCTGCTGGAGGTGATCGCCGTAGGTGCAGGGAACGAGGGTCTGATAGAGCGGGTACAGCCAGACCTTATCGGCCTTCGGAATGAGCAGTGTGCTGGCAGCGTCGATCTTTTCGTCGGCCTTGTCGGTCACGAAGAGGTACTTGTAATGCTGGCGGCGCAGAACGCTCTCAACTTCCTGTGCGCGGCTGTAGGAAGCGTTTTCAGGGGATGCAAAGATGAACATAGAAGCGTCCATACCGTGCAGGATGTAGTCTACATGTGCCCAGTCTTCGAGGTTCTCATAGCGGGAGAAGATGCCGGCGGCCTCGTAGATCTTGGCCTGGCCGAACCATGCGGAGGCGAACTCGGGGCCTGCGCTGAGGAACTCGTAGTACGGTGCGTTCTTCCAAGCGTCGGCGGCAGCGTACAGGCGCTCGTCAATGGCAGGGAAAGCAGCTTCCCAGTCGTTGGTGTTCTTTTCAATCAGCGCGCGCATTTCAGAAACAGCGTTTTCTTTGCCGTCGGACTTTGCCATGTAGCTAGCGAGGTAGTAAAGCGCGATGGTGGAGGCCATGTAAGTGCGGCAGCCGGGGGTGCGCTTGAGGGGGAACTCGTCGGGCTGAACGACCAGAACACGGTCACAGGCGGCGGCGACGGGGGATGCGGCGTCATGGGTCACTCCAACGGTGACGGCACCGAGGCGCCTGGCGCGCTGTGCGGCTTCCACAACACGGGAGACCTTTCCGGAGAAGCTGACGAGAACCACGAGGGTTTCGCCGGGTTCGCCGAAGCGGCGCGCATCATAGTGACGGGCGAGATCGATGCAGGTGGGAACGTCGACCATACGGCCGGTCAGCTCTTCAAAGCACTCCTTGGCAGCCATGGAGGCGCACAGAGAGTCGCCGCAGCCGGTCATGACAACGCGCTTGAACTTATGGATTTCTTCCAGTGTGAAAGCTTTTTCAAGGCTGTGTTCCAAGCTGTTGCAGAGGAAACGGGTCATATTGAAAACGCTCGAAATTTCTTTTCTCAGTTCAGTCATAATAAATACTCCCTTTCACGACATTGGTTTTTTTGTGTATGTTTTCTGACGTGGAGATGGATTCCAAATGTGAGAACCCCCACGCAGATTGCAAGGATAAGGCCTGTCAGCTGGGACAGGGGATAGCCGCCGAGTGAGACGATCGCGCCGAAGACGGAGATGCCCAGCGAACTGCAAAGATTTGCAGACATGGTAACGTAGGCATATTTCTGGCTGTAGCCGTCGCTGCCGAAAAACTCGCTGACGAGAAGCGGGACGATGACTGTCGTAATGGCCATCGGCGTGCCCATGAGAAACGAAGCGATGGAAAGCATGATCCCCCTGCCGTTTGTGAGCATCAGGAGAAAGCCGAGGCTTAAAAGCCCGATGCCAACCATTACGGCCGTCAGAGCGTTTGCCAGGTCATGAATCGCGCCGAGCAGCAGCTTGAGAAGAACGTTTCCGACCATGGACAGCGACAGCAGCATCGCGCAGGGGCTTGCGGTGAGGCCAATCGCCGCTCCGTAGCTGCTCAGCATCTGGCTGTAGCAGGTCAGAAGGTTTGCGACGCCGGTAATCACGATCAGAAGCAAAAAGCCGGGCTGGCGGATGGTACGCCAGACGTTTCCCTGAAAGCCGGAGAGGCTGCTCCCGCCGGACGGCGGCTCAGCGGTTCGCGGGCGAAGCCGGAGCCAGAAGATCGTTGCCGGGAGCGTCATCAGAAGAAAGAGGAGGCCGAAGAAGCGGTATCCCGCGCGCCAGCCAAGCTGTTCAATGACCATCGAGCCGATCGGGTTCATAATGGCGGCGACAGCGCCGGAGCTCATGCCGGTGATGGCAAGCATCATGCCGCGCTTCTGGGTGAACCAGTTGTTGATGAGAAGCGGCGTTGTGAGGCTGAACAGGAAGGCACTTGCCATGCCTTGCAGGGCGGCGGCGTACCAGTGCCACTGGCGGGTAAACGAGCCGAAAAGCGCCTGCACCAGCGCCATAAAAACAGAGGAGAGCGTTAGCGTCACGCGAAGGTCGTACCTTTCCAGCACCTTGGCCGCAGTCGGGATTGCAATCACGCAGGCAAGGCCGTAAAACAGGCCGTAGGCGGTGAAGCCTCCGATGTTAAAGCCAAGATCTGCGCAGACAGGTTCAAAAAACAGTCCCCGACAGTTGACCAGCAGCCCCAGAACGCTTCCTTGAATGCAGCAGCATCCGGCGACGATTTTCCACGGACGATGGGATCTATTCTGTTTGTATGTCATGGCCACGTTCAGTCGACCTCATAGTAATTCCCGTCCGCGTAGAGCTTCTGTGCGAAAGCGTGCGCTTCGCGGACAACATCGTCCGTAAAGTTGGGGTACGGGCCGATCTGACGGAGGTTATAGTTGGCGGAGATGTTCGCCATGATGCCCGTCATGATGGGATCGTTCCCTTCGCACCATGCGCAGCAGGCACCGGCGGTCGAGGTGTTGCCGCAGCCGGTCACGTCGACGACCTCCATGCCCTCGGGAAGCGGCGCGGAGGGGATGAACCAAGCCCGGCCGTCATGGATGGTGTAAAGGCCGCGTGAACCGCAGCGCAGAAGGATGAGCTCGGGTTTCTGCCGGCGCAGGAAATCAAGCAGCTCACGCTCGGTGGCTTTGCCGAAAATGCGGCAGCCCTCGGGGACGTTGAACGAGGCCATCTCGATTTGGTCGAGGAGCGACTGAATCGGCGTGCCGTCGTTGGCGTAAGTGTGCTGGTTGTTGGGCTCCCACATGATTTTGAAGCCGAACTTGTCGCGACGCTCAAACATGTGATCCCAGACCTTTTCCGGCTCGGGGCCGGAGGTGAGGTAAAGACCCTTTGTCTCTTCGCTCATGAACGGGAGCAGATCTTCCGGATGTGGGCGGTAGAAGTCACTGTCCGCCCAATTACCAGTAAAGAAGTAGCCGGAGTCGGCGATGTTCTGCGTCTCGTCGAAGATCATGACGTTGTAGGGCGTTTTGTCAGACACGAAATGCAGTCCGGCGGGGTCAATGTGATTGTTGGAAAACCACGGGTCAAACAGGTCAAAGAAATCCTTGCCGACGCGGGCGACGTACTGGATGCTGTCTGTCCACAGGCGCATGCCGCAGAAGCCGTACATCGGAATGCCGCCCATGTGGGGCGGAATTTTTGTTCCGTCCGTCAGCTCGAGTGCGTCGAGCATGTTAAGCCCCGTAACAATGTATTTTTTCACGCGAATGGTTCCACCTTTCATCGATACTCAGCCCAAGCGGCCAATCAGCAGCGCGGCCGGGAGCGGCAGGAAGACCGGAAGCAGCGATTGATCCATGGAAGGCATTTCTATAATAGGTGCTTGTGTGCGCAACATCCGGCGCGGGAGATCGGTGAAAATCACCGTCCGGCGGCCAACGCCTTCAATGTAGCTGAGCGTGCGCTGGGTGCGGTCGGCAGCTTCATTTTCTTCGGCGACAAACACCAGCGTCGCAAACCGTTCTGGGGTCAATTGCAGGAAGTTAACGTGCAGCCAGTCTTCGCTTTCTTCCACGGTCGTCACAGCGGCGGGCGCACCCTCGTAGAGAAGCATCCGGGCGAGCCAGGCAGCGCCGTAATCGCTTCCGGTACCAACGGTCTCATATGCGTCGACCAGACCGGAAATCGTGCCTGCGGCGGCCTGCGTGTCCGCATCCCATGCGGGAAGCGCTGCAAGCGCCGCGCGGGAGGCGCGGAAGATTTTTTCGGCCATGCCCGATTCCTGCCGAAGACTCTCTGCAAGCAGAAGACCGGCAATGGACATCTGCAAATACGTTTCAAGCAGACCGCCATCTTCGATCGGGAGCTCGCCGGTTCCCGAAATGCGGAGCTCCGCCTTGCAGCCAAGTGCTTCTGCTTCTCCGAAGACGATGGCAAGCGCATCACACTTTTCGCTTTCCGGAACGCCGAGGCGAAGGTGCGCAGGCGTTACCGCGAGAACGTCTTCACCTGTGATGCCCGGAAGGTTCCAGAAGGCTTTTTTGACTGCCAGCGTGCTGGCAAAGCCTGCGCCGGTGCCAACGAGATAAATCCGGCTTACATCGGGAAGCTTCACGTTGGCTATAGCATTTGCAAGACGCTCGGTCCACTGCGGGACGCGGGTCAGCAGGGACTCCAGATCGGTGGGGGTATAGATTGCTTTTTTCATGGAACTCCCTCCTTACTTCACCAGCCGTAGCGGCTGCTCGGCGATGGAATCACCAAGCCTCTCGCACAGGTTGTGGATGTAATTACCGTTTTCGCCGCCGTAGCGGTAGAAGCTTGCGCCGCGCAGCTTGGCAACATATCCGAGCAGCAGTCCGATCGGGCAGTAGCGCATCAGAGGCTTGACCCAGTGCAGTTCGCTCGTCGGAATCACGAAGACCTCCGCGCCTGCCGGGAAGAGCGTTTCCTCCGCGTCGGTGATGACAATCGTCGGGCGGCAGGACGCGACCATTTCTTTTGCCGCTTCAAGCGCGACGGGAAGCTCAGGATCGTCTTTGTCGGCGATGAGCACCTGCACGACCTGCTTGGCTTTGTGGTTGAGCGCCAGCCAGTTTTCTGCGTTTTCATACGTCGCGATGCCGCCAAAGGCTTCGACGACCTTCGCCGCCATGAACCAGACGTTCGGCGCGTCGGTCGGGGTGCCGACGACTTCATACTGCGTATAGGAAGATAACTTGCAGGCAAGCGCCCACATGCGATCGTCCATCGGGTCAAGAAGCTCTTTCGTGAAGCGCCCGGGGTAGGCGATCATCTCGCGGATGTACGCCTCCGCCTGCTCGTGGCTGTATGCCCCTCTTGCTTCGCCCATGCGGACGGCCAGAAGCATCATGGTGAACATCGTGCTGAAGTACGATCTCTGGCAGGGCGCGTGCTCGGTGTATTCGCCGCAGTCGAACGGTGGCATACCGACGTGGATGGAGTCGGTGCATTCCTTTTCAAGCTGAGAGTCCTTGACTTTGAAGTTGACGATGGCGACGGTCTTGCTGTTTTTGCCGAGCGCGTTCACGCGCATCGCCGCCTCAATGACGCGGGAGGTGCGGCCGCGGCTGGAAATACCGAAGAAGAGGGTGCCTTCAAAGTCGCGGCTGTCGTAGCAGCGGGAGACCTCGATGGCAGAGGTACCGTGCATGTTGACGCCGGTCAGCGTGCGGAACGCTTCCTGCGCCGCCCATGCCGCGCAGTAGGAGTCGCCACAGCCCGCCGCGATGACGCGTTTGGCGTTTTTGTAGTCGCTGTCACACAGCGCGTCCCAGATGATCTTGCCGTTGAGCTCGTAGAGTTGGGCGGCGAATTTTGCAAGATCGTAGCTTTCCAGGCGCATGGAGTTGTTGTAGTCCTGTTTGTTCAGGGGGGTGTTTTCAGGCATGCTCATACCTCCTCTTCCTGCCGCTGGGCTTCCAGAACCTGTTTCTTTCTGAGATCCTTCGCTTTTTTCTGCTTGGCCAGCATGAGAACGACCAGAATGATGATCGTCGTGATGTACGGGAACATGTAGGAGAACTCCGCCGGGATGGTGGTGAGCTGAAGGTAGTTTGCCGTTGCATCCGAGAAGCCGAATATGATGGCAACGAGGGAAGCCGTTACTCAGATGTTCTTTTTCCATGGTTTCTACAACCATTCTCTTGAATTCCGGCGTATATCGTTTGTTTGGTACTCCTTTTGGCATAGCAAAACACCTCACTTGTTAAATAGTATATCATACTGTCTAACAAATGGGGTGCTGTTCACCGATATCTCTCCGTAGAAAGCCGTATTTCAGGTCATCTGACCATATGCCAAATGTCTCCCTTGCACTCTAAGAGAGATATTTGGAGTGTGGAATGTTATCTCATGGAGACGCTTACATTAAAAATAAAAGCAGCAGGCCGTGTGTGAACCGCAACTCGTCAAGAGGACAGTGAAAAAATATAAAGTTTTTCCGGTCAGCAGCCGAGCGCTGCTGGCCGTTTTTTATGCGGCGAGGCAAAGCGCATGCTTTTCCATCGGCGTCAGCACGCCCAGATTGCGCTGGACACGTCTCGTGTTGTAATAGCGAATATACTGCTGGATCATCTGAACAAGCTCGTGCTTGCTGGTGAACCGTCTGCCGTAATAGCGTTCCCGTTTCAGGATGCCCCAGAAGCCCTCCATCGGGCCGTTGTCAATGCAATGCGCCACGCGGGACATACTCTGCGTCATGCCCGCCTGCACAAGCTTGTGGTGGAAGGTACGGTTGGTGTACTGAAACCCTCTGTCGCTGTGGAGCAGAGGATGCGCGTCCGGATTGGCCTGCACAGCCTTGTCGAAGGTTTTGAAAACCAATGGGTTATCGTTGTGTTCACTGAGCGCGTAGGACACGATGCGCCGGTCGCAGAGGTCTACCTTTGCGCGCGGAGGCGGACCGGTTCGCCGGTGGAATCGTTTTACCGCGCGGAGGGAACTGAGAGTAATACATATGAAATGGATATTTGCCGGTTTCAGCGAAAAAAATCTTCGCCCGACCAATATGGACAGCCTCTTTGTCGAAGAGCGCCGAATTGAGGAAAAGGCGGCGCTGCTGGCCGTTGTGTGCGACGGCGTCGGCAGCCGGGCAGACGGCGCGTTTGCCTCGGCCTACGCAACGGAAAGCCTGGCGAGCTGGTTCTATGCGCAGACGTCTGCCGGGCAGCTTGCGCTCTCGCTCCGTGAGCGGGTGCTGCGGATCAATCGGGAAATTCTGATCCACGCTGAACAGCGGGGACTTGCGACTGCATCGACGCTGGCGGCGATTCTTCTGGTGGAGGACCGGTACAGTACGGTCCATGCCGGAGACAGCCGCATTTACGCCGTGGATGAGGCGCAGATCGCGCAGCTTACGCGCGACGACGCAGCGGCGGACGGGAAGCTCGAGCAGTACCTCGGCCGCGCAGACGGGCTGCAGCTGCAATATTCGGAGGCGGATACGTCCGGACAGAGCTTTTTGCTCTGCACCGACGGATTTTACCGAAAAATGCCGCAGGAAATGCTCCGGCAGGCAGCGCGGGCAAAAACGCGCGCCGAGTTGGACGCACTGCTGCGGAGCATGTGCAAGACTGTGCAACAGCGCGGCGAGCGGGACAATATTTCCGCGGTACTAATTAAAACGAAAGGTTGAAGAGCATGAAAATTCAGCTGCTAATTGCGACAAGTGATCAGGAGTACGCGGACGCCTTATATACCGTTCTGGCAAAGCGGCAGGCAGATATTTTTGAGCTCGGGCTTTGCAGCAACCCTGCAAAGCTCGAGGACATGCTGCTTCGCCGTACCTATGATATCTGCCTGCTTGAGCCCGAGGAGGGCGCGCATTACCAGCTTGAAAGGGTTCGGTTGCCTCTGATTTTGCAGGGGAGCCATACGAAGGTTCCGGAGGAGCTGGGCGGCCTTCCGCGCATCAAAAAATATCAGCGCATCTCCGCGCTTGTCAGCGAGGTCCTGGACTGCTATGCCGAGGCGGCCAAGAGCTCGGAGCTTCTCGGCCAGACGCAGGCAAAAATTACGGTAGTCTGGTCCCCAGTCGGCGGCGTCGGCAAAACAAGCGTTGCGCTGGCCTACGCAACACGCGCGGCAATGAACGGGCAGAGAGCCGCGTATCTGAATTTGGAGAACTTTTGCAGCCTTGGCGCGTTTTTGAAGGACGAGGGGAAGAGCATCAGCTCGGTGCTCGAGCGCATCGACCAGAACCCCTCGGTCCAGATGCGCAGCATCCGCCAGCAGGACGCGGCGACCGGCGTCTTTTACTATGGCGCGCCGGAAAACTACGACGATATTAACATCCTGGGCAAGACGGAGCTTGTGATCCTCCTCAACGCAGCGGCCTCCGGCGTGGACGAGCTGATCGTGGATCTGCCGTCGTTCTGCGACGAACGGATCGAGTGCACATTTGAGCGGGCCAATCAGGTCTTCCTCGTCACGGATCTGTCCGTGACTGCCCAGCGGAAGCTGAACATTTTCATGGCGCAGAACAGCACCTACGACGATATCCGGCACAAGGCGGTCTTTGTGTGCAACAAGGGCGCGTGCGGCGTGCCGGAGGGGGCGGAACGATGCGTGTCGCTGCCGCATGTGCAGTCGGCAGATCCCGCGCAGGTATTCAAGACCCTTTCCGCCAGCCAGTTTCAGCCCGTGTAAGCCGGGCCGCAGGACAGAAACGCGAGGAACGATATGACGGATAATACGCGAAATCTTCTGATTTCCCAATTGAAAAGCGAACTGCAGAGCCGGTCGGATCTGACCACGCTGAGCGACGACGAGCTCAAAAAGCTGGCGGTTGCGGCACTGGAAAACAAGATCGACTGGGCCAGAACAAACAGCCCTGAGGCATATAAGGAGCTATCCACGCTGAATTTCAGAGAGCGGCGGCAGATCACGGACGCCATCTTTGAGTCTATCCGCGGCCTTGGCATTCTGGGGCAGATCATCTGCGACAGCGACATCACCGAGGTCATGATCAATGGCTACCAGAACATCTTCATTGAAAAAAGCGGCAAGCTCTTTAAAATGAACGCGCAGTTTGAAAGCAGCCGCGAGCTGGAGATCATCATCTCCAAGTTCGTCTCGCAGGCCGGCAGGCAGGTCAACGAAAGCGAGCCCATTGTCGATACGCGCTTGGCGGACGGCTCTCGTGTCAACGTCGTCATGCCGCCCGTCGCGCTCAACGGCCCGATTGTCACGATCCGCCGCTTTCCCAAGGAGGCCATGACTGTGCAGAAGCTGATCGCCTACGGGTCAATCACGCCGGAGGTGGCAGAAATTCTGAAGCTTCTGGTGGAGTGCAAATACAACATTTTCATCAGCGGCGGCACGGGCAGCGGCAAGACGACGTTTTTAAACGCGCTTTCCAATTTCATTCCGCACGACGAGCGTATCATCACCATCGAGGACTCGGCCGAGCTCCAGATCCGGGGCATTGACAACCTCGTGCGTCTGGAGACCCGAAACAGCGGCGCCGACGGCTCCGGCGCGATCACCATCCGGGACCTCATCAAATCCGCGCTCCGTATGCGTCCGGAACGGATCGTCGTCGGCGAGGTGCGCGGCGCGGAGGCGCTCGATATGCTGCAGGCGATGAATACCGGCCATGACGGCTCGCTCTCGACCGGCCACGCGAACTCAACAAAGGATATGCTCAGCCGACTGGAAACGATGGTGCTGCAGGGCGCGGCGGGGCTTCCGCTCGAGGCAATCCGGCAGCAGATCGCGTCCGCGGTCGATATTATCATCCATCTGTCGCGTCTTCGCGACAAGAGCCGCCGCACGATGGAAATTGTCGAGGTGCTGAACTACGACCCTGTGAGCCACGAGATCATCCTCAACCCGCTCTACGAGTTCCGCGAGGATGCAAACAGCACAAAAAATAAGGTCTCCGGCAAGCTGACGCGGACCGAAAACAAGATGGTCAACACGCACAAGCTGCTCAACGCCGGTATCACGCGCGAAATATAGGAGGGACGCAACATGGACGATAATCTCTTTGCCGGCGGCGCGGCTGCCGCTGGCGTGCAGGAAAAGACGGCGGCGAAGCCCGGAAAAACGGCACCGATCGACTATGCAGAGCCCCCGTCCGGCATTTTGTTCTGCATCACGTCGTTTCTGATTGGCTTCGCGATGGGCTTTGCGGTCCTGTTCATCTATTTCCGCATCATCCCGCTTTGCATCGCGGGCGGCGCGGTGACGGGCGGCGTGTATATTTTCGTCGCGCAGAATAACGCCGTTGTCAAGCGCAAGACAAAGCTCCGCGCGCAGTTCTATGATCTGCTGGAGGCCGTTTCCGTCTCCATGCGCGCGGGAAACCCGGCGTTCAAGGCGCTTGAGAGCGCAAAAACGGATCTGCTCCTGATCTACGCGCCGGACAGCGATATCATTGTGGAGCTGAATATCATCCTTCTGAAATTCAACAACGCCGTTCCGCTCTCCGAGGCGTTCTCCGATCTTGCCGAGCGCAGCGGGCTGGAGGATATCGCGAGCTTTGCCTCCATCTATGAGACCATCGAGGGAAAATCCAGCCGGGCGGACGAAATTGTGCGCGAGACGCAGCAGATTATCGCCGACAAGATGGAAATGGAGATGGAGATCGAAACGATGATGACGGCTGCAAAGTCCGAGGTCACGATCATGCTGTTCATGCCGCTTGTGATCCTGCTTGTCATCTCCTACGCGGGCGCGGGGTTCATGGACTCGCTCTATATAACGCCGGTTGGCCGCGTCGTCGCGGCGTTCGGTCTGGTGATTTTTATCATCAGCTTCATTTTCGCGAAGAAATTCAGCAAAATCGAACTGTAAGGAGGAACGCGTATGCTGCCCCGGATGATACTTGCGGCCATCGCAACAGGCCTGTCTGCCGTCTGGCTCTGGATGCTGCTTTGCGTCCAGAAGATCGACTGGCGCATGGCGGCCTACTGCCGTGTGCTGCAAAATCAGCAGAAGATCGACGAGCTGCGGAAAAAGGAAGATGAGAACTGCCGGAAGGTCGAAGAGAGCTACGGCGGGATGAAGGTACTGATGCGGCTGCTTCTGACGACGGATTATGCAAAGGCCATCGCAAAGCTGGAAAAGGAAAACAATGATCTGTCGCACGGACGGCTCAAGAGCGTCAATATTTTGAAGCTGCCCGGCTTTGCCGCCGTGCGGATGTTCCAGCAGCTGACGCAGAACAATATCTATAAAAAAATCCTGATGAACTGCTTTGAGCTGTACGGGAAAAAATACGCGCCCTATAAGGCGAAGGAGGCCGTCGCCGAGATGTGCTCGTACGCGCTGTTCGGGCTGGCGGTTGTGTTCGCGGTCGGCGCGCTGGCGCTTTCGAGCGGAAACAAAAACGGTGTGATGGCGGTGATGCTGGTCGGGCCGATGATTTTGCTGGTCCTGGTCTACGCAATTTTCGACACGACGAAGGACCTTGCGGAAAAGCGCCGCAGCGCCATCGAGCGGCAGCTGCCGAACGTGGTCTCCAAGCTCGCGCTGCTCGTCAGCTCCGGCATGATCATGGACAAGGCCTGGCGGCAGACCGCGCAGAGCTCGAATGCCGAGCTATATCTGGAGATGCAAAAGGTCTCCGAGGAGATGGACAACGCCGTCGCGCCGGAGGTGGCCTACAGCACGTTTATCGACCGCTGCAACACGAAGCAGACGACGAAGCTGGCCTCCGCCATTATGCAGAACATGTCGAAGGGCAATGCGGAGATCGGCAAGCTCCTGCGCGAGATGGCGAAGGAAATGTGGTCGGAGCGGCGCAACTTTGCCAAGCGCGACTCGGAAAAGGCAAACTCCAAGCTGATGATCCCGACCATGCTGATTTTTGTGTCCATTCTGGTCATGATCATGGTACCGATCGCGACCAGCTTTTCCGGCTGGTAACGATGTACATATATAAAAAAGAAAGGAGAAAGCATTATGTTGGAAAAAATCTCGCAGCTGCCGATGCTTGCTTACTTCGCTGTTACCGGGTTTGTCCGGGACCTTAAGAAGGACGAGCGCGGCCTGTCCGGTGTCGTTGTCGCGGTGCTCCTGATTCTGGTTGCGGTTCTGGCTGTCTCGCTTCTCTGGGAGCAGCTGAGCACCTGGCTCCAGGAGTTCTGGGAGAAGATTGTCGGTAAAACGGCTGTCATCAACTAAACGATATGCAGGAAAGGGGATGGAACGTATGAAGCGCAGATGGAACGCATGGCTGAACGGAAAGTCAGGGGCTTACGCTGTCGTGGAGGCGACCATCCTCTTTCCGATTATCATGATGGTTTTCGCAGGACTGTTCCTGCTTTCGGTCTATCTTCCAACCCGGACGATTTTGCAGCGCGGCACGCAGTATGCCGCCGAAGGCATTGCGACCGCGCGCAGCGATACCTGGGTCGCGTTTGAAACAGACGGATATAAATGGCGGAACGACGCGAGAAACGTCTACGCCGTGCTTTTCGGAAGCGCGGACGACGCGGACGCGGAGCTGGTGGTGCAGAAGAGCACCGCAAACGGCCTGATGCTCCGGCAGGGCGACATGAGCGTTACCTGCCAGATCAACAATTACATCATCTATCAGGAGGTCGTGGTGACAGCCGTCGACACGGTCCATGTTCCGATCGACCTCTCGTTTGTAAAGTTTCCCAATACAATTGATTTGACGACAAGCTCGACCGCGGTGGTACAGAACGGCGACGAGTTCGTGCGGAACATGGATATTGCGGCGGATTTTGTGAAATATCTCGACCAGAGGTTCGGGATCTCGACAAGTGAAGCGTTTGTCAGGGTCAAAGAAGTGATCGGCAAGCTGACAACTTTCTTGCAAGGTAAGGGGTGAGAGCGGTGCGAAAGTTTCTGAAAGACTGCCGCGGCGCGGTTACCGTCATGGTGACGCTGCTGCTGATTCCTGCGCTGCTCATCAGCGGAACCTGTGTCGACGTGGCAAGAAGCTACGCGGCAAGAAGCGCCCTGCAGGACGGAAACCGCATGGGTGCGAACGCGTGGCTGACGCAGTATGACGCGCTGCTGCAGGACATCTACGGCCTGTTCGGCGTGTATGCAAATGATGATGAACTCAGCGGAGACGGGATGCTCCGGGATTATATCAAGGCCTCGGTTCTGGGGCCGGAGGACAAGGGCGGACTTGGCTTTTTTGAGCTGTTCTATGATTCAGAGCTCACGGAGGCCAGTCTGGCGGTGACAAAGAATCTGGGAGACGTGGAGGTACTGCGCAACCAGATCGAGGACTACGCAAAATTCCGCGCGCCGGTGGCGATTGCCACGGAGCTTCTGGGGCGGCTTGACAGCTTTGAAAAGCTGAAGGCGGACGCGTCGGCCATTAAGGACAAGGTCGCCATCGACAAGACGGTCGAAAATTTGGAGGAGACCTATAAGGCGTTTTACGACAAGCTCCGGGAGATCGAGAACGAGACGGACGGATATCCGCCGACTGAGGAGAAGGCCTTCCGGGAGATTAACAATCAGCTCAAGGAAATCCGGAAAACGATGCAGAAAATTCAGGACCTTGAAGCGGAGCTTGCCGGTATTTCCGACGACGATGAAAACGCCGCCTCGGAGCGTGCGCGGCTGCGCTCGGAAATTAATGCGGAGACCAAGAAGCTCAAGGATCAGATCAAGGAGCTGCAGCGGTTGATCGACACCTACTGCAAGCAGTTTGAGGAGTTCGAGAAGAAAATATCCAGCCTCGTCGATCTCGGCCAAAAGGCCGACGCACAGAAGGAGGAGCTGCGGAAGAAGCTTGCGTCGCTGGACGAAAAGCTCACCAGCGGAAGCTGCTCGAATAATCTGGCGTCCGGCATGGAGACGAGCCTTGAAAAGTACCGGGAGCTTTTGGATTACGATATCGAGGACATGGCGCAGGATATGGTGGATGAGGACAATCCCTATATCGACAGCATCATCGAGCTGCTCAAGGGTATTTCCATCGGAAGCGGCGTCGGCTCAAACGGCCAGCGGGTGGACTACACGCCGAAAAATTTCCCGAGCGTCAATGCAGATAGTGAAAATCTCAGCAGCCTGATGAAGGACTCTTTGGAAAAGCCGGATAAGGTCGAGAAGCCCACAAAGGGCGACCATACAAAATTCAAGTATTTCCGGGACTTTTCGGGGGACACCGAGAAGTTCTACGCAAGACTGAAGGAAATGTTCTCGCAGAGCGGCGACCGGAGCAAGGGCGAAAACACGAAGGCCGTTGCGAAGAAGCTTTTGCAGAACGTCAAGGAGAAAATCAAAAAGGGCTTCAGCGTGGAAACGGCTGGCGCGTCCCAATATCCGGGCGCGTTGGGAGACAGTGGGGACAAAGAAACCGTCGAGCTGGATATGGACTCCAACTGGGAGGAAGGCGACAACGCGCAGAATGCGGTCACCAAGATGATGGACTCGTCGCTGCTCGACCGCTTCTCAAATTTCGCGGGTAAGGTCGGCAACAAGGCGCTGCTGCTGGTCTACGATACGGAGATGTTCTCCAATTTTACCTCGCCCAACGAGGCGGGCGCGTATGACCTCACAATGTCGAATATCCCGATGAATACACGCGTAAACTACTTCTTCCAGTCGGAGCTGGAATACCTGTTCCATGGCAACAAGGACTCCGCGCCGGAAAATCTGACGACGGTCGCGATGCTGCTGCTTCTGGTGCGGACGGTGATGAACTACATTGCTTCCTACTCGGTTCCCACAGTACAGAACGTTGTGACGGGCGTTGAAAGCGCGCTGGCGTTCCTGGGTCCGTTTGCCTTCGGTGTCGGCGCGCTGGTGCGGCTGGGCTTTGTGATGGGCGAGTCGTTCCTGGACGTTGTCAAGCTGCGCAGCGGCGGAACTGTACCGTTCCTTAAGACGGGAGGAAAGGATTGGTCCTTCGGTGGAGAAGGACTGGTTGATGATCTGATGAATGCAGGAGAAGAGGCGCTCGCCGAGCTCGACGGTGCGGCTGCGGTTGCATCGGAAACGAAAAAGGCGGCAAAGTCGGATGACCCGAACGACATGACCTATCGTGATTATCTGCGGATCTTCCTGCTGCTGGTGGATGGAGAAACGCTTGCGCGCCGGACGGGAGACCTCATTTCCCTGAACATCACGAACTACAAGACGGGAAACAACGCCGCCGAGCGGGCGATGGATCTGATGCAGATGAGCAAGTTCGGCACCTGCATCAGCATCAGCTCGACGCTGGAGCTGCGGTTTATCTTCCTCTCCATGGGCTACGCGCAGAAAGGGATCAACGGCGTGGTTCCGCCCAGAACCATGACGCTCAAAACCACGGAATTCAGGGGGTACTGACGCCATGAAAAAAGATCAGCACGGATACATCGTGGTAGAGACGATCGGCGCGTTTATGCTGTTTGTGTTCTTTGTGGCGTCCATTCTGATGCTCATCAATATCGTCGCCGTGCAGGCGCGCGTACATAACGCCATCACGCAGGCGGCGGAAACGGTCTCCATGTACAGCTACATTCTCGATCTGACCGGCGTGTCGGATTTCAAGCAGGGCGTCGCGGGCCGGGCGGATAAGGCAGGCGACCAGGCGCAGAACTTTGTAAACAACATTGACGCTGTTGTGAGCGGCATCCGGAGCCTCTCTCCCGGCCAGATTCAGGGCGGCATAGAGGGCGCGTCCGACCAGGCGCAGCAGTGGCTCAACGACCCAAAGGAGTTTTTGAGCCTCGCGTCAAATTTTGGCATCGAGCAGCTGACAAACGCGGGCTTCGGCGCGCTCATCCGACCGCTCATTGGGCACTATCTGAAAAACGGCTCCGTGAGCGGGGATGAGTATCTGCGCCGGATGCAGGTGATCGACGGACTGGATGGGCTGTCCTTCTACCAATTTGATCTCAGCAATGCAAATGACAGCACCCTGATCAACGCCTCGGGCGATCTGATCATTTCCGTCGAATACAGCGTGCGCTACGGCGTCGGTCTGCCGCTGCCGTTTGAGCCGAAGCTCACCATCCGCCAGCTGGTGCGGACGCGTCCGTGGGGACACGGAAGCGGCGACGGCTATATGGAGGGATGAGCGCCATGAAGGCTTTAAAGGAACACAGAAGGCTTCTGGCAGGCATCGGCCTTGCTGCGCTGCTGCTTAGCTTTGCGCTCATAAAATGGCGGCAGCTGGACGCGATGACGCTGCTTCGGTATCTGCTGCTTCTGGCGGCAGGCTACTGCGCGTCGCTCAGCGATCTGCGAGAGCGGCTTGTGCCGAACGTTCTGATGCTGCTTATGCTTGCCGCGTGGGTGCTCTGGATGGGTGCGTTCGCGCTTGTCAGATGGGAGGAATTTCTAAGGCTTTTGCTTCAGTCGCTGGCGGGTGGGCTCGTGCTCGGCCTTGCGGCGTTGGTGGTCTATCTGTTGAGCCGGAAGGGCCTTGGCGGCGGCGATGTGAAATTTCTGGCGGCGGCGGGCCTTTATCTGACAGTTGGGCCGGGGCTCACGGCCGTGATACTTGGGACGGTGCTGTCTGCCGTGACGGCGCTGGTTCTGATGGCGCTGCGGAAGCTCAGCGTCAGGGACGCGATTCCGCTCATCCCGTTTTTGTATGCGGGAATTCTGACGGTTGCGTTTTTTGCGTGAGAAGAGAGGGGGACTTTTGGTGAAAAAAGGCCGATTGGGGAGCTTTATTGTCCTGATCGTTGTGCTGCTCGCGGTCGTGTGGGCGTCAGCGGTGTTCAGCGCGACCAACGAGCAGAAGCAGGAAAAGCTGATTGCGGAGGCGGAAGCGCTTTTGCAGGAGGAAATATATCTGCGCGCGCAGCCGCTTCTGGAGGAGGCGGTTTCCTACCAGACGGACCGGACGTACCATGCGGAGAATCTGCTGAAGAAGGTCTATCTGGCGCTGCGTGAGGACCAGGGGTACGAGACGAAATACCGGAACCTCCTCACCGCGCAGATGGAGCGCGCCGGAGCGCCCGCGGAGGTCTTCTTTGAGGCTGCCGACTATTACTTTGATTCCGAAAAAATCGCCAAGGGGATCGCGGCGCTGCGCGACGGCGTGCAGGCCACAAACGACCCGGCGCTGCTGGAGGCCTACGAGGCCAATCGCTACCAGTACCGCCCCGGCCGCGTCTCGTTCCAGCAGATCATGGAGGCGTACAACGGGATGCGTCAGGTGCAGTCCGAGGAGGGGCTCTGGGGCCTTGCCGATTTGTCTGGCAAGCTTTCCATTCCGTGCCTCTATGAGGCGGTCTCGACCTACAGTAACCAGCTGGCCGTGGTGCAGAGCGCGGAGGACGGCAGCATCTTCAGCGTCGACGCGGCAAACCACCGCATGTATGTATTAAAGACGGATAAGACCGTATCCGCGTTTGGCAACTACGCAAACGACCGCGTTACGATGAAGATGAATGACGGTTGGCACCGCGTGACGGGCACCTTTGAAATCGGCAAAATGAGCTTTGAGGAGATCGGCATGTACACGGCGGGCTTCGTCGCGGCGAAGAGCGGCGGCAAGTGGGGCGTGATCGATTTGCAGGACGAATGGCTCATTCCCGCGGAGTATGACGGGATCAAAACGGACGAACTGGGCCGCTGCATCGGCCAGGACGCTGTTTTTGCGGAGAAAAATGGAAAGGTGATGCTCTTTGTCCGCGGCGAGGCGTGCGAGGGAAGCTTCGAGGACGCGCAGCCATTTCAGGAGGACGGCTATGCCGCCGTCAAGCAGGGCGGCAAGTGGGGCTTTGCCGATACGACGGGCGAGATAAAAATCGCGTGCCAATTTGACGACGCCAGATCGTTCCATCAGGGGCTGGCCGCGGTAAAAAGCGGCGACAAATGGGGCTATATCAGCACCGCGGGCGAGATGGTCATTGAGCCGGTCTTTTATAGCGCCAAGAGCTTTTGCGACGGCTACGCGCCGGTAGAGACGGAAAACGGTTGGACGATCATCCGGCTGTACGAATACGAGACGTGACAAGGGAGGTTTTTCTGTGGAGTATACCATTGAGAGCAGGAAGGGGATGCAGGGAGAGACACTGCTGTCGGTCACCATTCCGGAGGCGCAGATCGACGAGAAGGCGCTGTATACGATGGAAACGGAGCGGCCCGATTTTCTGGTGCCCTTTCATTACCGGTATATTGACGGAAATGTAGAGTTTATCTATACGCCGCAGAAGCGGCTGAAGCTGCTATTTTTTGCAGGCGAGCGCTCGCAGCAGGACTACGTCGATTTCTGGAGGAAAATAGTCAGCCCGCTGGAGCGCTGCGAGGACTGGTTCATGCGCGCCGACGGCTTTGTGCTGGATCTGCAGCATGTGTACTACGATAAGGACGCGAACGAGGTCTGTTATCTCTATGTCCCGGCAAGAGGCCAAAGGCAGGATACGGCCGATATCCGGCAGTTTTTGCAGAAGGTGGCCTCGCAGTTTACGACGGCCAATTCCGATCTGACGGTCCGCGTGCTCGGCTATCTTCTGCAGGACGGCGCGTTCGAGCCCGAGGACTTTTTGAAGATGCTCGCGCCCTACGCGGAGAAGAAGAGCGGGAGTGGGAAGGCAGCGCCCGCCGCGCCGCAGACCGGCTCCTCTTATGCGCAGCAGGCTTCTTATGCACAGCCGTCCGCGCCGCAGGCTCCTGTGTACCAGCAGCCCCCGGTCCCGACTCCGCCCCCGGCGCAGGAGAAAGAGCCCGAGCCGTCTGCCCCCAAAAAGCCAAACAGCCATATGGACGACGGCTTTTTGAATTTTATGGTCGAGGAAGAGGGCAGCACGCCGAAGAGGGACGGAAAATGGAAAAAACCGCCGAAGGCCGAAAAGGTGAAAAAAGAGAAGAAGCCTTCGATTTTTCCCTTTGGAAAGAAGGAGAAAAAGCAGGAGGAGGCTCCGCAGGCATTGCGCGGCGGCGCGCAGCTTGAGGATATGCCCATGTATACGCCGCCTGCCCCGCAGCCGACCCCACAGCCCGCACCCGCGCCGCAGCCGGTCTGGTACGCGGCGCAGCAGGACGATGGCGTGACGCAGCTCGGCAATCACGAGACGCAGCTGCGCTATATCGGAAACCTCAATCACCCGGTTGTGATCCCGATCCATTTCCCGGCGAGCGGGCTGTTCCGAATCGGCCGGTATGACGTTTCGACCGGCAAGCGGCAGTGCGATTTTGAGTTTCCGCCCGATACGCCCGCGGTTAGCCGGAGGCATGCCGCCATCGGCCAGCGCGGCGAAGGGTATTATCTTGTGGACCTGGGCTCGCGCGCAGGTACGTATCTGAATGAACGAAAGCTCGGCCCGAACGAGGAACCGGCGCTCTCAGCCGGAGACCGGATCGCGTTCGGAAACGCGGGCGCAAACTATATTTTTGAACCATAACTGGTGGGATGCAATATGACATGGGATTTGGAAAGCATGCTGCTGTACGCGGGCGCGGCGCTGTGCGTGTTATCGGTGCTCGCATTGCTGCTCGCCCTTGTGCTGATTTCCGGAAAAAAGAAGCTGATTGAAAAGCAGCTCGAGCTGGAGTACGGGAAGCGGCCCGGGGAGATATAAGGGGGGCGGCATGGAAAACATCATTGCAGGAACCTATCAGATTTTGAGGGAGCTTGGCTCCGGCGGCGGCGGAACGGTCTATCTGGCGCAGCATCTGCGGCTGGGGAAACAGGTCGTTCTGAAGGCGGATAAGCGCAAGCTGAAGACCCCGGCGGCGGATCTTCGAAGAGAGGTCGATATCCTCAAGAATCTGCGCAACCCGTATATTCCGCAGGTCTATGACTTTCTGGCAGAGGGCGACACCGTCTACACCGTCATGGACTACATTGCGGGAGAAAGCTTCGATAAGCTTCTCAAGCGGGGCGCGCGCTTCACGCAGCCGCAGCTCACGCAGTGGCTGATCCAGCTTTTGCAGGCGCTGGCGTATCTGCACTCCAGACCGCCGCACGGCATTTTGCACGGCGATATCAAGCCCGCCAACATCATGCTCACACCGGAGGGCGATATCCGGCTGATCGACTTCAACATTGCGCTGAATCTGGGAGAAGAGGGCGCGGTTGCGGTTGGCCGCAGCTTCGGCTATGCTTCGCCGGAGCACTACGGGCTGGACTATTCCGAAAAAAGCAGCCCGGCGCACACGGGCGCGACGACGATTCTGGTCGAGACGCAGACGCAGGTCGGAAGTGGGCAGACGCGCGTCGGCTCGTATGGGGCTTCCGGCAGCACGCAGTCCAGACGCACGGTTTTTCTCAGTCCGCGCTCGGATATCTACAGCCTCGGCGCGACGATGTACCATCTGATGACGGGCAGCAAACCGGCCAAAGACGCGCTTGACGTTGTGCCGATTTCCTCCCGGGAATACAACCCGGCCTTCGTCGCCATCATTCAGAAGGCCATGCAGCCGGACCAGACGCGCCGCTATCAGACGGCGGAGGAAATGCTCCGGGCGGTCCGGGACCTCTGGGACAAGGACAGACGCATGGTGCGGCTGCGACGGACCAGACGGACGCTTGCGGGGGTATGCGGCGCGCTGTTTGTGCTCGGCGCGGCGGCAGCCTTCACGGGCTTTACGCGGATGCAGCGCATCCAATCGGCGCAGGACGCGGCGGCGCTTTCCGCGCAGCAGCTGGAGGCCGGGGAAATAGAGGCGGCAATCCAGACGGCTGTAGACGCGGTTCCGGAAAAAAGCGATATCCTGACGCCGCCGGTGCAGCCGTGCGTGCAGAAGGCGCTGACAGATGCGCTGGGGGTCTATGATCTTTCCGGCGGACTGAAGCTTTCCCACACGGTGACGCTTCCGACGGAGACTCTCAAGCTTGCTCTCTCTCCAGACCGGAAAACCGGCGCGGCGCTGAGCCTTGGCTGTGCGACGCTCTTTTCAACCGAAACCGGACAGGTGTTCTGCTCGCTTGCGACTGTGGACTCCGCGCAGGCGGATTTCGCGTTCCTCGACGACGACACGTTTATCTACGCGGGAACGGACGGCCTGAGCGTCTATAAAATCTCTGAGGGAAAAATCGCCTGGACGGGCGAGGCGTGCGAAAAAATCGCCGTCTCGGCAAACGGCGCGTCCATTGCCGCAGCAAGCGTCTCGCAGCAGCACGCGGTCGTCTATACGCCGGAGGGGCAGGTGCGAAGGCAGATCGATTTTGAGGGTCGGAACCTGCAAACCGTCTCCAACGGCCGGTTCGCAGACCCAAAAGACATGCTCTTCTCGCTCAATGACGCGGGAGACCTTCTTGCCATCAGCTTCTCGGACGGCTCTTTGACGCTCTACGACATTGTCACGCGGGAGGACACCGGCCTTCTCGAGCAAAGCGAATACCTTCACTTTGAGGGCGGCTTCTGCGGCGCGTATTTCGCGTTTTCCGCGTCAAACAAAGCCTCGTCGCTCTTTGCCATCGTGGATACGACGACCATGGAGCAGACCGGCGGCTTCGAGCTCACCAGCAAAATCGGCGTGCAGGCGGACGAGACGGGCGTTTATATCTTCAACGAGTATACGCTCGTCCAGATCGACCCCCTGAGCGGCGAGCAGCGGGAAATGGCGTTTACCAATTCGATCATCACGGACTTTTGGCGCTCGTCGGAGCACACGCTGGTCATGACACAGGACGCAGGCGTGTTCCTGTTTGACAAGAACGCGATCGAAGAGCCCTACGAGATCCTGCACCGGCGCGACAATACCTATGCGGTGCTCTGGGACGGCGGGATGGCGCTTGCCAGTCTGGATTCGCCCGTGGTGCAGCTGCTCCATTTTACGGACGGCTCGGGAGAGCGCGTGTTCCGATACGACGCGGGGTATGCGCACGACGAGGCGCGCGTCAATCAGGCGCAGACGGCGGCGATGCTTTATTCTTACAGCGGCTTCCGGCTCATAGATAAAGACGGCGATGTCCTCTGCGAAACAAAGCTTCCAAATGCCGGGCAGATCTATGACCAGCAGTATTACAAGGACGAGCAGGGCTCGCGGCTGGAGGTCATCTATGAAGACGGACACATCGACGTCTATTCCGGCGACACCGGAGAAAAGCTCACGACGCGGCAGGAGGCCGCCCCGGATGCTTCTCTGGCGGAGACCTTCTACACAGACTGCTACCGGATCGAATCCCCGCTCCACGGCACGCCGGAGGTCTATGACCGCGAGAGCGGACGGAAGGTCGGGGAACTGGAGCGCGACGCGTATCTGACGTATGTGACGCAGATGGGCGATCATATCGTCACGGAGTATCTCTCGGAGGACGGCTCCCGGTGGGGGCTGCTGCTGGACGAGAAGCTGGAGACGCTGGCGGAGCTTCCGCAGCTGTGCGATCTCCTGCCGGACGGCTTTTTGTTCGACGACCAATTGGGAAATCTGCGGCAATGCCGCGTTTATTCCATAGAAGCACTCAAAAATTTAGCAAATCAAGTATTGGAGGAAAGTCAAAGATGAAACGATCAACAAGAGTTCTGGCGCTGCTATTGATGCTGGTTATGCTGGTATCGGCGCTGACAGTCGGTGTCTCGGCAGCATATTCGCCGCTGAGCCGCTCGAGTGGAAGCTACTACTATCTTACGCTGAGCGGTTATTCGGAAGAGCAGTTGGAGGCCTTCTCAGTGAAGGATTTCCTGGAGAAGATTACAGATTCCGCCGGCAATGCGTGCCCCATTTCCGCGGACAAGATCGCGTGGACGAGAGACGGCTCGGATAATTATACGGTGAGCGACGCAGAAACCGGAACGATCGATCTGCGGTTCAATGGTAATGCTCGCTTCAACGTCTATATGGTTGCGGGCACCGGCAGAATGCTGGACATGGACGGCAATACACGGTACGTGATCGAAGTGCACAAGGGGACGGCGTTCAGCAATCTGGAGCTTTTCTGGATCGATGAAGACGGGCAGGAGCAGGCATGTGAAAATCCAACCAAGTCAGAGTATGATTATGGGGGGTACACAGAGTATTATTTGGGCTATTTCCCGGAGCCGGAGCAGGCGAAGGGGCTCCGCCTGCGCGTAGAGCTTGCCGCAGCGGCTGAAGATGTCAAACTGTACAAGGGCTGGTACAGCGCTGTGGAAGCGGCGGAAGCCAGCGGCAAGGAGGTTGAAACGACTGCGGTTGAAAACGCCTATGAATTTGCTGTGCAGCAGGGCGATAATAACCTTTGCGTTGTTGCAGAGAATGGCAGCGTAAAGAGCCTTTATAATGTTCAGTTTTACGTTTATGAGCGTGGCAGAGGGTACAATGCGACGTTCCTGAAAGATGGAAACACAGTATACGTTAACCAGATCTCTTGGAACGGCGTGTGGAAATACGAGCTCAATAACCGCGCTTATCGGGCTGATGACGAGTACGCATTAAAGCTGCGTTATTCCAGACCGGTTGGTGGTACAGGTGATGTCAACGATATTCAGTCTGCTTATGTCGATGGCGGCAGCGAGGACATCAAGGACCAGCTGTTCGGCGAGAGCGGCTATACCGCAAATTACAGCGGCAACGGCCATACCTTTGAAATCACAGATAACTACGAAGTAACAGTCAGACTGCAAATCGTTCTGGTCGATAAGAAAGTACAGCCGGTTGATCCGTCGGAGAAGCCGGCATATGACGACGGCGACCCCTATTTCCAGGCGAAGAGCACCGCGGTTGAAAGCGGATATGTCAGTAACTACGTCATGACCCCGACGTCGGACTCGCTTTACAGCAGCAGCGAAAACTGCTACCAGACGATCCTGCTGCTCCCGGGCGGCGACGCGGTTCTGGACATGAGCCAGCTGAAGCCTACCTTCTATACCGGCTCCGGCGTGCAGGCCTATGCGAAGTCGGTCGGCGAAGCGGGCGCTGTGAAGCAGACCTCCGGCCAGAGCGTGGTGGACTTTACGACCAGCCCCGTGCAGTACACGGCCAAGGACGGCGCGGACAAGTCCATCAAGAACTACTGGGTCACCTATCAGGCGCAGCAGGAGGCGGCGACGTTGTTTGTCAACGGCCCGTCCTTTGACGAGCTTCAGACCGAAGAGGTCGCCGACAAGGATATCCATAGAATTATCCTTGTTGAGGAGCCGAATCAGGAGCAATTTCTCTTTCCAAATATTTTGCATCTTTTTCCCTCATTTTCTGCCGATGTTTCTTTTCGCAAGACTTGCTCATTATTCCAATTTGTAGTATAATCCATTTAAGATTATAAGTTACGCATTGTATATTCAAAAGAGATGTTGCATAACTCGCAGCTTTTTCGACACAACTTGCACGAATCAGTAAGTTTTCGCGTTACCCGTCCTACTTGTATTGGCGCTGCGCTTGCATGATCCAGCTATGAAAACAGCAGGATCCCGGGATCAGGATCCTGCTGGTGCGCTTTCCATTTTGAACGGTCCGATACCTTCTCAGATTTACGCTGCACTCGCAGAGCGGTTAGTCGTTCATTTCATTCAAATCACCGACGAGCGAATTGAGTTCGTTCAGCATTTCTTTCGCCTCATTGCGTTTATATTTTCCAACGCAGTTCTTTTGAACCACTGCGTAGCTGTTCTCGGCAGATCTCAGCATGCATTCAAAACTTCGACCGAGCTCGTCTTCATAAACACCATGGCTGATCGAATAGCTGTATCGGAAACTCACTTCTCCATCGCGTTCATTGTATTGCAGCGCACCATACCGGTAGCGAAAATTTTCTCTGGCAATCGCTCTGCAGAGTGGGTATTTATATATTTTTTCTGCTGAAAACGGATACACTGCATCGATGCGGCACGCCTTTGCCTCTGCCTCTAAAATAACCCGGACTAAGTAATTTATATTTTTTGTTCGGAACGGCAGTTCATAAATTACGATTGCCTGTTCTGGAGCACGTCTGACATAATGCAGCTGGTGCTTTTCAAAAAAAGCGATTACATCCGCCTCAGCTCTTTCAAGGAACTGCTCGGTGCCGTGATCCATTTTATGAAGCAGCGCCATTGCGGATTCGTCGTCTCCAAACGCACATTCGCGAATTGCCTGCGTCATTTGTGCATCCGTCGCATGCTCGCCCAGTTCTTCCTGCTTTTTCTCTAGCTTCTGAATCATTTCTTCTGCTGCCGCAGAGCACGACCCATTTCCTCTGAGTTTTTGAATCAGCCTTTGTATTCTGTTTTCCTGCATAACAATTGCTCCTTTTCCTGAAAATCCGCGCTTCTTTAATTACGCTATTATACATCGTGACCAGAATACAGCGTGCTTTTTTGCATAACTTGCATTTTTCTCGACATAATTTGCATCGATTGGACAACTATTATGGTTCAGTATTCTCCTCTGTTTGTTATCATCAACGCTTTAATCTTTGCTATGTGGGCTGTGACCTTCTGCCGCACACTGACGCGGCGTTTTTCCATGCCGGTCACGATTCTGGGGTTTGCTCTCCAGTTTCTCGTCTGGCTCATTCCACCATACTTTATGGGAAACGGATCAATCCTCCGGGCAGTTTATCCCCTGTTTGGGATTGTGCTACCGCTGTTTCTGCTTTTCCGGGATAGGTGGAACAGAATCCTCTTTGTGGCGCTAGGCTGTCTGGTCTTCATGTATATCGCGGATCTTGTCCCATGCGCGATTATTTTCACGCCGGAACAAATGCGCAAGGGGATCGCATTGCAGCCACTGCCGCAGCGGCTGGTTGCCTATGCAATCTGCGTCAGTCTCGACGCGTTTTTGCTGTGGATGCTGGTTCTGTTCATGAACCGCTATAAGAACCGGTTACACGGAAGCGAATGTGTGTTGTATTTGCTGTTTCCATTCAGCCAGTATCTGCTGCTGTTCGGGTGGCTTCGGGTATGCCTGTCCGAGATGACGTTTCCTCGCGCCGGATATGTAATCGCTGCAATGCTCGTCTGCATGGCAGCAGATGTAGCCTTATATATTGCTGTGCGAGGCATGGCACAGCGCAGTGAGCTCAAAGTAAGAAACGACATTCTTTCTGCGCAGATCGACCGACAGAAGGAGCATTATGCGGCTATCACCGCGCAGTATGAAACCATTCGCCGCATGCGGCACGATATCGCCAAGCATCTTTATACCATGCAGGCGCTGCTTCACGCCGAACGATATCAGGACGCCGCAGCATATCTGAGCGAGGTCTCCGCGCAGACGCAGGTACAGGAGCGTCTGGGAGTCTGCGAAAACCCGATCGTGGATGCCTACATATTTTCGCGGTCACAGGAGCTGGAAAAACAGGGATATCGTGTCCAGCTGCGCGTACAGCTGTCAGAGGCCATTGGGATCTCAAATTCCGACCTCATTACCGCCTTTGCAAATCTACTGGACAACGCCGCAGAAGCGTGCCGCGCCTGCGATGACAGGACGATTTGTCTGACTGCCACCGTCTGCAAGGGTTTTCTGACCATCGAAACAGAAAACGTCTGCCGCACACAGCCGCAGACAAAAAAGCGCTGCATCCCAGAGTTGGAACGCGGCATTGGATTTTCAATTTTTCAGGAGTTTGCCCGGAAATATGACGGTAGCTTCTCGTATCACACGGAAAACGGCCGGTTTACAGCCAGCCTGATTCTGAAAGGAGCCTCTCTTGCACAAGTTTGCGATCTGTGACGATGATCCGCTGCACCGCGAGCGGCTTGCACAGTCTGTGCAGAATCATTTAAATGGACAAGCTGCGGAGCAGCAGTTGTTTGCTTCGCCGGCGGTGCTCTTACAGGAAATCGGCGCCCACGGCTATACGCCGGATATTGCCATTGTCGATATTCAGATGGGCGAAATGAGCGGCACCGAGCTGGCAAAGCGCATCAACGAAGCGCTGCCGCAGTGCGCGGTCATCTTCGCCACGTCGTATCTCGGTTTTGCGATCGAGGTCTATGAAACGGAGCACGCATATTTCATCTTGAAAAGCGAATTTGACCAGCGCATCGGGGCTGCGCTGCAAAAGGCACTGACGCGAAAACCGCTTCCGATTCTACACTACCCTGTATCCCAGGGATTTCGTAACACACCCTGTTCACAGGTGCTGTGCATGGAACGCATTCTCCGCCGGACAAAGCTCACTCTCCTTGACAGCACGGAGGATTGGACGCCGTTGACGCCTGCGGAGTTGTTGAATACGGACGGCACGCAGCAGTTCATCCGCTGCCACCAAAGCTACTGGGTCAACTTCCGGCGGATCGAAACGATGGAAAACGACTGCTTCCTACTGCCAAACGGCCTGCGCGTCCCCATCAGCCGCACCTACCGCAGCGCCGCCCGCGAGCAGTTCTTTTCCCGCTTGCATACATAACCCCACGCTGCCAGCCTTACGGGCAGCGTGGGGTTTGAAGCTTATCTGGTGTTCAGGTACGATTCTATGCGCTCAACGAAATACGCCGCATTCTCGATCTGCGCAGCCGTATCCGCTTTGGAGATCACGAAAAAATCGTCGTAGTCGCTGTCCGTCCGAACGTCAAACAGGACGGAGATGATCTCAGACATTCTGGTTTCAAAGATTCCCGTTTTGATATATCGGCGGCGGAACTCGGAAATGATGCCGCTGTGGTGCTTCATGTCGATCTCGTCGAAAGCCAGCACTGCGCGCATCGCGTGAAAAACTGCGTAATAGGAGCGGTTCGCCGCGCTCTTATAGTTCTCTGTTTCAAGCAAGTTCCTTGCCGCAGATAGGCACTCTATCGCGTGTTCCAGCCGTGCCTGCGATAAGGCTTTTCGTTCATGCTCCAGCATAGCGGATGCCCTCCCGAACGACGTTCCGGTAATACGGCAGCGCTGTCTGATAGCGTCTGAACTGCTCCAGCGGCTTGACGGTCACGGAAACGGTGATGTCGTGCTCCAGACTCAATCGGCTGGTCACCTTTGCAACATCGTTGCGGTGTTTCGCAATCTCCGCTTGTTCCAAATCCACAGTCAGCAGAATATCAATGTCCGACTCCGACGTGAAATCGCCGCGCGCATAGGAGCCATACAGATAAGCGTCATGGATGCGTCCGAAAATCGGACTGCATGCATGATAGACGCTGTGCAGAATTTCTTCTGCCTGATTTCTGGTACACATATGCTCGCCTCCGATCCATTTTTGCTTATTATACCCCGAAACCAAAGCGCCGTCAACGGCAGAGGTGTGACTACTGTTTGACTACTATCCTCCCCTAAGCTTCAAAAGCTGGTTTGTCCAGTGTTTTCAATGGTTTTGCAATCATTTAGAAAAGGCGGGAAATCCTGTCGAAAACTGTACAACCCTTGAAAACGCAGCATTTTATCAGGATGCACCTGAAAACTCCGAGCGTCGACATTGCTCCTGTCAAGCTCTATCCTTATGTAAAAAGCAAGACGCAAACTCAAATGCATGAGCTTGCGTCTTGCTTTTGCCCGTACTGACTGTACCCCCATGACACATTGTGTACCTATGGGGCGAAACAGTTGAAACTTCTAGGCTTTTCGCAGCGGCATCTTTTTTGGTGCAGCTTGATGGCAAGCTGCACCAATTAAGATATCAGCGGTTTTTCTAGTGTTTTCAATGGTTTCAGCTTTTTGGGGCAAGGTTTTTGGAGCTTGCTGCTTCATACTGCTGGTTGCTGCTGTGCAACCAAAAAAGATATTGTGGGATTTATGGAATTTTGTGCGGTCTGCACGATTCTGTCAACGATCTCCACTTTGACGGCTTTCCTGCCTTGTGCGGTTCCGGTCATAAATCCGCTTGCTCTGCACAACACGGGTGATTGGGGAGACGCCGTTCCATGAACCGCGCTTGGCTGCATGAAATTTGCGCTGGTTTTTCTTACTCTGTTTTTTCAGCGGTGTAACCTTCATTCAGATCCCACGTCCTTTCCCGCTTGTTCTGCTGCTCCGCGCTTTCAACTGCGCTTCCGTCCTTGCGATCTCTGGCAATCTCCGGCATCGGGTTGGCGTCCAGCAGCTCCGTCAGTGTGCGCGGTGTGTATCTCATGTAATCCATCATGCAGCCGACATTGATCAATCTGCTTGGAATGCCCATCGCCCACTGCTCGTTCTTCCACTTCTCAACGAGTTTCCACTCGCGTGTATTATGTACATGACCGTATAGCATGACCGCGCCATAATGCTGGTTCTTATAAAACAGAATCGGGTAATGACTCAGAATCACCAGCCGATTCTCATCGTTGACCTCTGCGTACTGCTCGATGCTCTCCCAATAAGGGCGGAGCTTTCCTTTCACGCGGTCGTGGTTTCCTTGAATCAGGTGCTTATGACCGTTGAGCTGCTGGATGATTCGAATACTGTTTTCTTCGTTTTTCCAGAACGCATCGCCCAGAATATAGATGGTATCGTCATCTGCAACTCGTTCATTCCAGTTTTGAATCAGCGTGTCATCCATCTGCGCGGTATCTGAAAACGGGCGATTATCAAAACGAAGTACATTCGTATGTCCAAAGTGCATATCTGCAATGTAATAAATCATATTTTCTATTTCCTTTGCCAGTTTCCTTTTTATTATACAGGGTAATCCGTCAAAATTTCACCTTGCGGAAAAATATTTATCTGTTTTCTCTGAGCGGTTGGTGGTATCAAAATGTGACGTTGGGGTCAAAAGCATGGTTTTTTGTCTAAGAAGCCAGCCATAAAAGAAAAAACGACTGACCAAGTAATGAGGTCAGCCGGATGATCTATCCTGTTTATCGGTATTTACCAATGTTTTTATGTGAGCAGTGGGTTTGGGGAATGACAACAGAAGCCCCTTCGTTGCCGAAGCAGCTTTTTAAAATTTACTGCTGAAATTTTAGCGCCGAAGAAAAACTTGCCGGGAATCTTGCCGCGCACCGGCATCTCATCAACATGATAACAGTTTCGCAGAATAGCCGGGATCGCTTCAACTCCGTTTCGTATCCTTCTCCAATTACGGAAGTCTTCTGCTGCTATGAGTCTCTGCTGGTTCGCACGCCCTATGGCAGAGCGGGATAGCACGATCAAGCTGGAACATTTTCTGAGTTTTGGATGGCAGTGTTCAAGATGTGGACATTGAGAACAAGCTTCATTTGGGAAATATGCTTTCACTTGGTTGCTTGTAGAAATATATTTGCAACGGGTCGGCTTATGGCCGGCAGGGCACCGCAAAATTTGTTCGCCATCCTCGCTGATCTCAAAATCTGCATAGATGTCTGGCACCGGTGTGCCTTTCAGACTTGTGTTGATCAGTTTCACATTCTTTTCTGCTGCGGCATCCCGGTGCATCTGCCCGGAATATGCTCCATCCATCACAATAAAAGCGGGTGCTTCTTCAGGTGGCAGCTGGTCAAGGTGATCGCCAAGGAAACGGGAATCGGAATAGATATTTTGCTCATATTGGTAATCCACGATGACAGAACCGCCATTACTGACAGTTTCTACGATATTCGCCACATAGCCGATGTGCTTCTTTCCAGCCTTGGCACTGAAGGTAGCCTCTGGGTCTGTCGGGTTTTGAAGAGATGTCGGTTTCGGTGATTCTTCCCCTTTGATGCGAAGCCTGCGCCCTCCATTATCAATAGCGGTCTGCTCCTCCAGACACCGCAGTAACAACTGGTGCTCTTTCACATGGCTGTATTTGTCCTGACAGCGCTCTAACAATATATCCGCATCTTTGATGATCGCTGCTGTCCTGGTATCAATATCAATATTTCTGCTATGGTAAATGACAAGATTGCGGTCGTCCGGATCGGTGTAGTGCTCAAGGCCGGACAGATCCATGCCGGTATGGTTTTTATGGTGGTACTTTACCGCTCTGGCAACACAGGAATACAACAGTTCAATGCGGCTCAGATTTCGGATATTGGCTTCTATCATCAGAGAGTCCATTCGCTTGATACGGGAATTGATCCCCATCATTTTAGCGATTTTTTCACTCAGATCCTTGACACAGTCATGAAACAGATCCACGCCGTGGGCACACTCATATTCATAACAGCGGCGGCGAAACCGGGACAATGTTTTGTCACTCAACGGCTGTTCTTCAAAATTGGTAGTGCGCAGTGCGTATTGATAGTGGATGTCCAACATCAAATTCTCCACCATTTCGTCATCAGAGAGGTCAAAGAGTTCTTTGATGATCAATGCTCCAACGATGATGTTTACCGGCGTATTTGGTCTGGATGCATTTTCAGAGTATAGAACACGAAAGCGTTCTTCATCGATTGCAGGGAAGATCTCATCGGAAAACACTTTTGCCCATGATTTTTCCAGACATTTTCTTTCCCGCTCCGTTAAGCGCAGGCTCCGGTCAAATATGGAAAGCTGCTGGCTTTGATTGGGGCGGTATGACATGAAAACACCTCATCTGCATTTTCTTTTATTCTATCATATTTTTTGCATTTTTTCACCTGAAAACTGCTCGAACAAATG
>ERZ832522.257-NODE-257-length-76436-cov-17.094565_pt1 | contig 76436 bp, 86 predicted proteins | sample MGYA00519951_ERZ832522 | MGnify/ENA primary metagenome ERZ832522 (study PRJEB31850, sample SAMEA3708728) | human gut metagenome | biome: human gut; feature: human-associated habitat; material: faeces | place: China | collected 2014 ... | reverse complement strand
GAGCAACGCCCTTCTAAGGCGTGGGTCTTGCGTTCGAATCGCAACGGAATCACTTACAAAACACAACTGATAACACAATATAAATTGTTGATTTTCAGTTGTGTTTTTGCTTTTTATAAGCAAGATGTCTTTCATATACGCTTTTAAAAAAAAGTGACAGAAAACCCACTGGTGAGCTATAAGGTTTGTCGCTAGGGTTTGTCGCTGGAATTTTAAAAGTATCAAATTATGGCTACCTTAAACTTAAAAATCCTCCCGAACAGACGTAAATTGTCGGGTAAACTTGGAATTTATGTATCTTTAACTTTTAAGAAGGAAGTTCGGTATATCTCTACCGAATTCGAGGTTGATGATGAATACCAGTTTGAAAACGGAAAGGTGTGTTACCGCAAGGATGCGGCAATCATGAACAAAAGAATACAGTATGTGCTGGGTATATACCGGGAACGGATGGAAGGTCTCAATCTGAATAGGTTTTCCAACTGTGCACAGTTGAAAGAAGTGTTGATGAAGGATGGGGAGGAAGCTGAGGTGATAACGGTGCGGCAGCTCTTTGAAAGAAGAATAGAGCGTCTTGAAAAAGAAAAGAGAATCTCATACGCGGAAATGAACCGCTATACCTGCAAGGTTATCGTGTCTCTCATTGGTGATATACCTATAGATTACCTGACAAAACGTGATATCCGGGAAACGCTCTTCAAGGGGATGCAGCGCAGAGGATATGCGAAGGGGAATATACAGATGCGCATGACCCATTTCAAGGCTGCTATCAATGAAGCTATAGACGAAGGGTTGGTGAAGTATGACGAACACCCGTTCAAGGGATTTACCATGCCGCAATCTGAACCCAAGCTGATGGACATAACCGTCACGCAGTTCCAGCGTATTCGGGACATGGTAACATCTGACAGCAAACTCATACTGGCGCGTGACCTATTCCTCCTGTCGTTCTACTTGGGTGGGATCAACCTTGCAGACCTTGTTGAGACGGATTTGTCAAGCAAGACAATGACATACGTCCGAAAAAAGAGTGCAGAACACAAGACGGGAGAAAGAACTACATCTTTGACCATACCCGATGAGGCGAAAACAATCATCAATAAATACATTCTGGGAAACAGGTTGAACTTATCGTTTTGTAACGGGTACAAGAATCTGCAACGTTATGTCAACAAATGTTTCGCAGCCTTGGCACAACATATAGGCATTCAAACTTCATTCTCTTACTATGCCGGCAGAAAAACATTCGCACAGTTCGCTTTTATGATAGGAATAAGGACAGAGGTGGTGGAGTATTGTATAGGGCAGTCTGTGAAAAAGAACAGACCTATTTACAATTATGTGCGAGTGATGCAGAAACAGGCTGATGCAGCAGTGCGGAAAGTAATACAATATACTGTAGATCCGGAAAGCTTTGAAACTGAGAACATCCCTTAGAGGATGCCGTCCCACTACTTTGCACACAAACGCAATCATGGAGTGTAAAAACAAGTGTATCAAAATTCAGTTTTTGAAAATATGAACTTATAATCTGAAATTTGAGCATCTTAAAAGACTAAAAAAGGGTCATATCATTACTCAATACAGAGCTTGATATGACCCTTTTAAGTGTTATAATTACTATCTATAACTTTGGGAAACTGTCATTTTTTTTGTTTTGACACATTCATCTCCTATAGTGTTTTTTTAGTTGTTTTCTTCTGAGAAATTCTCTTTTGAGAACTCAATAAAATTTATAGTAGGAAGTATTGCTGGTTCCAATCCTGAGTTCAGACATATGAAAGAAACATAACTTCTCAAATAAGGATATGCAATAGCTGGTGCGTTTATTTTGGTAAAATGTGATGTTAGAAAATCCATGTTGATATCCTCAGATGTTTTAAATATAGCTGCGTACTCAATCTTCAATTTAAATGCTGCAGTATTATAAACATCCATTTTAAAATAAATGACAAATCGTTGTGGTTCTCCTTCAATTGTTCGTATCTCATATCTGAGATTGAATTTTCTAAGAGTCTTCTTGCTTGAGTTAGTTACTCTGCGAAGGTCCAACTTGTCTGCAATTGTTTTTTCTAATGTAATTTCCATTGTCAAGCTGCAATACAATATATATTTTCGTTTCTAGTGAAATTAGATGAATCATTCTTTAGGTATTCTCCAACTTCTTTGCTTGTAAATTCCTTTACTTTCTTCGGACTAGTACTAGTTACATTATCTAATTCTATCCCAAAATTTCTACAATCATTTAATATTGATTCAGGAGTTGCTTCATGGATAAATTCTTCCATAAGCTCTATTACTGATTTTTTCATATCTGTCATGAGATAACTCCCTCCCTGAGTACTTTTATATTATTATCAATTAAATTTTCCTTATAAACGGACATTATAGTACAATTCGGTATAAATGATTCTATATTTTGGCGTCTATTTTTACCGAATTTGATGTATACATTATGTATAACAATGTCTATGTCAAATTTGTTTTTCATATATTCCCAAATTCTATAATCATTCATTTTGTATCCCTTACTAGAACACATTTTTTCAAGAATTTTCCTAACCTCGTTTACTTTTATTAAATTTTCTTCCGACCTCAAGTCAAGAATCCTTTCTTCGTTACTATGTACAAAAGCTTCAATAACTGCATATTCTTTGTATTTGAATGTTTTGTTGGTCTTATCATACGCTTGATCTTTTGCCCATTGTTCAGCCAGAAAGTCTATGCTGTTTTCATTTATTCCTTGAATGAAAAAATATACACCTTCCCCACACCAATGGTGAAGCCCTTTGCTGGAATAAAAACCATTCTTTTTAATACTTGGGACATTATCTTTATTTGTTCCATGGTTACCTATAATAAGCATATCACCTGCACATACATTTCTTTCGTACTTTCTTTTGAATCACAATGTGATTTGCAAAGGAAACGTTTTTTATTGATTATACATAGAAAAAATTTAAATAATTGCTCAATTTAGTCTTTATTTAAATTTTATTAGTTGTTATAGCTTGGTGTTTTCTTGATTTATACAGTAATACCATAGGGAAACTGGATTAAAAAATTATATTGTTTTATTAGGAATTTTAAACATAAACGGTTGCTGTCATCACTGGTAGCAACCGTTTCAAATAATTAGAATAACAACTTAAAAATAGCGTCTATTATAATCTCTCTATCCTTATTTTCTTTTTATTCTGATGGCAATGACCTTTGCTGTTTTATTCTTGCAGTACTGGCAGCAGAATCGCTGTGCGCATGTTTCGCAATTGCGGCACATATCCAGTAGATATTGTTTTTCTTGTTTGAGTACATCAACCTTGTATTGCAGGTCGGAAATGACATTTTTTATAGTTTCTTCCATAATAAAAATGGTATTAGAATGAGATTTGTATTTTGTAGAAGAAAACAACTTCGGATTCGTTATTGTTTAACCGTAATTGACATTTCTCTTTTCTTCAATTTGTTTTTCAAGGAATTTAACTTTCTCTTTTAATAGTGATATAGTATCGTGCTGGTCGTCTATTACCTTTTTATACCAAGCTTCATCAAAATCATTTGCTTTAATAGAATCGCTAGTCTCGTTTAACATCATGGAACCTGTACCACGAAGCAGCCATTCAGCACTTATCTCAGGAAAAGCGTTGAGTATGGCTTCTATTATTTCTAAACTAAGTTTGCGCTTGCCTAACATATAATAATTAAGCGTCTTTTGATTTACTCCAATTTTTATAGAGAAATCTCTTTCCGATTTTGCCATTTCGGAGATCATCATTTTAATTCTGTTTATTATTTCCATATTACTACAATTGTTCTTATATTTGCACTATGATTATTAATCCTTAAACTTGTATCGTTATGAATAGTCTATTTTATTACATGGATGATTTTATCTATTATTACGCATGGTTTTCAATTGTTGTAGGTATTCTGTTTATTCCTGTCAAAAGTATCTATAATGCTTTTTGTTTTTCCAAAAAGGAACATTTGGAAAGGAGCCTAAACAATTACCATCCAATAAAGTCGATATTGAAAAGTCTGATTTTTCTATATTTCCTTCATTTTATAACACAAAATAAAGAAGATATAGAGCAATTAAAACAACGGATAGATATTGTAGAATCAACTCAATTACTTTCTTCGGAATCCATCCAAAAGACTGATTCAGATACTCTTTCATCCATCCCATCTTTAAATCAATAAGCTCTTTTTCTCCGGTTTTTGTCAGAACCAGATTCTTGTTGAGGAAGGACTTTTCTAAAGTTCTTCCTTCTTTTGTCTTAAATACGGTTCCATCATCGGTTACAGCTTTTCTATCTCTAGCCTTATATACTTCATCTGTGTAATGGGTATAATATGGCAAAAGCCGTTTGTACATTTTTCGTTCAATCCATGATAGATGCTTGCTTTTTTTCTTAACCTCTAGCAGGCAGAACAATGAAGCCTCTTTCTTTTTCATACGTAATGGTTAAATAATGTTTTATATAGAACATTTGTGGTTGATATGGTTTTTATATCTACAAATGTTCTTATATTTGCATTGTGATTATAAATCATAATCACATGAGCGATGATTAATTTTCAAATATAGATAAACGATATGGAAACAGCAAACATGAAATGTAGAATTTGGCTTCCCTATGGGAAGAAGGCTAAACTGGCTTCTTATTTCGGTGTCAGTAGTGAAACTGTGAGAAAAGCATTGGCTTTTGAATGTGGGGACAATGACTTTCATGAGACGATACGTAAAGAGGCGATAAAGAATTATGGTGGGCAGAAAATATTTATTCCATGCAAGTATGCAGGTTAACCATGATAACTAAAAAGGCAACAGGAGGAATGAATATGAACAGATTATCCAAGCAGTGTATGGTTTTTATAGCGGGTATGATCTCATTCCTGTATGTTCTGGGATTGGTAGGGCATCAGGATTACATCGAGGAGATATTGTATAACATGCCTCAGGAAACTTATGATGTGATTGTACAGAAGCTGGGAAACGTGTCAAGATCGGAGATTGCTGCTGAATATGAGGCGAACAGGGCATTTTATGATAACCTTAACAAATAAATTATGAGACGTGATTTTCAAACATCAAAGGCAGAGGAAGAATTAGGGAACCTTTTTCTTGTTGCCAGGAAGAAGGGCATAACATTTACAAAGAGAGAGGCATCCAGATGGGTCGGAGGTCGGTATGTTCTTGAAAGGCTCGTGGCTGAGAGGAAAATACGGATGGCAAAGCCCGGGGACAGGCAGAACTCGGAATGGAAATGCAATGCGGAGGATGTGTTACGCCACGCATTCAAATATTAAGAATACACTTTAAAACCTTGAACTCATGAGTATAAAAAGAACGTATTGGACCAAACAGGAGATAGATATACTGTGTGCCATGTATTCCAACACAAAGGCTGCCTGTATACAGGATATTCTTACGCGCCACAGCCTCAACTCAATCTATAAAAAGGCGCGTGAACTTATGCTTGATGCGTACTCGTTTCATCTTGAAGAAATACATTATATCCGTTCCATGGCACAGGATATGACGGTGAAGCAATTGTCACAGAAGATGGGATATAGCGAGCGCACTATTTACCGCCGCTTGAAAGCCATGCGTACCAATTCATAAATAGTTCCGTTATGAGCAAATCACCTGAACATGATTTACAGACCCGGTGTGTAATCTGGTTTCATTACCGATTTCCACATCTGAAACCTTTGTTCTTTTCCGTTCCCAACGGAGGATATAGAAACAAGGCTGAGGCAGCGCGTCTTAAGGCGGAAGGTGCTAATGCCGGAGTGTCTGACCTTATATTGCAGCTGCCTGCCGGAAAATGGTCAAGCCTCAACATTGAGATGAAGGCAGGTTCTTCACAAAGGGAAGAACAGAAAAGATATCAGGTATGCGTGCAGGCATCTGGAGGACGCTACGAATTATGTCGTTCCTACGAACAATTTGTTGATCTGGTTACCGAATATATATCACAAGTTGATGGACGGGTACTGGAACGGCTTCGTCAGATACATCTTGAACGCGAGGAGGAGGAAAAGCAGAAAATACGTAAGCAATATCAAAAAAGAATAAGTAAAACATTAAAACCATAAATCATGATTGTAGAAGCAACAGGAAAGGTCATGCAGGTTCTTTCAAAAATAGAAGGGGTTAGCGCGAAGACCGGAAAGGCATGGGAGAAATACACATATCTTATAGAGCAGTCGGGTATGCGCCCTACTTCTCTAGTGGTTTCAGTATTTAACTATGGGGAACACGTAGGAGAGCTCCTTAATATGGGGGATACTGTAAGAATGTCTCTTCGCATAGAGGCGCATTTTGTAAAGGATGGACAGAAATGGTATAATGAGGTTACGGCTTTCAATATTGTATCTTTCCGTTAAAGTTAAAATTAAAACGAAGTATTAATGGGTAAAGTAAAAATCTATATAAGTGGACCGATAGCGCATTATGATCTTCATGAGCGGAAGCATGCTTTTCTCATGGCGAAAGAAAGACTTGAATCACAAGGTTATGATCCTGTGAATCCTTTCGATAACGGTGTTCCTGATAATGCGCATTGGAGAGAGCATATGAGAGCCGATATCGCGATGTTGCTGAAATGTGACGCTATTTTCATGCTGACCGGATGGGAACTGTCTAAGGGATGAAAGCTTGAGCTTGATGTGGCTTCAAGCTGTGGTATAGCCGTTATTATCGAACCTGTTCACCCCTGTGACTATGACGTTAAAAAGAGTGGAGCCGAAACGTGTGTACTGCCGTAATTGTGCCAATAGTTCGGACCATCGGGGCAATTCATGTTTCTGTAGTGCGAAGGGGCACCGCGAATGCGCCTGTAACAAGTACGGACAGATATGTAAGTTCTACAAAAAGATCATATAGAAACTCTAATAATATGGTTTATGGCAACAAGAAACAGATTATACAAGCTTCACTATTTGCTTCGTAAAAAAGGCAATGAGGTGAATGTTAAAGATAGGACAGTATACCGGAGAGCCAAGCTCCTTCCTGCCATAGAGGAGAAATGGATGAAGGAACTGATAGAAAATGGATATATGGTGGGGAACAACCTGTTTGCCCCCCTCTCCAATAATAACTCTTAAACTTAATAGAAATGGCAACACATGGAATGACAATAGCAAAAGCATCTAAGGATGATTTTGAGAAAGTGTATAATCTGCTTTCTCCGATGGAGGAACTCTTCAACAGCAAATGGTGTAATGAAGAAGAATGGACAGAATGGGATGATGGTGATGAGGATAAACAGGAACTTCTTGCTATCCGCAAGGAAATAGCAGAGGATGAATACTGTGAAGAGGATGAGGTGGACAACCGTCTTATTCTATATGAATTTATCAAACGTAGGATGAGACTATGCGGATGTAGCAACTGGCAACGTGTTGTGGTTGCCGCTGAATGTTTGATTGACACTTTTTGCGATCCGCAGGAATCTTGCTTGGCTTGGCGTCCAGATTTGGAGCGTGCGATGGATAATATGATGTTGGGGGAATGATTTTAAAATCATAAGATTTATGAGAATGATAGAAATAAATAAAGAGGTAGAGGTGGAAATTGACCTTGATGATTATTTTGATGAATTTCTAGAGGATGCTGACGACGATGATTTGATTAAGGAGTTGAAGGATAGAGGATACAGTGTCGAAAAACAGGCACTCCCGATAAAAAAAAATGAGTGGGGAGTTAACCACGAGCAAAACAAACGCTTCTTATGTGATTTGCTTGATATAGGATATCATACGAGAAATAATGTTTTAATTGACCTTATAATAAATAACATACGATGAAGCAGAATAACCCCAAGATTATTCCTGGATTTCACTATGAGATAAGCAGGAATGGTGAATTATGGAACATCAACACCGGAAAACTGATAAGACCCGGTTCGGACGGACGCTACCTGCTAAGAAAAGAAAAGCGTATGTATCGGTTTACTTATGGCAGGCTTCTGTATGCGGCTGAACATGGGATATGTCCTGATTTCATAAAAGGGATAGTCATTATGACGGAAGATAACAAACCGGTTCTGACGACACGCGGGGATTATTGCAAGAAAGTTATAATACCTTTCAGACACAGTTCTTCCCAAAGAGATCTGGCCCAACGCTATCGCGAGGCTGTCCGTATAGCCACAGTCATGATAGACTTTTATGAAAAAGGTAATATGGAGGAGATGGTGTCCGCTTTTACCATTTACGAATCAAAGGTCAAAGGCTATATGTATTCAGGAGGATTCACTAACAGTCAGGATGTTATAAAGGAAGCGTGGCAAAGTATCATAACCCGTGTAATATCAGGCGTAAGTGAAAAGAAACTGTTCACAATTGATCCTTACAATTATCTCCGCCGGTGTGTACGCAGCTATTTCAGTGAAAGGAAAAGGGAGCGTATGGCATTGGTCGGGACACCGGAAAGGAGAAAAGGGCAAATAACCTATGATGAGATTATGGAAATGTTATGATTCAAAACGATATAGAAATGAATGAAATTATAATCATTAACGGCTATGAGTATACAAATGATGAATTTGATGCCATAGCGGCATTTGTAGGGAGCGATATTAATTAACTAATAAGGATATGAAAGGAATATTTATGGCATTTTTAGCAAATAAAATGAATCGTGAAATAAAATTCAGAGGTAAGAGCATATACGGTGAAGAATGGTTATATGGCTCTCTTGTTAAGATTGAAGAGGATAGATATGCTATCATCCCGAATTTAAATGATATAGAAATAGGGAAAAGCATCGGCATGTATGAGGTTTATCCCGAAACCGTAGGTAGTTCACTGGAAGAAAGAAAGGAATCAAATGATAATAGCATGGTTTTCTTGCGGTGTAACATCCGCAGTAGCTTGTAAGATAGCACTAAGTCTGTATGATGATGTGCAGATTTACTACATCGAAACAGGTTCTGGGCATCCAGATAATGTCCGATTTATCTCAGATTGCGAGAGATGGTACGGGCAGCCAATTCATACCATTCGCAGCGATAAGTTTTTCAACGTAAAAGATGTACTGATTAAAAAACGGTACATCAATGGTCCTACTGGTGCAGCTTGCACATTCGAACTAAAGAAACAAGTCCGTTACAAGCTGGAGAAGGAACTTGGTTCTTGGGACGGTCAAGTTTGGGGCTTTGATTACGACCCTAAAGAGATAAACCGAGCCATCCGATTAAAACAGCAGTACCCAAACACAAAGCCACTGTTTCCGCTAATTGAAAAGCAGATTACGAAGCCGGATGCGATGGGAATGCTTTGGAAAGCTGGTATTGAAATTCCGGCCATGTACAAGATGGGCTACAATAACAACAACTGCATCGGTTGCGTGAAAGGGGGAATGGGATACTGGAACAAGATACGGAAGGACTTCCCGGAAGTATTTGCTCAAATGGCGCAGATTGAGCGTGATGTTGGAGCTACCTGCCTAAAGGATAAAGACGGTCGTATCTTCCTTGATGAACTACCAACGTGGCGGGGAGACCCAGTAGAAGAGATTATACCGGATTGTTCTCTTATATGCCAAATAGAATTTCAAGAATTACTTGACCGGCAGGTAGAACGAGTATTGAAAGGAGAAATTAGTATTAATGATGTAGTCTGAAAAGCTCAAAACAGGAACAGAAATGAGTCAAATAAAAATAGACATGACCGTATACGACAGTATTGAGACTAAGTTGATGGCTGCGCATCCCGCTTACAGGTCAAAAGATCCAGAGATTAAAAAACTATTGAAACTTCGGAAGAAATTGACTAAAGTTTTGTTTGGGGGAATTGAGCCGAGTACAGACCCTAATTATTTTTGCGAGACTTGTGGATCGCATTCGCACTTAGAGCATCCTGTTACAGCTTTCTGTTTTGTCTGTAATACAGACAATTGGAAAAGAGAAGAATATGCAGATGTAGGACAATGATAACTAACAACCAGGTAGATATGAGTTTTGATCCGTTAAAACGAATATCAGAGAAGGAGGTGAATAATGGATAGCGTACAGACACAAACCATTGCTATAAATGGGGTAAACGAATGTGTGGCATATATTGATTTTTGCGATGGTCAATTATGCGTTTCTGTTGTTGTAGAAGGGAAACAAGCGGATTTTAGCTTTGAACCTGTTACTCTAGGAATGCTTGCCAGTGCTTATAAACTTCATTGTGAGGAATGTAAAAAAAAGAAAGGAGGTTAATTATGGATAACAGAGGACTATCTGATAAAATAATTGATACTGTAAGAGCTATACGAAAAATACCTAGAGAACAAATCAAGAATCCTTTCGAGATACAAGTTATTGTAGTTAAACCTAAAGATTAAGGAGGTTAATTATGGCAATAAAGGTTACTAAAGAAGCTAATAAGAAAAAACCGATTTACTTCCGGCGTTGTGACAGATGTGGATGTGAATTTGAATTTGAGAAATCGGATATACACAGTGAGTTTTTTGACCAGAGAGAAGGATATAATATAATATTTATTCCATGCCCTTCTTGTGGTAGTATTACTGGAGTTAAAGAAAAGATAATACGAAAGGAATCAAAATATCATGAATGCCTTACAATTTAAAAAACTGAAAATCGGAGATCGAATATTAACCTATAATGGTACGTGTACCACAGTGACTGATATTGACCGTATGGCAGGAAAGCTGACCTGTGGCAACGGACAATGGAGGGATTACCATCGTGTGCGTATGGCTGTTGAAACAGATCTGCTGGTTGAACATAAGAGAGTTCAGGATTACGTACCACCTGATACAGTCATTCTTTCTCGTGCCTTGTTGCTTAAATTGGGCTTCTCAAAAGTATGTATTCTTCGCGCTATAGAAAATTGCGGGCCGGATGGCTTTTTGGGAACCTTGCAGGATCTTTTTGTCAGAACGGAATTTATCTCTATCGAATATGTGCGGAATCTTGTTCCGGTAATGATAAGGGAAGGACTGATACAAAGAAAGGTTGTAAAACGTGGCTTGTTCAGGCTGACTATTAATAAATGATTAAATAATATACTCGTATTATGGGACAGGAAAGCAGACGGAAGTCTTTTGTTTTTTATACTGAATGGAAAGAGGTGTTAGTGGATTATCCACCGGAGGTCAGACTTGAAGTGTACGATGCGGTCATTGAATATGCCGAGTCGGGGACATTGTCGGAGCTGAGACCGTTGGCTAAAATGGCATTCTCCTTTATAAAGAAACAGATAGACTCTAATAAAGACAAATACGACGATATTATAGCAAAAAGAAGTGAGGCTGGCAAGAGAGGTATGGCCAGTCGGTATAATAAGGATGTAACAAAAGATAGCAAAAGTAACAAGTGTTATCACAAAGTAACAAATCTAACAAGTGATAACAAAAGTAACAAGGGCTATCAAAGCGTAACAAATCTAACTATAAATGATTATGAGAATGATAATGATGATGTTTTATTTCAAAAAGAAGAAGAAAAAGTTTTTGGTTCTTCCCCCTTGAAACCCTTGCAGGAATTGTTTGATGAGATGAAGCGGAACGATTCCTGGGCGGAAGGCCTCATCATGAACAAACATCATGAGGGATACAAGGCTTTCAATCAGGAAACATTATCGGACTTTCTGGAAGAATTTTTCCGGAAACTTCAGAATGAGAATTGTACAATGGTCAATCCGGGAGACGAATATAGGCATTTCTCCAATTGGCTGAATAAAAAGCTTGAATGTAAATCCGATGAAAGAACCAAAACAGATAAAAGAACTAATGCCCGGACCGGAGGACAGGACTACAATTACGGTCATGAAATCGATCCCCCACACATCATCAAACTGGGAGGACAGGGGAAAGTATAACTTCCGGATGGGAGACGTAAGGATGATGTTGTCCGATGAGGAAATAGAGAAGTTCTGGAAGCACAGGCTGATACTTTCCATGCGGAAAGTTACTCCTGATTTCATGGTGGACGGTTCAAATTGTCAATTGCTAAGCGAGATATACCAATGGGTATGGCATAAGTCAGATGTGCTGTCCGGAAAGAAAGGAATATTGCTCTATGGTCCGGTGGGAAGCGGGAAGACCACCATTTTGAAAGGATTGCAGGTCTATATGGCACTTATCAACAGACTTGTATACGGTTGTCGCCGTTCCGACATCTGTTTTGAGATGCGTTCGGCCACGGAGATAGCCTTACGTTATTCCTCCCAAGGTACGGAGGCGCTTGACAGATGGACAACAAAAGGCATGGCCGGACACCTGATAATTGACGAGATTGGGCGGGAGGAAAATGCAAAGCATTTCGGTACGTCGTGCAATGTCATACAGACCATCTTGCAGATGCGTTACGAACTTCGGCATGAGATGCTTACATTCGGTACGACAAACATCGACATGGAGGATTTGTCGCAGTTTCGCAACCTATACGGAGATTATGTGTTGGACCGTGTCAAGGAGATGTTCAATATTGTTCACCTTGGCGGCAACAGCCGTCGTAAATGGATATAAAATGGAAAAAGAACTAGAAAAACTACAAAGGCAGCTTGCTATGGCGATAAAGGAACGCCGTTACGCCAGAATGGCCGAGCCGCAACGAAAAATTGCGGCCTTGCAGAATGTTCGTGAACATGTGCCGTTGTCATTTCTTCTACCAAAATTTACACCACAGGAGAGGGATAAGGCGCTGGTGTTGATGCATCAGGTATTCGTATTCGCTGACATGCTTTATGGCGCGGCGCTGGAGTTCGAGGAATATCTCAAAGGATTTGATCGTTCCGTAACCCTTCCCGTAGTGGTCAGGGCGAAGAAGGCTGCGGCAGAGTGCCGGGACATAACCCGGTATGTAGACAGTTTCGGTGATGAGCGTATGAGCGCGTTATTCGGAGAAATGTGTGATGAAATAAGCCTCAACGCACAGAATGTTATTTATCGTTATGTCCGCAAGGAAACAAAAAAACAGGAACCATGAGAAAAAAGATGTTATTATGGGTGATAAGACTCATACGGCTCTTCCACAAGGAGGATCAGTTCATACCGCAGTTGCGCTCCGTGCCGGAAGGCAAGGTGCTGCCGAACAGGCTTTACCGTCATTTCGGACGTATACTTGTATCGCGCGCTAATCCGCAGAAAGTAGAGATGCGTTATTATTATGCGGAGATAGATCCGGCTATGTCCGTACGTCCGAAAGATGATGACTGGAAGGAATGTAGCGAGATACATTATAACGAGCTTATGACAAGAAAGGATGCGGTTACGAAATATGAGCAGACCGGAGCACCGTGCGAACATTGCGCATGTCAGATATATGGTCTTCCATGTCATTGTGCTTTTCCAAGGGGAGCCATGACAGGCTATTTCGAACTGTTGCATTGCAACAAACAGTATTCTAATAATCCAACCATTTAAATAAAAAAGACGACAATGAAAATTAATGTATTCAGGACACAGTGCAAGGAAGGTGCGCGTGTCTTTTTTGACGGGGATATCACCTGTACGGGGACAGTAAGGAAGATTTCAAAGGACGGGAGTCGGGCGCTTGTGTGCTTTGACAACGGGGATGTGTCCTGGAAAGAGTATTTCATGATTGATTTTATTGAGGACTAGCCATGGAGAACAAGAGAAAAAATATTCTGATCCATCCGGATCATATAGAGGATCTGGATAAGAAATACAAGCGGCTGGAGGAAAACAGAAAGGAGCCGGTAAGGACAGGTTATACATCTATATGCCGTCTTCGGAATACCAGACTGCACAGGGACATTCTTTTCAGACGGATGTTTGTCCGTGACAAAATGCCCACCGGAGCTTTTATAATATTTAAAGAACTGGGGAAGGACAGCGTCATGCTCCAGCCATGCAAGCCTGAATGGATGAACCGGACACATATCAATCATGTGGGAGGACGTTTCCTCGGATGTCTTCGCTTCTTTTCCAGCTATGCTGATTTGGATACGACACCGCCAAGCCAGATATTGTATGATCTGAAAATAGATCCGCTGGTAACCTCATACACTTTCCGACTTGAGGAATGGAAAGTGCAGGACGAGCATGACGGTGAGACGGTAGCGTACAAACTGATACCGTTGTTTCCGCTATGAAACTGGCAAACATACCGTCAGATATTAAAAGAACAGCACGGGAACTTAAGATTCCCGTGCTTCAGCATCATATATATGTTAATGGCAGGCATAAGCATGTGACTATAAGTAAAAAATGTGTTCGGAAAGCCGGATTGACGGAAAAATACTCTGTACAGATCGTTGTGCTGGGGGAAGTGAGGGCATATATGATATTCTCTTATGATCCGTTGTGTGAGAACCGTCCCCATCTTCTTTTTCTTCCCTCATCTTGTGAGATTCATAGTCCGTATGTGACACGTGCTTTGCAAAGAATCGGGGGTGGGAATGAGATATGCAGGTTGCGCTTTCATGGGAAGCCGGTTTTTCTGAAAGGCAAGGACGGTACTGTCGTGACCGTTGTGTGGCGGATCTCGACATCTCCGGTAAGGGATATAGCCTCAACTGTTCAGAATATACAGAACAGGAACATGTAAGTTGTTATATTTGTGATGTTTATTATTCATTTTATAAAAAAGAAGTATTATGACGGAGAAACAAATATCTTTCTCGGGACTTAACCTGACACCTTATTCCGATATTTCTCCTGACGGGCAGCTTTCCGCATCTGTCGGGCTGGAGATTCATGACGGCAGTATCAGGCCTTCTGTTCTTGCCGGAGAGAAATATATCCTTCCACAAAGTCATAACTCCGCTAAACTGTTATATATACATTCCGCTACGTCATATTCACATTTTATTTTTCAAGACGGTCTGTCATTATATTGGGCTGATGTGAATAATAAGGGGGAATTGTCACTTACATTGCTGGATGAGTCTATACCTGCCAGTTCATTGTTGTCGGTAGGAAACACGCTTGTCGCCTTTGCTGAGGACGGGATGCATTATTTCTTATGGAAAAATGGAAACTACAAATATCTGGGGCAGAAACCTCCGGAACCACTTTTGGTGTTTTCCTTGCATTCAACTGTAAGAAGAAGCGGAGAATTTGAACTGTACAAGAAGGAACAGATGTGGATTAATGGGGATAAATGGCAGATAAAAGATGAATATGTACAGGGGATATCCACAAAAGTACATGCTGAGATAAACAAGTATATAGCAGAACAGCAAGAAGACGGATATTTCATTTTCCCTTTTTTTGTTCGTTATGCATACCGCCTTTATGACGGTTCTGTCATCATGCAGTCCGCACCTGTGCTTATGTTGCCTAATGACTCCGGTGCACCGGTGGTAGTCAGTAAAATTGAGCGGCTGAGTCAGGTGATTTTTACCGGCATTGGTTATATATCCTCATTCTGCTCATGGCTTTCATACGCATGTGCCAACAATGACAAGGAGGCGATACAGGAGTGGGGGGATATTATAAAAGGAGTGGATATTTTTATATCCTCCCAATTCTATACATTTTATACGGACGGTGAAATAGACATGAGTCAGAGTCTGTTGAAAGATCTTCCCCAAGGCAAGAGCAACACATACGGATATATTATGGATGATTTGTCAGAGTACTCCTATCCACCAAGGCCTTTTAGCGAGGCTTATGATAGAAAGTTTGGAAACGAGGCTGCTGCTACATATGCATGGGGCATGGAAGTACGTAATGAGTTCAAGGAGGAAATATGTAACGCCTCCCTCTTTTATCATGTGAAGACTCTGGAACTGGACGAACTTTCCAGCGACATCCGCTATCTGTTTGGTGCGGAAGGGGACATGGATCATATTTTGAGCAATTTGGAACTTAGGGAGACATTGACAGATGATTATATGACACACGATATCATCATTCCTGACTTTTCCACGACATATAACAGCCGTCTGCATATTGCAAATGTGAAAAGAACTTTTTTCAAGGGATTCAATCCCATGTGTATATCACAATTTCTAGGTCGTGGGGATTCTTCGGTTTCAATATATACGTATATACATGGGAGCAACGGGGATGTTGTAGTCAAAAGTGATACGGAAGTTTTGGAACAGATACTTCCTGTATATCTGTTTTATCCTGATACAGATGCGTATAAAATGGTGATTGTGGTCGGTTCCATGGTGTTTGAGTATCCTTTGGCGGAACATCCGACTTTAAATGGGGCGTATTTTTGTAGCTTGTTAAAAAATACAAATGAATCGTCGGCATCCGTACCGTCCGTTACACCCTTGCAGTCTGAGGAACTGAGCAACAAGATGTTTGTTTCGGAAGTGGGAAACCCTTTTTATTTCCCATTGAATGGAGTTTATACAATAGGGAACGGTGACATTTATGCAATGTGTCCGGTTACTACAGCCATATCACAGGGACAGTTCGGACAATTCCCCATGCTACTGTTCTGTTCTGACGGAAATTATGCGATGAGCGTCAATTCTGAAGGGTTTTATTCAACCATTTCTCCGATACAGAGAGACGTATGCCTGAATCCCAGATCAATCACACAGATGGATTCGGAAGTGTTGTTCATTTCATCCAGAGGTGTTATGATCACAAATGGGGCTTCCATAGATTGTATATCACAGGCGTTGCAGGGAGTTTTCGAACCTGTGCCGGAAGAAATTGGAACAAATATGGAAATGATTGACAAACCTCCTATTGAACTGATCAAGACAGCCATGATAGCCTATGATTATGCGAACCAGCGGATTATTTTTATGCTGAAGGATATGGATACGTCTTTTGTGCTTTCTCTTCCTGAAAACAGATGGAACACGGCCGTGTTTGGACGTGTTAAATCTGTTGTCAATATATTTCCATATTCGTATGTGCATATTGAAGACAGGATTGTCCGGCTCACAGATATATATGATTATTCCTCCGAGGTGATAAATAAAGGGATTGTTGTTACAAGAGCGTTGAAACTGGATACTTTGCAGTTAAAACGGCTTATGGATATGTCGGTACAAGGCATCTTTTCAGGTAAGCAGAAAATGATACTGTTTGCTTCACAGGATGGAAAGAAATGGTATAAGATAGGGGAAACGCAGGCCAGACGTGTGGGAGCGATAAGAGGAAGGTATTTCAAATACTACCGCATTGCGTTGGAAACAGCACTGACAGCTAAAGAGAACATATCAGGAATACGGCTGATATATGATATCATGCCTGAAAAACGACTAAGATAACGACTTATGAAACAAAAAGGTAAAGTCTTGACAGTATTCCGTCTTGAGGGAGGAAGCGGACAGGAAGCGCAAAGAGAGGAAATCGGGAATAGCAGGAGAGGGGGCGTTGGCCTTCCGTCTTATTTACCGGGAGGAGGTAATGACAACCAGTCTATTTTTGACAAGTCACTGGCGGCTGAAAGTTATGTTGATGCAGTTGATATATGCTCATCAACATTCAATTACCTATATAATTCCGCTTTCTCAGATAAGACAGGATGGGAGTTTTTCAATCTTTCAGATGATGCTTTGGGGGCATATACGGATTTGTATGAGTACCGGAAGTTGCTGCATATTAGCAATGGGGGAGTGTTACAGAAAAACAGCCTCATCAGGAAGCCGGAGAAACATAGGATATTTAATGAGAAGAAAGGAGAACTGACGGAAGAGAACATTTCTATAACTGTTGACTACACGGAAGAATATGATGCTTTGTTTCTTTCAGTGCGGTTCCTTTGTAAATCCTCAGGTGATCTTACAATAGGTTTTACGGATACACAGGGAGATTATGCGTTGAAGACGAAGCATATTGACCAATCGGAGGAATGGCAGGAATATGAACTTTCTGGGAAATGGGCCGGAATTGGTGATTTTTATTTGTCATTTACAGGATTGATAATCGTTGATATCTTGAGGTTGGCGGACAAAGCGTATGATGATCATCGTGAAGAGTTCAGGACATACCAGAGCCAGACCAAGCAGAATATTGAGCTTATGGTGTCCGCTATAAACGAGTTGAAACGGATGAAATCAGAATATGACAAAAAATTTGAGGAAATATCAAAATCCTTGATCGAGATACGTGGTGAGATACCGGATGTAAGCGGCTTGGAAACCAGTTTGTCCGAACTGGAAAAACGTGTGTCTGCATTGGAAAAAGCCGGTTCCGGAGATGGCACATAGTCCGATCTTTCGGGACCGGCACCGTATCAACTCCAGTCCGTGGGTCTCCTGCCCATCAGTTTTATTCTTGAACGTAAGGCATCACGCAAACCCTCTATGTCACCGGTAAAGAAATTCGCGTATTCTTTCGCCTTTTCCGGAAGTTGGTTATTAAGGACAGCACTCATTACATAATCCACCATCATACGGTGTGCGCAACTTTTGATGGTTTCCGTCATGCTGATATTGAAACTTGCAGGCATGGAAAGCTTTAATTCATACATGCCGAAGTCACCAAAAAAGTAAGTCACCTCCGCTTTGCCGTCACTGCCTTCTATCTTTATCCTCTCGTTTGATGAAGGGATATACTCAAACTGCCCGGTACCGGTTACTTGACCAAGTACCTTGTCTGTTGATGTGCTTACCGTTACAGATACGTCTGTAATAACTCGGATGATGTAACTTTGTCCGGGTATAAGGCTGTAAGTTCCCAGTGATCCAGATGATATCGTTTCAGTACTTCGGTTCATTTCGTTGATTCTCTCAAGACGGTTGTCGTCTGTGTCCCGGCCTGTTATCAGATATTGCTGACAGACACGTTTCACCTCACCGAAAGCCTCCGTCATCGCTCTGGCCACAACCGGCTTTGTGGCCTCATCATCAGGTGTCATTACTTCTGATGCAGTTTCTTCTGTATCTTCGCTCTTTTGTAATGAGCGTCCTATCAGATTGCATTGCACCGCTACATCGTTTACTATCTGCTTTTTCAGCAGGCGTATCCAAATTTCTCTTTCTCTCATGGCTTGTATATTAAAGGATTATTATATCTGTCTCTTAATATAACATCTGGACCGAATGGATTTTCTGTTGTAAGCACATCCATACCTGTGCAACCTATCCCTGTATAAAGGTTGTCTCTATTGCGCTGTTCGTAGTCAGCATTTCCGGACTGGCTCTGTTGCAACTCATAGTCATTGTTATTGCGCTGTTCGTAGTCGGCGTTTCCGGACTGGCTCTGTTGCAACTCATAGTCATTATTATTGCGCTGTTCGTAGTCGGCTTCTGGTACGATGAATTCTGATCGTTGGTTTAGGGCGGATGCTATTTTTTTCAAGTATCCGGATGCACTGGTCCTGTATCCTTCACAAAGTTCTTTATCCGTTGTAGGCTCCAGCCATGCGGCTGCAAGATAATGTGAAGCATACAATCTCATTGCCGTGCGTATCATGTCCGTGATACCTTCATCCATGCGTATGAAGTTTTTGAATTCAATGATAATTTCATTCCCGGAAGAGGTCATGTTTATATCATTACTGTCTTTAATCTTGCGCCGAAGCTCGCCTTCCGCTTCATTTACTGCGGCGGTAAGATAAAGATCCAGTACAGCTTCATTGTCTTCTGTTGCTGCTATATCTGGATAATTACCGCCGGCTTTTCCTGCCCGGGCTGTAAGCGCAATGACATATTTGAATATTTCCGGTTTGTTTATGGATGTTTTCATAAGTCTTAACTGTTGCAAAGTGCATATTCTTTGGTCATTTTCTTATAATTGTCAAATGCTTTTTCAAATTCTTTCTTCTCATCTATCTTCTGTGAGTTCCATGGAATGAAGGAAGCGATGGATTCGAGTGCGTATTTCCAGTTCCCCTTGAAGCAGATGGCACGGTCGTCTAAATATATGTCGGCTATGGGCTTTCCGGAATTGCTGCCTTTAGGCTGATCCGGGTTTTCGTTTATGTAATCATAAGTGATGTGATTGTCATTCAGGTATTTCTTTAATTTGGAACTGGCGGTGCGTGTTGTGAAAATGATGATTGTGAATCCTTTCTTTTTTAGGACTTCCATGGCACTTTGTACACCATCAATCGGATCACCGAAGATGTCATTACCTTTAAATCCGTCGTATTGTGCTATGACTCCGTCAAAATCCACACATATTGTTTTCTTTTCCATATAAAAAACGATTAATAGTACAAATATAATCTCATCTGCCGTATCTGCTTTGATATAATGCTGACTGCATTATATACATTCGTCCAGTTCTTATTAAGCTATTTTTGTCGTAAAAGAATAATGAACATGCGCGATAACGAACAAATATCTGACTCCTTGCTTTACGGGCATCGAAAATTCGACGGACAGCGGCGGGCCGAGAGATGGCTGCATGTAGCCTATAATGCATATTGCCGTCTTGCTCCTTTCAGAAAGATGCGTGCCGAATGCAAATCGTATGCCTACGGAAAACAGTATGAGAGGCAGATTGTTTACAACGGGCGGCATATAACGAAGGAGCAATATCTTAAGGAGAAGGGTATACCTGCATTGCAGACCAACATATTGGGTAAGATCAAACGGGTCGTACAAGGGCAGTTCAGAATGAACGATACCGCGCCGGTATGCAATGCTGTTGATCCGGAGGAGAAGGAATATGCGGACATTATGTCAGCCTTACTCCGGCAGAACATGAAGCTCAACAGGCGTTCAGAACTGGATGCGCGTACTTTTGAGGAATATCTTATATCCGGTCTGCCTATATATAAAATTTCATGGGCTTATCGTCGTGGAAAACTGGACGTGTTCACTGATTATGTAAATCCGAACTTTGTATTCTTTCCTGACAGTCTTGATTTCAATCTTGCAGACATACGGTTTTGTGGTCTCCTTCATGATCTTGACTTCTCCGAGGTGCTTGCTTTGTTCTCACATTCGGATTCTGATGATATAAAGTTGAAGGAGATATATAACCATTGCCTTGATAATGAATATATCGCCTCGCAGTTCAGCCGTGACACACGCACGTCACAGATTGAATCCACCGATTTCTACTATCCTTCGGAATTCGGAAAATGCCGTGTTATTGAATTATGGACGAAGGAGAGGAGGAAGGCCTGGTTTTGTAATGATCCCTTGGAGAGTGAGCCTTATTTTGTTCCTTATGATCAGAAAGAGAGCATTAAGGAAATAAACCGTAGCCGTCTTGAACTTAATATAAAACGTAATCCTGATGGATCCCCCATGCTAGATACGGACGGGGCTCCCGTTACATTCATGGATCCGGATAAATATGCGGCCGAGAATCTGATCACTTATGAACGGAGAATCGAGACGTATTGGTATTACCGTTATCTTTCCCCAGATGGATTTGTGCTGGAGGAAGGACAAAGTCCGTATTGGAATGGATCCGAATCTTTCCATCCGTTTGTGTTCAAACCATATCCTTATATTGACGGAGAATTTCATCCGTTCATATCTGAAATTATCCCGTCTCAGGAATATTTCAATTACTACATGGTAGCCCTTGATTTTTATATTCGTAATGCGGCCAAGGGTGTGTTGATGATAGATGAACAGTCCTTGTCTGACAACATGAGTATAGAGGATATAGCGGAGCAGTATGTGAAGAGTAACGGCGTAATATTATATACAAGCAAAAGATCTGGTAATGCCCCTGATACCAAGACCGCATCATCCATCCCGGGAGGCTTCGACTATATCATACAACTGTCACGTTCCATGGTGGAGGACGTGTCAGGAGTCCAGGCGGCACTACAAGGTAAATCGGGAAGCTCCGAGAGCGGTGTGCTTTATCAGGCAAAGGCCGCACAGGCCTCATCATCCATACTGGATCTTATAAATACATTCAACTCATTTCTTACTGAAGTGGCATATAAGGTAGTAAAGGTGATGCAATGTTTCTATACAGGCCCGAAAGCGGTCAATGTCTCCGGTGAATCCATTCCCTATAATATGGATACAATGTATGATATTGACATTGATATCTCAATTAGCGAGGATAGCGACAGCCCGGTATACAGGGCGTTGACAAACCAGCTTTTAATGGCACAGGCTGAGAAGGGGCTTATACCGTTCAAGGCGGCATTGGAAGCCGGCAATTTCCCGAACTCCAGTAAGATTATTGCGGTACTGGAAAGATATGAGAAGCAGTTACAGGAGCAGCAGGCAGCGCAACAGATGATGTCGTAAGTAGTGATTGAAAATTTTAATATTTCTTATAATAATGGATTATACAACAATTAAACTGGTGGTTGTAAGTATTAAAAGTTAGTATAAATAATAAAGTAATGAGAGATGTAGTTTACAATTTTATCAACGAGCACATGATGATACATATTGTGCTTATAGCCTTGTGTATTGCGGCTACAATGGGGGCGATGTTAGTGGATCTTATCACAGGAGTAATGAAAGCCAAGCAACGGGGAGAGGCAAGAACATCCACGGGGTATAAGAAAACAGCCGTTAAGGCGAAGAAGTATTTCACTCCATTTATAGAGTTGTGCTTTATTGATCTGTTATGCTGTGTGGTTATCCCCTTTCCTGTTTTTTCAATGATTTGGACGGGTTACTGCATTTTCTGCGAGTTTACATCGGTACGTGAAAAATCGTGGGAGAAAGCGGAGTTGCGCAAGGCAGAGAAGACAATGAGTGTGATTATCGAAAACAAAGATGATATCGCCAAGATCATGGCTCAAATACTATTTGACAACGAAAATAAGAAGGAGGAAAAGAAATGAAGTATTTTACGATTGCGGAACTCTGCAAGTCAACGACTGCTGACCGGCTTGGAATTAACAACAGATGCAGACTGGAGCATGTGACTGCTCTGACTGCCTTGGTAGATAATGTGCTTGATCCATTACGTGAGTGGTGGGGAAAGCCTATAACAGTAAACAGTGGTTATCGCTGTCCGGAACTTAATGCGGCCGTCAAGGGAAGTAAGTCTTCTCAGCACATGAAAGGGGAAGCTGCCGATATTGATACTGGCGACCGTCAACAGAACAAGTTGCTGTTTGAGCATATCCACAAGAACCTGCCCTATGACCAATTGATTGATGAAAGCAATTTTGCATGGGTGCACGTCAGTTATCGGGCTGACGGTGCCAATAGAAAGCAAGTGTTAAGTTTATGAGACAAAGAATCTATATATGGATTGCGGTAGCGATAGTGCTTTTACTTGTCTTTTCGTGTAAGACCAGATATGTTCCTGTGGAGATCAAGACAACGGAAACAGTGGAAGTACATGATACCACCATAACAGAAAGACTGGTCCCATACAAAGATAGTACTGCGACACGTGACACTGTATCTTTTCTTTCCAACCCTTATGCGTACAGCTGGGCTAGATATTCAGGTGGAATGTTGCAACATTCGCTGGGAATATGGCCAAATTCGGTACTTATAGTAACAGTACCTCATTATATGACGGTAACCAAGCGAATCGAAGTACCTAAGATTGTAGAGGTGGAGAAAAAATTAAACTGGTGGCAAAAAACAAAAATAGAGATAGGTGGATGGTCTATGATAATGAATATATTGCTTGTATCTATGATGATTGTCAGATGGTTAAGAAAGAAAGGAGGTGCCCGTTATTTATAGATTGTATTTTTTCAATTCAGTCTTTCGTTATAACAAAAATCTTCGGCGGTTCGGATTGTAAAAAAAGGACCGCACGCTCCTTATCAGGTAGAAGTCGTTAAGGAGAAACAATACGTCGGAACAAGAATTGTTTTGCGGTCCCAGATTGCTTAACAATTTTCCGACGTATTTTGTTTATCCAAACAGTGATTATATGAAAAGTGATGAAATATATAAGGATGTATTGCAGGTTGTCGCTTCAGTGACGGGAATATCTGAAACAGGTATTATACATAGCAATAAAGAAGAGTGTGCGAATGCCAGATATCTTCTTGTGCGTTATTTAGCCAAGATTTTCTCTGACACGGAGATAGCGTCATTGACTAACAGAACCAAACAGGCTGTCGGCTCGATGCGGCGTAATGCTAAAAAACAAAGGGTATGGATTGTGGAAAACAATTGGAAAGAAATAGTAAACAAACTGGAAAATAAATATTTTATCTGCAAGTAATTTATTCCGTAATTTGCCTTTGCGGTCAATATTGACCGTGATATGTAAAATCATAATTATGGATAATATTACAGGTATGAGCATACAGGAGTATGCTGCAATGCGAGAGCTTGAATGTGAGCACAAGAAGGGATGGGGATCAACCACCGCCTTATGGGTGATTGCTGCTGTCATTGTCATTGCGTTTTTTGTTTATAGCTGGCATAATAGCTGCAACGAGCGTACTCAGTTTGCGGTTGGTCTGGCTAACTTGACAGGACGTGTTAACTGTATGGAGCCTGATGTACGCTGGACCGGACAGCAGTTGTACGCTGCAAATGGTGCGATTTCCGCAACAGTGCAAGGTGTTGGAGATATGAAGGCGAACTTCGGTGACCAGTTGTTCCAGCTGAACCGCGAGGTGTTCTACGACAATGGACACGGATGTGGAAGGAATCGGAATAATTGCGGTTGCGGATGTGGCGGACGTGAGTTCAACCAGCGTTCAACCTATAACCTTGCTTCCACGCAGGTTACAGTAGACGAAACTTGCCGTAGTTAAGTTTTAGAGGGTGGTATTCCACCCTCATTTTATTTAATTTTTAAAAGATGAGGATATGATTTCAAAAATAGGAATAAGACAATTTGCAGTAGAACAGGCTGTAGCTATAATGGGGGCTGGTACACCGCAGAAGGATGTGGTTGCGAAGGCAGCGGAAATTGAGGCTTATGTTGTCGGTGAGGCTGACATACCGGAAGTAAGCAATGATACGGATACCATTAATGATATCATGGGTAATACCATGCAGATGATTAATGGGATATCCGGAACTGAGATTCCTGTTGAGGAAAAATCAAAAAAAAGTAAATGATGGGATTTTCCATGTTTCAAACTAAGAAACCGCAAACGGAGTTGAAGTTTACAACAAGGGCCGAGGCGTTTAGTTATATGCTAATGTATATGACAGAGGAGAAACATGCCGAACCGTTGGAGGCGGCACAGAAAGCCAATGAGTTTGCGGATATCTTTGCCAGAAACATGGGTATCCCTCTTAAGATTGAGCCGGAGCCACAGGGGGTGGATAAATACCTGTCAATGGCTACCAAGATAGCAAACTATATAGAAGAACATCCTAAGGTGGTTGAATACGGCGTTCCGGCTTTGACATTCGTTGCCGGTCTGTTCACCGGGAAAAAAGTGGAGCAGGTCAATGATAACATGTATGGCCAGCGTTCGGTACCGTCTCAACCGCAGGAAGAGATAGATTTTGATAAAATACCTGATTGATTATGGCATTAAGGAAATTATATATTGTGGTGGATTGCGAGAATGACGAGCAGAAGGAAGCTGTTCAGACCGCATTCAACGAATTGTCTAATACGCGGGCTTTGACCAGCCGGACGGTTATCAGCATGTATCCGTTTTTCAAAAAACATCGTGATGATCTGTTTGAGCTGTTCAATATGGTCAAGACAGGCGGTGTCAAATCGTTGTTGTCTGTAAGAGGTGGAACATTGATTAATAACTTGAGAAAGGGTTGATTATGAGAGTGGAAGGCAAATGTATAGGTGATTGCAGCAAATGCCAGTTGCTGGCAAATGGTGAGGTGGATATGATTCCGTGCATTCTTGACCAGATTTTTATCCGGACAAGGAAAATCGAGAAAGAAAACGCTTTTATCAGGAGAAGTCTTGATTCCATGATGCAGGACAGAAATACAATCCAACTTGCCGGTTTGAGTGATAACGAAGATAAAACAGATTGATTATGAAGTATACATTCAAAGAAATGTTGGACGATGCGAAAAGGGCGGGTCTGACAAGTGACAAGGTCATAATGCGCAGTGCGGAAAGCATGAGCGAGCTTCTGTGCCTTGTGAAGGAAGAACATCCGGAACTGTACTGGAAATTTATGCGTGAGCAACATGGAATCATGTATGGTAATCATTACAATGAAGCTTTTGCGATGTTTGATATCGGCATGATGAGGTACATTGATAGGGATGGAAAGAAATGTGAGGGTGCTCACTGGACGGCGGAACAGATAGAGGCAAGTACCCGGATGATGGGATTTCCGGCTGGGACTACGAAATGGGACAAGTATGTAGCGTTCAATGCCTTTTATTCCGATCTTTGCACAGTTTATAATGATGAACAGATCATTAAAGGTGCTCATAAGTTCTATTTTGAGGATCAGGACTGGGGGGACACAACAAAGATTTGGGATTATGTGTATTGCAAGAATGCAATGGTCTGATTCTTTGTAACAGACGGTTTGTGCTTATCAAAAACCGAACCGTCTGTTTTTGATTTCCGCAAAGATACGAAATTGAAAGCAAATCACAATTATTCAGTATTACTTGTAAAAGATTCAGGAGTGTGTGAACGTATCAAGGATCTAGCTATTGCAAATTCAGATTCCGCACCGGCATTTTCATTTATTGAAATATGATAGAGACCGGCTGCATAATATGCTAATGCTCCTGCATATTTGTTATGAAGGTTGATTTCTCCGTTTTCTGAGATTGAAGGAGTTGGAATATACCTGAGACTGTATCTCCCCTGTTCTTTTACTGCATGGGCAATGATTGACCTCATGGTATCGTTGGTGATGAATGCTACCGGTATTGAGGGACCATTACCTACACCGGGAGCTGATGAATATTGTGCGCTATATAGTGGCGAATTGTCCGGATATAACATAGTGACCGGATATCTCCACCCAGTCAGGTTCACACTGACAAGCCTGATATAGTCCGCAGGTATTTTTATGTAGGCAAAAAACAAACCGTCAGGACGTTTCTCGAATGAGATTGAGGATGAATCTGTCATTTCCGAAGCTTCGGCCATCACCCCTTCGTCATTCATCAGTGCGAGTAGCGCGAGTCTGATGAACTCTTTTAATGCCTCATCGGTCTCAATCGTGAAACTGTCTTCTTCTGTCGCACTCTCATTGATGATTGTGCGTAAAGTCTTTAGTATATCTTTGACAGGTATCATGAGGCTTAGTCTAATGGATAATTGGGAAATTGTATGCCGTGTTCTTTGCATAATGAGGACAGAGCCTCTTTATTTCCACATTGCGAGCGCGGTACTTTGAATCTGACCTCAAAAAAATCCTTCGCTTCAAGGAATGAGGTCACATTTTCAATATCCTCTTGTATGTCTCTGTCTTCTTGAATGCCTTTTTCTTTGGTCGGTTCTGCGCTTTCGGATTCTTTTTCTTCCTGCTTAGAAGATGCCGGAGGAATATAGGTGCACATCCGCTTTCCAAGGATGCTGTATCTTTGTTTTACATCTGTTTCCTGTAATACGGAATTTACGTCATTTTCGTCATGTATTACATCTTCATCTTCTTCTATTGTTTCGGTAATGCGTCCTTCCCGATACCATTTGTGCGCCCTGATTTTCTCAGCCAGTTCTCTATCCGTTGTATGATAGGTTGATTTGCCACGGAAAAAAGCGGAGAAGTTGACGTACATCATCCGTCCGCAGTGAATGACTGCAAATGATAGTGAGGAGCTCGCAACGAATTTATAAAGTTTCTTCATACATTATTAATAATGATGAGGTGGATTTCTCCACCTCTGATGATGATTAAGGTTCTATTATACAGTCTGGGATTCAGGAACTGGAATCTCAACATATTCCGGAATGGACAGACGCGCGTGGGCATCTGGGAATCCAAGTGTCCAGCAGGAGAACTCCTGCATGACAACAGCGTCACTGTTACTTATGAACAGTTCTTTCAGATTGTATGTGCTGCGCTCCCAGTTCTGGAATACCCATTTGTCAAGATATTCAGGATCAAGAGAGAAACCTCTTCCGTTGAATCCCCAGGCGTTGAACAGGTCATGGCGGTAAAACAGAAGTTTTGTTCCCATGCTTTCGAATGACTGGAAGTCAAGTCTCCATTTGTTGTAGTCACGTTCCGGCTCGAAGATACGTGTGCGGTTGTTGGTCTTGATCTTGCATAATGCCGCATAGATGGTATTGTCAACAAATACAAGTTTTGTGCGGCTTCCGTTACCGGCACCTTCAATGATGCGTCCTACAAGGTCTACAAGCTCATCCTCCGAGATTACATATTGCTGCACATATTTTCCTTCTTCCATCACAGGATTTCCGGCAGAGTCAAGCACTTTTTCCCAATGTCCGATTTCAAGGTCTTTTCCGGCGCGGTACCAGATACCTTCACAAGTATATACATTGCCTTGTCCGTTCACTGCATGTTTGCTCTTGATTCCGAACAGTCCGGAGGCTTCCATACCGATACGCATGTCTTCCATTGCCATCCGTTCCACACGTGTGAATGACCATTCCACCTCGGTCTTACTCAACCGGTCATAGATAGTCTGCTCTACCTGCATGATAAAACGCTGGCAATATTGTTCGTCCGGTGATGGAAGCTGGTAATACCTTCCTGTAGACACATCCTTTTCAGCGGCCGCGCGCCCCATTCTTAGAAGGACGGTACCCTTTGCAAGGGTCGGAATAAGATAAGGATTCTTATTGTTTGATTGTTTTCCGTTTACGGCATAGACAAGCGGAAGGTTGGTCTCACTGTTGATTGCGTGCACGCGCAGCATCAATGGGTGTTCAGGATCCACTTCATCGGTACCGGATTTGTAACCGGAAACAAACGTTCCGTCAGCGTTCAGGACAAGAAGCGTATCCATTGCGCCCACAATGTTATTATCCTCCAGTTCTATCGCTTTCGGAGTCTCGGTAGTCATGGCTTCAAGCTGCTTGGCAAGGGTAGCCCGTAGCGGACGCTGTCCGACACTGTAGTACTTGATTACGATGCTGTCCGATTTGTTTGTCGCCCCATGGCGCAGAATCTGATCAATAGGCGTGCCGGTAAACTTCATCTCGACAATTGTCTTGTCGATCTGCTTCACGTACCATTCCGCGTCCATGATTTTCTCGTTCTTTGTTACGGAACTTTCCCCGCCTACTACCTTTCCGCCATCCCCTAGATCCTGGACTGAGCCTCCGTCCGAAGCATCGGCGGCACATGCATAACCTCCCCCGGTCGCTCCGGCAAGGAACATGAGCAATACGGAAAGGAAAAATTTGAATGTTGATTTTAACTTTTTCATTGTTCTCGATTTGTTTTTTAATTTATAAATAAAAGTTGTGATATGAGCCTGAAAGCGATAGACGATTAAATACGTCTCTTCATGTCTTTATAACGTTGTAGGGTAGGATCCTCCACTTTTTCCTCACCTCCTCCGTTCCCGCCTCCTCCAAGGTCCGTCGGAGCTTTTTCCGCAAGATTCCTGTGTATAGCTCCCGGACGTGCGGTACGTCCCTGTTTACGTCCTTCCTCTCGGGCGGCTTCTATTTCCATGTCCATATTGAAGGCATGGATGATTCTTTTCCAGTCTTCCGCATCCAGTTCGTGCCGGATAATTTTATGAATGATACCGTCTGTATCCTGTGTTCCGTACAGCCATTCCAACATGGAAACTACATTCGCCTCATCAACATTGACCTGCCGCACAGCTTCTGTCAGTGCCTCATCTGTTTTGCGCAGCTTCTCTTCCGCATCTCTTTTTCTTTTTTCCTCATCGGCCGCCTCCTTTATCCGGGCAGCTTCTTTCTCTTTTGCTTTTTTGATGGCCTCTTCCGTTGTTGCAGCTTCCCTGATATCATCCCCGTAATTGGTTATCAGATATTCCACAAGAGAGAACGGTTCACCGTTCTCATCCATGCCGCTTGCCAGACCGGTCAGGATGCCGGCGGCTCTTGAGTCTTCTGCAAGAACTTTGTTGAGGTTCTCTCTCTGTGATTCACTATCGTCATAACGTTTGAAAGAGTCATCAAGGAATTCGCCGACTGCGAGGTCGTCCTCAAGGTCGAGGTCCGGATTTCTGGATGAAACAATATCTCTCCATGATTTTCTTTCTTTTTTTTCTTCCATGATATGTCATTGTTGTCTTATACTGACAAATTTAGTAGTATTAGTTCAAGCCGGATTGATATAATGCAATCTACAGGAAGTACATTCGCTATCATTTAAACAGGAGGTCACATGAAGCACAAGGGAAATATCAGCGAAATACAATTAATAAGGAACAAGGAGATTGTACGTACATTCATTGAATTGAAAAAGACGTGTACATTCTCTTACTACAAGGATATATGCAAGGAAATTGCGGGTATGAAGGCGAAGCAGCATTATGTCAGTGAGGACCGGGCTTACGTGATCTTATACAGATATCTGACTGAAGGCAATATACCTGATTGCAGTCTGTATAAATATGAAATGTATTCCAGCCTGATCCGCTGTTGCCTTGATATCATGAAAAAAAAATCGGAGGCGAATCTCCGTCTTATCGTAAGACTTGCGATAGAGAGACCTTCTGATTCATTTGGGATAAGTCCTGACCGTATACAGCATATTTTATGGAAAGCTGGGATGAAATAGGTATATCGCTATGAAAATGAGATATTCCATGGGGCTTTACTTGTGCATGACCGTGTTGTTGCCGTATCATGAATTCCTGTCAGGAAGTCACTGGCTTTATATGTTCGGACATGCCGGATGGCTTCATTATCTTTTGAACGGGATGGCATGGGCTTTTCTATGGAAGGTGATAACCCCTGCACGGACGCTGGTCGCATGGATGTTCGCTGTCGGAATATCATTTTTCATTCCTTCCGGCAGTCCTGTGATCGGATGGAGTGTCATTATCTACTATTATACGGGCTTGTGCCTGTCCTCCATGGATGGGGGAAGGCGTAACAGGCTGTTTGCCATAACCGCTCTCGGTTTCTTTCTGCCGCATATTGCGGGTGGATATCATGCGGCTATGCTGGCGGCCGGATGGATATTGCGTAAACTGGAGGTTGGATGGCAAAGAACATTAAAATAAACCATATAGAAACTCTTTTCTCAGCTATTGTCATAAGGAATGCGGAGGAGATGATCCGCAGGAACCGTGAACGGGAAGCGGAACTGTTCAAGTCCTACAACCCGTTGACAGGGGAGAACGCTCCCGGAAAACGGAAGAGGATATATCTGGATGATTTTATAAATTCATCTGTTTTCCTTCCTATCGAGATGTTCTCCACCGGTTTTATCTATAAACTGGATCTTGCCGGAAGTATAGAGGAGTTCTGCTGGCAGACATACGGGGAATATAATGAGGATCTTCGTAATACTGTCATTCAGGAGTTTCTCCGTTACTGGGCCAAATACGACTTTTATTTCTATTGTTATGCGTATGCGCGTATCAAAAACAAAGAAGGAGGGGAGGATGTGCCTTTCCTGCTACGTCCGGCGCAGGTAAAGCTGGCTGAGACGTTTGAAAGGATGCGCCGTGCCGGCAAGCCTATCCGTGTCATATTGTTGAAGGCCCGCCAGTGGGGGGGATCCACATGCACACAGATATACATGTCATGGATACAGATAATGCATGTGAAGAGCTGGAACAGCATCATTGTCGGACATCAAGGGGACAGTGCGGCTGAAGTTAAGGATATGTATGTCAAGCTCATAACCCAACTTCCTGAATTCCTTTTTTATGAAGAAGGGGTGGAGTTTGACGGCTCTCTTCCGAAGATCAAGGGAGGAGGAACTTCCAACATAAGCCTTATACCTTCCCGGAACTGCAAAATCAAGACGGCAACTGCGATGAATCCGGAGGGTGCCCGTGGTGGTGATTCGGCCATGGCGCATTGTACGGAGGTGGCGTTTTGGCCTCAGACGGAAAAGATGGATCCGCAAAAACAGGTGAAATCATCCTGTTCGGGAATCCTGTACAAACCGTATACGATGATTGTGTATGAAAGCACGCCGAACGGGCAGAATTTCTACAAGGATGAATGGGATCGTGCTAATGGAACGGATGATCATGGGGAGAGACTGTCCGCATTCGAGCCGTTGTTTGTCGCATGGTGGGAGATAGAGGAATACCGTCTCGATCCGGAAGATATGCTGGAATGGGCCTGTACCCTGATAGAAAGGCGTAACGATAAGTCCGGAAACTGGGACTATATGTACTGGCTGTGGACTATTGGAGCGACATTACAAGGCATCTACTGGTACAGGCAGAAGATGAAGGAGTATGCGGACATACAGGACATGCAGCAGGAGTATCCGTCCGATCCGGTGGAGGCATTCAAGTATTCCGGGCAGCTTGTATTTGACATTTACAAGGTAGAACAACTCAGAAGGTTCTGCCGTGAGCCGGTATTCCAGGGGGATATTTCCGGAAAATCCCCGAAAGGTGAACAGGCTGTCGAAGGGCTGAAACTGTTCAGGCGTAAGGGAGGGGAATTGAAAATATGGGAGATGCCAGACAAGACATGGAGGTTGGAAAACCGCTACTTTGTGTCAGTTGATATCGGGGGGAAATATAGGACGAGTGATTACTCTGTGATTACTGTGCTGGACCGCGCGGATATGATGGCCGATAGCGGAGTGCTCAATGAGGACGCTGGACCGCGTGTGGTGGCGGAATGGTACGGGCATACAGATCCGGACCTGCTTGCGATCAAATGTGCGCAGATTGCGTCATTCTATAACAATGCTCTGCTCATTGTCGAGAACAACACGGCGTACAGTAAGCTTAATGATGTAGACACGGACAACGTCAGCGAATTGTTCTTTCCCATTCTGATCCCTCTTTATGATAATGTATATGCGCATAATCGGAGCGAGTTGGAAAAAAGGAGCCAGAAAGAAACCAGATGGGGATTCAATACCAACCGTAATACAAAAGTGGCCATTATTAAGTATATGGAACAGTGTGTGCGTGACAAACTGTGGATAGAGCGTGAAACCGGAATGATAAAGGAATTGGGATGGTACATGAAATATCCGAACGGCAAATACGGCGCGCTTGCGGGGAAGCATGATGATCGGGTAATGAGCAGGGCAATAGGATTATACGTGAGCCGTTTTGAATGGGACAGATATCCGGTGAGGGTGTTGCCCACTATGGAAGAGAAAATGAATAACATGAAACGCCTCAACAGGTCGGCGACGGGTGCGGAGGCTATATTATATAAAAATTAGTAACATTATGGGAAAAATTAAGTTGTTTTTGAAGGCGGTAAAAAGCCTTGTGCAGAAACGCAGGATCGCAAGTCTGTGGAAGTCCAGCTTGTTATTGAAAAAGGCGATAGAAGAGGCTGAGGAAAAGAATAAACAGGACGGAAGGCGTTATTTTGTCATATGGGATCCTGCACAACAGAAGCTCATCTCTATCACTTATGATTATTATAAGGACAGGTGGGACAGTTATAAATATCTTCTTCATCGGGGAAGGTTCCGTATGCGAATGAACCGAGGGCAGTTGAAAGAGATGTGCTTTTATTACACGAAAAGCAAGAACGGCTTACCTTCCTGTCAGGACGGGGAAAGAAAGGAGAAAATGATAGAATGGCAGAATTATTATCATCGTCTGCTGGTTAGTGACAGGATTCGTGTTATTTCTCGTTGCTGGAATTTAAAGTCATTATGGAAGAAGGTAACTTTGCGCTCAAATAAAATAGCACATAGGTATTAGTTTAAGGTTTTAGGGGCTCGGGCTTGTGAAAGTCTGAGTTCCTTTTATTATATACATTTCATTGTGAAGCTCTTGCTTATCTTTGAATAATAAAAAATATATTTATATGGAAAGATTTGATTCTTGCTTTCATCCTCATCATGCATGTGATCCTCATCCGAATGAATATCATGAAAATATTCATTATACGCCTGATCAGATTAATGCATTGCTGGGGCTTATTCCTTATAAGGCGGACAGAGCCGAAGTTCCTAAAATGGAGACGTTGAACGATGTCAATTATATAGGTCATGTGGCAACTTCCGAAGCGTTGCCGGACAAGATGGAACAACCGTCATGGGCACTTGTCGGCAGTGTGAAGGAAACAAAGCCATACTTCTACTATGTTGAAGGATTTGTTCCTAAAGGATATCGGGCCGGATGGAATGATTTGAGCGGTGTTCTGGGAACTTATGATCTCACAGTCGATAAGGTGAGCATCTTCGATTATAATCTGCTGACTGAATATAATGTAAGCCGTAATCATACCCAAGATACCCGGATATTCTCACATGATTGGAAGGAACAGAGATATTTCAGTGCATTTCCTGATTATGTTGAAGGGAAGAAATACAGACCCTGTGATCGTGTCAACATGCCGGGGTACACAAAAACGTCGTTTGTAGCGCAGCGAAGCACGTCCGAGGCCCCTTTTGTTGTAAAGAAGAGCAATGTGTTTACTTTTGAAGATGCCATAGCACTTGTACCGGAGGAATACAGAATACCCGGTATGAAGGTTACGTTTGTTTCTGCTTACACCAATCAGGCTGAAACATGGTATTTCAAGGGGAAATCTGTACTACTTTGGAGAGACTGGGAGAGCTGGCAGAAGATTGATTTTGAGGCTGAGAAAAACAATATCCATGCCGAAGAGGTGTTCGGTGAGAAGATGGAGACACCGGATATGTTAGCCGACAGGGCCATAGCGGATGAGAACGGCAACCGTATACTGGACACTTATCTTACACGCAAATCTGTCAGACGTCACATTGAGGATACATTCAATGATATGTTCATAAATAATCCTCCCACTGTAATGGACGGGATGATAACTCCTGAGATGCTCAGCGAATCAGTCAAGCAGATGATTGAGGCTTCAGGAGGAGGAAACATTAATAACTATCCTGATGATGAGGATATTTCTTCTGTTCATGGTCAACTGAAATTGGCAAACAAAAGATACGATCCGAACAATTATTCAGGAAAGGGAAGACAATATTTACGCAAGAATCTTATAGCTGGAAGAAATATACTAACTCAATCCATGATGTGCTGGCCAAATACTATTTATATTGTTCAATACGATTATGAGTTAGATGATCGAACTGTTATTATTCCTGAAGGATGTATATTACAATTTGATGGAGGTAAATTGAATAATGGAATAATTGTAGGAAATAATACTAACATTTTATCCCCTATATCTGAAATATTTACTAATATGTCACTTAAAGGTACTTGGAATGTTGATATATCTTATCCAGAGTGGTTTGGGGCTAGAGGTGATGGGGTTACGGATGATAGAAAAGCTATACAAAATGCTATTGATTTATTTCCTAATATATTAATGTTAGGAAATAAAGTATATAGGGTATCTTATACAGATGGAGCTTCTATTTACTATACTGTAAATTTTAGGTTACCTCCTTCTATAACTATTATGGGAAATAATACGAGGTTGTTAAGAACCGAAGGTAGTAATAGATGTTTTGAAGGAAGCTGTAGAAGAGAAAATATAGTTTTTTTTACAAAGAATGTACAATTTGGTAGTACTACTGTTACTGTAACGGATGCATCAGGTTATGCTGTTGGAGACAAAATTTTGATAGTAGGAGAGGATGGAACTTCCGAAGATAAGGCAGAGCCATTAAATTACGAGTTTAATTATATTGCCGCGATAAACGAGAAAACGATAACATTAAAATCGCCGATCTCTTTTGGCATTTTGCTTAGTAAATGTAATACGAAAGGTTCTATTAGTTCTGCTATAAATAATGGAAGTATTTCTAAAGTCGTAGATGGGGAAATTAAAATTTCAGGGATTGAGGATATTACAAATACTAAAAATAAAACAGATGGTTTTATTACAATAAAGTACCAAGAAAATGTTTTTATAGACAATGTGAAAAGTTTAAACCAACCTGTGGCTTTGTTACAATATAGTAATAATATAACAATTAACAATTGTAGAGTTGTAAATAAATATTCAGATGGAAGCTATTATCATGTTGGCGTTGTATTATGGGAAACCAATAATGTGCTTGTAAATAACCTAGAAATAATAGCACAATCTAATCCAATTGTCGGAATTAGTGTAGAAGGGGGAATAAAAAAAATAATAGCAAATAATGTTAAGTTTATTTCAACCAATTCTGATGGCAACTCTGTTTTGTGTAGTGTTACTGAAGGTGCTGATGTTACATTTAATGATGTCGTTTTTAACATATTAGATTCTTCGAAGTTACTAATAGCTACAGTGTTAGATACTGAAAGTAATATTAGTAGTATTAAACTTCATAATGTTACTTTGTATAATGATAAATTTAAGTCTTTTGATACTTTCTTTAGTACAATCGGGAATAGGGTTGCTATAACAGGCTTAATTACGATTCAAGTTCCTGATAATAATTCTATGGGAAGATTTAATAGTTATAATATCGGAGAAGAATTTGTGATACCTATTACTATACATTATAATAAAATGTCTACTGCGACTTCTGATGTTCTGTATAATTTTAACGGTTTACTATTGACAAAGGCGGAATGGTATTCTGAAGAAGATGATATAGAGATAAAAGGAAATTTAATTGGAAGTAAGGTTCAGTCAATAATTATCGGGAAAGGAAAGACTGGATGGAATTCTAAAAAATTGAATGTTACATTGTTTGACAATAAAAATTGTTATATAAGTTTTACTCCCAAAATGACTGATACTCATGCGGAAGTTAAGTTGTTTATTTATGCAAGACCTTTTTTAAACAAATCTAATACTTCTATGGGGAATGCTACGATAAAAACTGTTAATATTAGAAATTATGGAGATACTCAGCATAGACCTATTATAGATAGATGCAATATTGGCACTATGTATTTTGATACTACTTTAGGCAAACCTATATGGAATAAAGACAATTCTCAATGGGTAGATTCAACAGGTGCAACAGTATAATAACGATAATTAAAACAAAAGCCATGTTACAAGGATATCAAATAAGAATGTTGGAAGAGTATAAGCAACTTAATGACCGGGTGGAAAAGCTGGGGAAATTCATCAATGAATCTCCAGTATTTTCTAAGATGGAAGTGCATAAACAAATACTTCAGCGTTGGCAACTGTCGGCAATGAAATCATATCGTGATGCCTTAAAGAGAAGATGTCTGGCAGAAGGATTTTCTCCGTTGACTGGGGATGGTCTGGAATAAATGTAAATTCTATAAACTTTTTATTAAAAACATCATGAAAGATAACAACATACAAGATTCTTGCTGCAACAGCAAGTATGCTAGTATCAGGCAGATGGACAAGCTTGACGAAGTGTCGGGAAGAAGATTCCCTTTTTATCCCCGTACAGTGATACAGGCGGTACATGACGGAAGAACCGGCGCGCCGTTAGAAGCGATACTGGCACAGTATAACAACATTTATGTGCAGTTTCAGGGCACAGCGGTGCGTACGAGAAATATTGTTCCGAAAGAAATGAGGCGTAAGGGGATCATCATATCATACGTGGATATGCAGGGGAATGCCATAACCGAGAAATGTGTGAATGATGCACAGAGGGACAACTTTCACTGGGGGCTTGATGTCAACTGGGTACGTGTGGACGAACTAACACTCTCTGGAGATATTTCCGTATCGGTAAAAGGCACATGGGTGATTAACGGTGAGGATACCAGCATAGCTGCTTTGGGGCCCAAAGGGGATAACGGACTTACCCCGTGGCTCAAAACGATAGATAACAAGCTTCACTTCTCCTATGATAACGAAACATGGGAGGTGTGTTCGGATTACATTGCAGCTTATTTCCGTTTTCAGGATAACAAATTCCAGATATCGCGGGATAACAAAACATGGTCAGATCTTAGCGGAGAAGTTACAAACAGTTTGTCTATTAAAGCCTATGTAACAGATAAATCACAATATCCTAATCCTAAGCAGGGTGATATGATTATGGTGGGACCTACCTATGCGGACGATGATACCGAACATACCAAGCCCATCTACCACCTGAATATTTATAATGCCGGCGGATGGGTGGATCACGGTCCGTTCCAGTCCATCAATGCCGGTGTGGTGCAGGAACTGGGGAATAGCGAAACTGAAGTCATGTCACAGAAGGCTGTAAGTGAGAAAATTTCCGAGTTAGCTCTACAAGGTAAAATTTTAAAAAATGTTACAGGAATAATACAGGGAGAATATAACACAGGTGGTGACAAAGTGGAAAATAATCATAATGCTAATATTCTACAGATGGTAGATATCAATTCTCACGAGGGAGACAGGTATCTATGTTTAGGCTATGCATCACAGAATTATAGATTATGGGCTTTTACCGATGCTGATGGTAATATACTAACTAAATCTAAAAGTACAGATATTGATCTTACAGATTCAGGCGAATATTGTATTGCACCTAAAGGAACTGTTAAAGCTATATTCAGTTGTTATATTTCATATAAAGATAAATTTGCAATATATAAAAATGGTCAGATAAATGATATTAATGAAAGACTTGAAAGAGTTGAGCCATTGCTTGGTATCACTTATAAACTAGACCATGAAGCGGAACATTTTACGCCCCAATTTTATGACTCGAATGAGAGTGTTGATGCGAAGTATAAGACTAATGGAGATGCAATTATAGAATCTTTTACGCCTGAAGTTAAACAAATCATTGATACAAATGCTTATCCAGGATGTGTTTATAGTGTAAAGGGATATGGCGGTAAAAATTATCGGTTGTATGCCTTTGTAAATAAAGAAAATATTATTATAGAAAAAGATCTTATAGAGGAACACGATTCAAGTAATTCAGCAATAATTGTCGAAGCACCATCTGGTACGGTTAAAGCAATTTTTAGTAGTTATACATCATACCCATTAACTGTATCTAAAAACAACGTATCGATACGAGTTTTAAAAACAATGGATAATGATTTATCTGATATCAGTAATATTATTCACGAAACGTATCCGGGGAGGTATGATACAAGTGGATCTATCTTGGTTGAAACATCGCCTAATTATGCGGTAAATCAAATAATAGATAATACTGAAGAAGGTGCGATTTATGCGGTAAGAGGGTATGGAGGTAATTCATATAGATTATGGGCTTTTACCGATGCTGATGGTAATGTTATTGAAAAATCCGCTCAAGGGCTTGACGAATCTAAATCAGCGGTTCTGTTAGAAGCTCCTTCAGGAGCTGTCAAAGCCATATTTAGCAGTTATGTGGCGTATCCATTGACTGTCTCTAAAAATGGAATGTTTACTCAAATTTTATCCAATAAAAGCCATCTTAGTAGAAAACGTGCAGCATTTTGTGGTGATTCTATTATGATTGGTCAGGACAATAAAGAATCAGTTAAGAGTTTGACATACTATATATCCAAGAAAACTAATTTGAAATGTACAAATTGGGCTAAAGGCGGATCTGTTATATTATATCCATTTTACACGGGGAATGCTTATAGCATATATTGGCAACTCACTCAAGTCGATAAAAATAGTGATTATATAATTCTCCAAGGCGGAGTAAATGGGGTTAATTTAAATGACTCAGGCAAGCCTAATTATGCTCCTATGGGTAGAATTACTGAGGGTTTTGATGAAGAATTGCAATTGAATACACAAATAGGATGTTTGGAGGCGATCTGTAGATATGCAATAACACAATTCCCCGGTAAGAAGATAGGTTTCATCATAACTTATGACATTAGCAATTATGAATATTGGAGAGATAAGGTCGTAAAGTTTAAAGAAGTATTAGATAAGTGGGGAATACCTTATTTAGACTGGAGACATAGTGGAATTAATTTGGCATCCTATGACATAAGAGCTATATATGGAGTCGACACTTGGAGTGAATATGAGGAGTATAGTAACAAAAAAACTTATAAAACTGATGATAAGGTTATTTATCAATCTAAAGCTTACAAAGCCAACCAAGACATTGACTCTCCCGAGGAATGGGACTCGTCTAAATGGACTCTCATATCATCTGACAGGTATGACGGTTGGCATTGCAATTCTCTTGCCTATCAGCTGTTGGCAGACAAGACAATTAAATGGATGGAGTCTTTGTAGTTCAGTATAGTAACTGAAAAAGTTTTTTTAATAAGAACTGGCGCAGTCTGCCTCTGCGCCAGTTGGCTTATGCCTTAATGTACTTCCATATACTCCGAAGAGCAGGTATCAGTCCAATCCACTAAACTTCCGTAGGAAATTGGCCTCCGGAGAGCCCGATTATTACCCATATTACAGGAACTACAGCAAAAAGAAAATCTAGGGTATCAAACACAAACCGCCCTACCTCTTTGATAGCGTTAGGCTGGGCATTATCACGCCCAACCTAACATTTAATTTTATTCTTTTTCATGAATTGAAAATTTTATTATAAATATTAAATCGCACCGTTTTGTTTTACGTCAACCGGCTCTTTGCTGACGATAAAGAAAGCATTGATAATGCAAATATACGAAAAAGCTAGTTCCATTATTCCATGAAAATGAAACTTTCTATATCGTTTTTTATTTAACAATTTGAATCGGTACAATTCCATTGGTCCAAACAATATCATTTCCGTTCCATTTGAAGTGGATGGACTTTTTTCCTGATAGTTGATTTGCGGAAAAATAATATTCTTTTCTGAAATTGCAGTCATTTTCGTGAGTAACTGTTAGGTGAAGACTGTCTTTTTCTTGTCGTCTTTCAATATCGACTTTATAGGTGGATTTATCTTTTCTTGAAGAAGGGCGTATTACCCGTGTCCTTTCGATTGTTCCCATATTATATAAATTAATAGCCATATTTTATATAAGACATGCAAGATTTGGCATTGTCAAGTTCCGATTCCCAAAATATTCTATCAAACCCTAAAATAAAGATGATTCTGCGGATTCTATAGCGTTTCTAACCTGTGAGGCATATTCAATATCGTTTTCAATCCTTTCTTGTAGTTCTTCTATTTGTAGGGACATGTTCAGAATCGTAGAGTTCAGGTCAGTATTCTTGTTTTTTAGTCTGTCCACTTCTTCTCTAAGGTTGTAATTCTCCATTTCTAAATCTTCATATTTGCTTTTGCTGACACATGAACCTAAGAATAGGATTATGAATGTAAGTAATATTGATTGCTTCATAGTGTTAAAATTTAAAGACGAGACAAATATAGCGATTTGTTCATGAATGTAAAATATTTGCATGGAATTTATTATCTTTGCATCGCACATAGCGATGTGCATCAGGATTTGGACGGTTCCGATATAATTTCGGACCGTCCTTTTTTGTTTTCACACTGGTTGGTCTTGTGTATGTTTATCTAATATGTGACAAGGGCAACTGTCTTTCCCTGATTGCCGCCCTTCCTGTTCAATAATGATTAGTAATCAGGTATAACAAAGGTATACAAAGATATAAAACAATCTTATTAAAAATAATCGGTAATGTAAAATCTTGTGATTTATATTGCAAATTACAATTATATACGTATTTTTGTGCAAAAAATATAAAGTATATGAAAAGGTTGGTTATAGCCTCATTGTTTCTGCTTCCTTTTTTTGCGGTAGGGGTGGGGATGACATCATGCGGTGATGCTGCTAAAGTGTATATTTGTACAGGTCCGAAAGCCAGGGTGTATCACAAGACGGACGAATGCCGTGGGCTGGACAGATGTTCGGGAGATGTAGAATCCGTAAGTCTTGAACAAGCTAAGGGTATGGGTAGGAGAGAATGTAGAATATGTTATAAATGAGTGGTATGAAAAGTTACTATGAAATACTTCAAGTAAGCCGAGATGCTAAAATTGATGAGATATTGGCAGCCTATAGAAAAAGAGTGTTGGAATCCCATCCTGATAAAGGAGGAACCCCCGATGAATTTCAGATGGTGAGAAAGGCTTATGAAGTATTGTCTTCAAACCGAAGGATGCTATATGATGGATGGCTAAAAGCTGAAGAAGAAAAAGAACGGATAGCAAAAAGGAAGAGGAAAGAAGAAATAGAAAAATATTGGAATGGCATCATTGTACCTAAAATAAAATCCTATGCAAAGGATATATTGAATCAATATTGCGATAACTGTTCTTTAAAATGGGTTATTTTAAGTTCATTTGATTCTAATTCCACAATCTTTTCCAATCCTCCATTAAAGCCAACAGTGAAAGGTGGAGCTTTGGCTATTAAAAATGCTATATTGACAATAAAAGATGTGCATACCTCTTTTAGTCAAATAGATATAATAAAACTTACTGCAATATGTGATGCCATTATTAAAGGGAGCATTAATATTAATGAAACTGATAATGGCTCTGAATTTGAAAGAAGAAAGAATATTTATAGAAAAAATATAGATGCTTTCTTGAAACGATATTGTGAAAGTGAGGCCTTGTATTCTCGGATAAAAATGCAATTGGAATTAAACAGCTCTATCTATTCAGATCTTAATGAAACTGCTGCAAACGAGGTAATTTCTGCTGAAATAATAAAAAGGGCTATAGCGATAGTTAAAGCAAAAGGCGTTCCTTATAATTTTAAAGGTCTTATTAAATTAGAATCTATTTGCAATAAAATAATATTAGGCAAAATCCATATAAATAAGTCAACAGACAAAAATAAGGAGGATGAATCTGGAAATTTTATTCAAAAACACTTTTATTCATTTATAAGATTTGTGTTTTTTATTATTGCATGTGTTATTATATATATGGTTTATTATGAAATAGATAAAGAATGGTCTCGCGAAATAAAAAGTGCGAATGAGGGGAAAACCTTGTCTAATATGAATGAAATGGGAGCTTCCATAGATAAAAAAAAAGTTTATCCTAAGCAATGGTCATACGATTTTTCTGAGAAATCTAAACGGGAAATTCCTAAACAGCACCAAAAATCAGATAATACCAATTCTAGTGGTACGGATATGACATCAGAGTATATTGAAAGACATTTCTCAACAGGTGATATTCCGTTCAAATCATTTTATGGAAGAGGACTGTATGATAGTATTTCCTTAAGCGAATTGAGATTGATAAACAGCACGTCAACAGATGCCGTTGTCTTATTGGAAAACATTTCGGGGGAGATTATAAGGAATGTTTTTGTAAAACAAGATAATTCGTATACGATGAGACAAATACCTGAAGGAAGATATATTGTGAAAATAATGTATGGAAATTCATGGAATTCAGAAAAATATAATGGGAGTGGTATGCCGTCAGGTGGATTTATGAAAAATGTATCGTTTAGTAAATCCAAATGGAAAGATTCTTTTGACTTTATATTTGAAAAGGATGATGATGGAATCAATTATCCTACCTATTCTTTGACTTTGCATAAAGTCAAAAACGGCAACATGTCTACTGAAAAGATTAATAAGGAAAGTTTTTTTAATTAACATATTATGAATAAAAAAATTATGTCTTTGATTATTTCTATAGTTATATCAATTATATCTATGACTTTATTTTCGTGCATTTTGGTTCTTGTAGGACAAGAAGGAACTTTACTGCAATTCGTTTTTATTGGATTGGCAGTGTATATTGGAAAGTATTCATATTCACGTCTTATTGATTACTATAATAGAAAGCAGTAACTTTGGGTTGTAGTTTTGCATTGAAAATGTTGGTTTTGTAAACTTGCCGTAATAGTTTCATCTTTGCATCACGTAACAAGTACCAGATGTTATAGATGATTGATTATTCTGCCAAGAGGGACGTTTAATATATCTTTATCTGTAACTAGCACTTACTACGGATCTTCTTTTGTATTAGTTCTGTTATTTATGAATTAAAAAAATAAATTCATCTAATTAGATATCTACTAACTAATATTACGAAAGAATTTTGATTTACATTTTGAATCGAAATATAATTTAGAAACATATCTAAATTACTATCTAATTGTTAGTCTTATTTTTAGATTAAAAATTAAATATCTATTTTTGCAAAAAAACAAATGGTTTTTGATGAATTTTTAAAACTGAAGGTGAACTTTTAGGGTTCTGTTATTGTTATGATTAATCTAAAGACTAAAGCTGATGAGAATTACGATGCTTTTGTATTATTGAAGGATAATGGCAAACTTAATTCTTCAATACATTGTGCTTATTATTCAGCTTTTTTATTATCTATATATTCATTATGTGTGAGATTTGGATATCTTTATGAAGATATACAGAATAATTCAAGAGGAAAAGATAGTCATGCTTATATCAGGAATGAGCTGGGAAATAAGATACATCAAGCGAAACCATTAGATTGTGTTGAGTTTCACACTTGCCTTGGTAAATTAAAAAAGGAACGGAAAAAAGCTGATTATTCGAAAAATCTGGTTACAAATAAAGATGTAGTAAATATACAAGATACTATAGATAAATTCAGAGATTTGATAATTACAAAATATATTTGATTATGGATGCAGTAAAAGATTTTATCATTGAACGATTAAAGAAACTTAGTAATATGTTCAAGGGCATTTCTATCAAATATGCGTTTGACAGTATAACTGAATTTCATATAATTGAGATATCACCGGAAAATATTAGAAGAAGAGATGATGAATACATAAGGTGGGAGTCTGATATGTGGAATGATTTCTTTGCCATGTTCCCAGATGAGGATTTGCTTATTTCGGAGCCTTGCGAGTCTAATGATATGCATAATGTGTTATTTGACAATATTCCGATTGTGGATAGTGGCAATTTGCTTTATTGTATAGATTTAGATTTTGGTGAGATGGATTCTTTTTTAAATATTGACACTATAGATTTGTTAGCAGCGTGATTATGGCAGAAAAAGTAGCAAGTTTCCGTTTAAAGGAATATAAGATAAATAAGGCTAGTATAGAATTTGATCCTGATAAACCTCTGTCTAAAATGTCAATAGAGATCGAGAGAAAAGGTGATATAGAGGAAAATAATATTTATAGGATAAATATGTATATTGGTGTTTCTGATGAAACGAACAATTTCAAAATCAGTGCAAACATGGTAGCTTTGTTTGAATTTGATTCTGAAATATCTGAAGAGAATAAAACTAGTTTTGTAAATTCGAATGCGCCAGCCATTTTGTTCCCCTACTTTAGGGCATATATATCTACATTGACATCTCTTTCTGGAATGCAACCTGTTATCTTGCCGACAATAAATTTTGCTAGAATGCTGGAACAGCAGGAGAAATAAGTAAACATTAAAGGGTTATCATTATTGGTAACCCTTTAATGTTATCGTTTTATTGTCTATACACCTTTTCAACTTCTTTTTTCACTTTTTTAGTGATAGTCTGTTTCTTGTATTTTTTTTCCATATCTGGGTATTCCGGATGTTCTTCCAACCATTCTTTTTTATCTTCGGCTTCGTCATGTTTTCTTTTGAGTTTTAGGAACTCTTTTTCATTTTTCAAAGTTTCCTTCTCTTTTTCATTGAGGTTGTTGATGATGTATTTCTTTTTTATTTCAGAGTCTTTCCTTTTAGATGTTCCGTCTGAATAGGGCAGTTTCTTTCTGTAGTCATTAAACAGTTTTCCAGCCTCATACATCTTGTTCAGATATTCATAAGGTCCCATATCCTTGTATAGTTTCTCGGCCATTTCCTTTCGTTGGGATTTGGGAAGGTTGATTAGGAACATAAAATCTACAAGGTCGGGGCGTCCTTCCCTTATGGCGGATTCGGCTCCCAGATAAATGTTTTCCAGTGTCTCTACATTTAATCCGGCAAATTTCCCTAATTTGGCGGCCAGCTCCCTTTGTACATTCAGGTTGAATCCGTCTTTTACCGCCTCGCTTATCAGATTTGACATCTCTGTAATGAATGAGAGAGGATCATATTTGTTCCCTTGTGATATGGCGTTGACAAACTGTCCAATGGAAGTTCCTCCCAAGGAACTTAAAGCAGCAGATAAAAATATGCTTTTCAATTGTTCATCAGTGAACCATAAATCCTCATCCCCGTCCCCGTATCCGAATATGGCGTAGATATTGGATATGAGTGGTGCTGTGATTCCTGCAATACCATATCCTCCTGCCGCCCACAAGCCTCCCATTACAAATAGTCCGAAGGTGGCTTTCCTCAGCCCGGTAAGATAGCTGCCCATCATTGTTCTTTGGGCTTCGTCTTTATTCATTCCGGATTCAATGTTCAGATTGTATATCCTTTTTGCTCGTGCCATTTCAAGAAGCCCCTCAATACCCATCCGCTGGTATCCTATGTTGCTGCTTTGGTAAGTGGTCAGCGCCTTGTAGAACACATTGCCGCTTGCCTGCATGGGGGACATCATTTCCGGGCTGGAACTCTGCTGGCTTTCATTGAATGCTATTTCAGCGTTGTATTTGGCTAAATTGGCGGCTTCCTCATTGCCCAGACCTCTTTTTTGCGCACGTTTATATTCAAAATTGTAAACGGCTCTCGCTCCGGCCGCACATGTCAGCGCATCAATAAGCTTGTTGGGATACATGCCTGCATTGGTAAGTTTCTCCAGCTTGTTTTTGAATGCATTTTCATCCTTTAATGCTTCGATCCCCATATTTCCCGTATCAACCCGTTCTTCAAAAGAAGGAAGATACTCCTTCGCCCATTTCATGTTTCCTGCCGGGGTGAATATGTATTTGAACAAATCAGCCTGATACCCCGGATTTCCGCTGTATGCGGAAAATGCCGGATAGGAGAGCACCTGCTTCATTGCGGTGTTGAGTCTGAATGCGATATTGGAACCTGCCCAATACCTTAGTATCTTGTTTAGTCCGTTGTTGAGCGAGTCTTGTTTCTGCTTGTCGTTGAAACTCCGTACGGCCACCTCCGCCGCTCTCATGAAGATATCAAACATTCCTTTATGGTTCGCCTCCATATAGTTCTTGAAAGCCTTGCTTCCCCGCAGGAAATTAAGATCCTGGCGCAGCTCAGCCGTTGCCGCCCAAGTTTCCATATCTCTTCCGTATTTTAGCATCAGATCAAAAGCGTTTCTGCTAGTGTCCACCTTCAGGGTATTTATCGTACGGTTGATTATGTTTCCGGTTATTGTGCTTGGCATACCGATGATTGTTTCTCCCAGCTCCCCCTTTTCACGGATTTCGGATTTGGCTATGACCATAGGGAAATAATTCTCCCGTGAAGCCATGCTGGTTCCCGTCATTCTTACATGGACCGGATTGTACCTTTCTTCTCGTAGCCTTGGAAAGAAGTCGTCTGTGATCCATTCTCCGAGTTTCATGTATTTATCGCCTATAAAGGATTCTATCTCGGTCATGCTGTCTTCCGTCCATCCGTCCGCCTCTAGCTTCATCTTTCCGTCCGGCTGTCTCCATGTGAGCCATACATAGAACGCCTGCCCTTTGTTTAGGTTTGCCTCATACAGGTCGCCCTCCTTATGGTAATTGCTGTCGTACATATATTGTTTGTGAATCCTTTTTTCTGATTTTTGAGAATCCCTGAATACATTTTCCATTGATTTTCCGAACAGTTCCTTTATTTTTTCTTTCAGTTCTTTGTTGTAAGCCTTTACCCCCAAATATATCCTATCGTTGGCTTCCACCACTCCATGACTGCTTTTCATGAAATAATCGTATAAGGGGCCTTTTCCTATGGCGTGGTTCCTGTCTATGGCTTTCAGCAGATAATCGAAACTATACATGGGATAGGCGATAAAGTCACCGATGCTTTGCAATATGGACACAGTTTTTTCCATATTTGTTTCTTTCTCGTTTATACCTTTTATTCTTTTATCTTTTACGGCATTTATTCCCATGCTGATAATTCTTCCCCGGTGCGCGGCTTTTTCCTTGTTCAGCATGGCAAGGCGGCTTTTCCCGGTATCAACAAGTTCTTTCAATTCATTGTACACATTATCGGTTATCCTTATTAACTCTTCCTGCGCTACGGGTATCTGTGCAGCTATTTTCTCAGCCTCCTGCAGATAAAACTTTCGTGCTTCACCCTTGTTGTTGTAGGCGGCTCTTCTGGTGGTCACAAGATCGCCCTCCAGTTTGTCCAGATCTCGTTTCATTTTTCTGGATTCGGCCAATAGTTCGCGTATGGAAAGAGAATCATACTCATCGGCCATAGTCTGTGTGAACACACCTGTTCCTTCCGCCGCTTCATCCATGGCATTCTCTAGCTCTTCCCGGCGCTTCCGTATCTCTTCAACGGATTCAAGTTCTTTAGTTTTCAGCAGTTCGGCTCTTTCTTTTAATAGATTATCCCTTCGGCTTTTCATTTCATTCTGCTGACCGGTAAGTATGGTGATGCTTTCAGGGGATGTCTCAGATTTTATGAGTTTTCCCAGTTTTACAATTTCGCTTCTTACGGCACGGAGTTCACTGTCAGCGCTTGTTAGCAACAGGTCTTTGTAAGCGGATCGTATACTGTCAAACACACGTCTGGTAGCCTCATCAACAACTATCCCTTTTGATACGCCTCTTGTATCCTGCTCGGAAAGCTTCGTTTTTATCATTTTTTGCATCCTTTTCACCGAACTGTCATATTGGGCATAGTTTATCAACTTTTCAACAAGATTTAGTGGTTCCTTGAGTTTATTTGTTGATGCGGCCTTGTTTACTTGGGCAATCAGTGACTTTATCATATGTGGCCCCATTTCTTCTCCCGCTTCCTTGGTCAGTCTTTGATCTATAAAGGAAAGCATGGCTTTTGACGCAGTCTCGTATTCCTCTTTATTTCCTTTTCGTGCCTGATCCAATTGCTTTTTCAATTCCCGTATCTCTTCTTTCAGATTTTTAATAATCTCCTTCTTTTCTTCCTTTCCTGGAATACGGAACAAGGTCTCTCCCTGAGGAACAGACGGGATGGTACGTGAACTGCCTGAGAACTCACCAATTCCCAGTTTTGAACGCATGACGGTTTCCTTTGCCACATCAACAGGATAGTTTGACTGTTTCAGTCTGTTGTGGCTTTCATAAAGGATGTATCTCAGCTCATTGTCCGTCAGTTCAAATCCCAGATTCACTTTCGCTTTACGGAGCATGTCTATAAAGAAGGCTTTGATTCGTGTCCACAAGGACTGCTCCGCAAAGGTAGCCGGTCCGCGTTCGGACAGGTCTGCCATATATTCTTCAGTTGCTGTACGGATGGATATGTTCTCATTTTCCGCCATCCGGTTGATGGCCTGTCTGATTGATGGTGCGGCATTGTTGTATACATTGTCAAGGAAGGTATCGAAGTCCTTTCCGAACAGCTCACGCAATCCCTTATGTGCCACCACCTCATGGAATATAGTCGCCTGTGCGTCCTCCACGGATGTTGTGTTTGGCATATATAGATATACCTTGTTCTCCTTTGGTGAGTACCATCCTTTGATATTGGCTCCTGATTCGATACGTCTGCGCGCCTCGCCTTGTGGTAGCTGGTCTTCGGAAGTGATTTTTTCTATAGGTGTATGAAGAGACTCAGAAAGTTCATTCACTGCTGTATTCATGGGAGCAGACACAGAAGCATAAGCCTCCAAAGCGTCGTTTATAAATATCTGGTCTTCTCGTGCTACATCTTCCGTTTCCGAAGCAAGAGTATTGCGGCGTTTCTCAGGTGTCATATTCATACGGGATTGTACATTACGTGCTTCAACTTCACCTGATAGTTCATTGTATCTGTCGTTTTCTCCACCAAGTCCAAATTTTTCAATAAGAGATTGATACTCATTATAAGCATCCTCATATCCTTCTTTATCATAACCCCGCACCCAAAGATTGAATCCCTTATCAAAAGCATTACGGCTGGGGATAAAGCCATCCCCAAACTCGAATCCATCTGAGTGATATTCATTTACCAAAGCATTATAAACATCCATCTGTGAAGCGTCTTCTCCAAGTTCCTCACGCTTGTCAGCAAACTCTTCAATCATGGACCAGGCATCGCGCTTTTCTTTTAATGCGTCAAGGTATTTTCTATAAGTCATACTGTTTCCACCACGAGCGAATCCTTCAATTGATTGTACGGCATGCTGTACCTCATGCGCTAAGATACTACGGAAATCCGCCCTGTCTAGAACAAACTCATTCACACGTATCAAGTTTTGGCTTCCATAATAAGTCGCTCCCGTATTGCTTGTAGGGGCGTTGTATATCTCCACGCGTATCTGCTTCAACTCCGGATAAGTCTTAAACAAATTCTCATCCTTCACATAATCGTCAAGATAACGCACGTCGTTCGCTTCGTATGTGGCGCGAAGTTCTTCTGCCTTTTCTGATAATTCATCAAAACGGGCTGCTTCTTCTTCCGTCAGCTCTACTCCATCAAACAGTTTGTCGCTTAGCGCATCATACTCTTTGCCCCATGACAGGTTGGACCAAAGTCTGTTTTTTCGCGCAAGTCCTTTCGGATCAATCTCGAAATCCTCCACTTCATATCTCCATTTTCCGTCAGCCCCACGTTCCCAACCTGTAGCCTGCTTGATTTTCCTAGCATTTTCTTTTTCATTTGTTTGGAGAATCGAAAGCAAACGCTTATCTTTGACATCAGATAAAGGCGAGTTACCATCTATTCCAGCTTTTTGTATTGTTGGGGCAATGGATAGTAATTTGCCTTTCTCTATGTTAGTCAGTTTGTGGTCATAATACCGTTCTCCATTGTTTTGATTGGCGATAACAGCTTTCACAGTATAGTCAACACCGGCTATTTTCAATCCACATACATAATAAGAGAATGATTTTACACCGGGATATTTCTCCAAATCTTCGTTGGCAAGTTCTTCAATGAAGACGGAGTTTTCAATAATCTGAGGTACGGCTGCGATAGATTGCAGATGTTCTACATCCTTATAATCATGCTGCAATATTTCACGAATACCTCCCCGACTATTGCCTCCTGTCACAGAGATAATAGCTCCCGTATCTTTATTGATATATTCTCCACGTAATGACTTTCCATATTCCAACGCATTTTTTTTGTACTGTTTCAAGTCATCGCTCGGTTCTATCTCTTTACCCGTAATCTCTATCGGCTCACTCTTCCGCAGCTTCTCAATGCGCTCTTTCTTCGTATTGAAAGCGGATTCCATCTCTCGTGCCACATTCAGGTTATCAAGGCGGGTAGTTGCTTCCTCTGCCTTATCCAGTTGGGATGCGCCTTTCTCTCCAATAAAACGATATCTTACATCCGCTTTTCTTGCATTGAATCGCTTGGAAGGAGGAATAATATTACCTTTGTCGTCACGGGTTATCAGGTCATTCAGTTTTCGGTTGTTTTTTGTATTCTTGTAGCGGTAATCGCTCCTGTCATCATATCCCCATTCGTTGATATCATTTCCGTCCCAATATAGATTTTCGGCTGGTACTTCTTCCTTCATAATTCTGTAATTGCCGTTTAAGGCATGTTCTCCATGAACTTTTACATAGGATTCAGACAGGGAAACCCAGTCACCGTTTCTTACCTTTCCTTCTTTCAATGATTTTGGAACGGCACGATAGATGGTAACGGTCGGTTTTTCTCCTTTGTCAATGGCAGACAATGCTTCATTGATTGCGGCGGCACTTTCATTTTTGTATTGATCCCTGTTCATGCGAAGCTGCTCATTTAAGGATTCGCGTATCTGATCTTTGTTTGCGGCAATGTCAACCATGTTTTTATCAATACCTTCCTCATCATAAGAGGGGGCGCGGTGTGCCATTCTGAATTCATTGGCGGAAACATAACCGTTTCTTCGTGCGGATTCGTGTATGATGTCACGCATACGGGCTTCATTATTTTCTTCCATAGCCTTGAAATAGGCCTCATCCATCTCTTCATCCGTCATCAGTTCAAATTCCTTTAGACGCTTCTTTTCCGATTCGGCTTCTTCCTCCGCACGTTTACGGGCGGCTTCCATCATGTTACGGGCTTTCATTTCCTCTTGCACGTATTCATCTCTCAAGGCATCCACATCACCGAACTTTTCATACAGCTCTTTTTTGATCGGAGAAAAAACTTTTACGAATTGCCCTAATGACAGGTTGGAGTTCTGGAGACGCACATTTCTGCTGATTGATTTGAAAGCATAACTTGCGCCACCCAGATTTTTCATTTTCATGGATTGTGCGTACTTTTTTACATCGGCTTCATCAAGGTTGTGCTTGTTGGCGAAAGAACTTATTTCCTCATTTCCAACCTCGCGAAACCGGATGTCACTGCCTTCGGAAGTAAGTATCTCATTGCTTTCGTCATTCATTGCGCGTAAGCCGGAATATTCGGCTTCAAGTTCCTGCTGTTCCTGGTTCAGTTCCTGTTGCTCGGAGAAAACAGCGTCTCTCTCAACGGAGTCATTTCCGGCTTCTACCAGAATATCCTCCAGTTCTATCTTCCTGTCCTCTATTTCGGCCAGTCTTGTTTCTATGTCCTTCATTCTGTCCGCATTGGCGGATTCTATGGAAGGTGCAAGTTGCACAGGATTCACGCTCTTGTATTCAGAGAACGGCTTTGTCTTTTTTACAGAAGAATCAATCCATTTATAGAACTCATCCTTCGTTACTTCTGTAATGGTACTTATTCGGTTCTCCCAACCGGGAGAATAGTTTGCAAGATAAGAGGAACGTGCTTCATCCATAGACGGAAAACCGTACATTACCTTACTTTCGTCAAATTCACCCTTTTCATTGAGCTGGTCTACTACAAACACATTTCCTTCGGACGGATTGTCTGACAGGAAGATGTCTATATGGTCACCGTCCACGGCTTTCGTGCCACGGATATAGCCGTAGTCGTTGTTCATGGTAATGCTCCATTCCTGCCCGTTGGCATCCTTTCCGCTACGGACGGATCCTTTCGGATTTTCTATGGTAATATCATATCCATCAAGTTTAATGTGACCTTTCTTATAGTTCCCGGCTTCCTTCTGCGCTTCAGTAGGAGAGGTGTCGACCATTTCGCGTGCTTCCGCGATATGGTCTAGGAGTTTGTTTGTGGATGTGTTATCTTGTACATTGTCATTCTGAGGATGCAGTCCTTCATCAGTCTGTCCTTCCATTTGTCCGGATTTTCCTTGATATCCTTCAGTTCCGACGGCATGAACAGGTTTTTCTCCTTGCAGAACCGCATCGCCTCTTTCGCGTATGCCAAATATTCCTCCTTGCTCATCGCTTTTACGCGTTCCGATTCCTTCGTCAGTTGGATTCTCTCTTCTGTTGTCATATTCTTGTTGCTTTATTATTTTATCGGCAAATGTATTATAAAATTCAGACTTTTCTTCATTCGAATAGACATTTGATTCAGAAAAGGCCTCATCATTAACCCATGCTTCATATTCATCCGGAGACATGTGGTATTGTTCTTGGTAGAATTGTTCTTTTAGTTCATCCTCATATTCTTTTTCCGCATCTATGGCGCGTTGCGCTTCTGCGGTTCTGTTGTTTCTTATCATATTGCTGATATCACCAAAAGTTCGGCTTTGTTGTAGAACGGATAGGATCGCGTTTGTGCCGGCCATGCCGGTATTGTCATTTTCCAGTCCTTCTTTCGCCACTATTGCCGGATAACTTTCATGGGCGATGCTTATCAGTCTGTCTCCGGCTTCTTCTACGGTCATACCCCCCCTCTCTTTTTTTCTGAAGATGGAAAGAAATGGCGTCAGGTCTTTGTGACTTAAGCCAGTCATGTTTCTGACACTTCTTTCTCCTGTCATTTGCAGGAACAGGGATTTTCCCAGTACCAAGGATGCAAGCTCTTCCAAAGTTTCCGGCTCGGTACGTGACAGAATTTCCTGAACAAGAGGATTTTCCGGAAGCTCCGTATCCGTTATTGACTCAGATATTTTCGCAGCAGGCTTCTGAATACTATTTTTCCTGCCAGTGTCCGGAATTCCCTCTGGTCCCATGCGTTCTTCACCTGTTCCCTTAGCTTCGGGTCTCTTCTCAGTTCCTCTTTCTTTGCCTTGTTCGCTTGTTTCTGAAACTGGTACGGGCTCATTTGTGTCATTTCCATTCGTGCCAGTCTTACTGCTTTCTGATATTCCATTTGTTTGGTTATTATTAGTTTCTGTTATGGGTATGATAGAGTTGTAGAAATTCTTTATTTCTTCATTCTCCGCTTTTGCTTCTCTAATAGCGTCCCTTATCTCATTTCTTTTTCCCCGTGTGGCGGATGACAGGGATTCATTCAATTTAGCTATCTGTGCATCACTCGCCTCTATATCCTTTCTCAAGTCATCCAGAGCGGTTTCAAGTGATTCTGTCAGATTTGTGTATTGGAATGACTGCTGTGGCGTCAGAGATTCATAATCAATGCTTCCGTCCTTCTTTTTAGGAAAGGAGGATATAAGTTTGTCCAGTTCGGATTTTTCGTAAGTCGGACTCTCTGTGCTTTCCTGCAATGGTTGGTTTCCCATCTCTTTTCCTTCAGGAGCGGTTTCATTTGTTGAACTCTTGGATTTTTTCACCCAATCGGTGTACTCTTGGACGGGAACCGCACCTAACTGGTATGCTTCATTTTCCAATATATTCATTGATACCTCATCGCTTTTGACCTCATTGTACTCATCGGTTGGAACGACAAACATACCTCCGATTTCCTCATCAAAACCGATAATGGTCATACTTTCTCCTTCTGGAGTGATATAGGAGGCGCCGATTTCCGGAGCCGCTTCCGCATCATCTTTTCTTTGTGCGTCAAATAGCGACTGTTTGTATTTGAAATATTGCTCTTCTGTCACGAGTACGGAACCTGTTTCATTACCGTTGTTGTCTATGATCTTCCCGGACCATCCGCCGGGAACTTCCTCATCAAGTACTATCTCTTTGCCTCCTGTATATATCTTGTCACCTTTTTCGGGTTGTAATGCAAGTACTTCCGGACTGAATTTCCGAATTAACTCTTCCTGTCTTCTATTTTCATCCTCTTGTGCGTATTCAGTCCGTATTCCGGCTTTGTTCACATTGTCTTTCATGGCCCGGAGTTGTTCATCGCTGACAGAAACCGGCTCCCGACTTCCTTCCATGAGTACGGACCAATTGCCCATTGTATCCTGACCAACAACAGAAATGCCGGTCACTGTGCCATTATCATCCGCTATGCTGAATGTCTGTCCTGCGGATATGGGCTGTGCTTCCATGATTGCGGCATCGGCGTTGTATGCGCCAAGCATTTGTTCAAGAACTTGATCCCGTCCGACCATTGAGATCTCTGTGTCTGTATTGATTCTTACAGTCTTGGCATTATTCTCATCAAATGAGGCGAATATCGGACCTTCTGGACCGTTTTCCAATGGCACTACCATGAGTGTGCCTGTTTCTCCGGGTTGCCCAGTGGCATCTATACCATTTATGACAACTCCGTAACTGTGCTCCTTGTCTCCGAATCTTCCTAACGGAATAGTGACAACCTGTCCTTGGGGAGACATTTGCTGGACTTTGACAGCCGCCTGTTCATATTCGGAAGCATGAGCCTCATCCAATGCGTCCTCAACTGCGTCATGACGGTCTTTCTGCCGTAGGTAGTCCGTAGCCAAACGTCTGGTCTCTTCGTCCATGACATCCAGCATTTCCGCACGTTGGGCGTCATTGGCACCGGCAAGCGCATCTATGGCTTCATCATCCAGTACGGATGAAAGGCGTTCACGGGAAACTTCCTCACGGAGGACTGTCGTGCGCATGGCTACTGGATCATGAGTTGTATAGATATCCGTTCCCTCTTCTTGTGCTGCCGTGCGCTTTTCGGACTCCTCACGGGTCTGCTCTCCTGCAATGTCCTCCATGGCATTGTTCTTCGCAATGTCAAACGCATATTCTATCTCGGCTTTTTTCTCTTCCTTGCTGAGGCTACCGTCATTCATGGTTTCTTTGATGAAAATCCTTATGTCGTCATTGCCACGTTCTTTTGACATACGTTCCAGTTCGGACAGTTTCTCCTGTTGTTCTTTGGTCATGTTTCCGAAAGCCGCATTCATCTTCTGGCGGTGTCTTACCCTTTCAGCCCCCATGCTTCCAAGTCCTAATAAGCCGAAAGCGACGGAAGTGGGAGCCAGTCCAAGGAATGTGTCTATATTGTTGTCAAGGTCTGTGGCTTCTTCCAAGGTCATTTCACCTAACGGGACATTTGCAAGATTATTATACACCTCTTCCATATATTCTTCGGGTAGCCCGTGAAACTGCGCTTTTTTTGCGGCTTCTTTGAAAGTAGGGTTGTCCTTTATCTCCCTGTATAGCTTACCGGCCCTGCTGTTCGTTATATATTTCATGAATTCACTTGCGCCACCGGGAACGGTCTCTTCCACATTCTTCCATATTCCTTTGCCCAGTCCTTTGAATGCGTTGAAAATCATCTCGGATTGGTTCTCAAGAAAAGTGGAAGCGATTGATTTGCCGATGGCTTTACCCATATCCATTCCTCCTTCACGTCCTCCATAAGTCAAGTTTCCATCCTTGTCAACATCAAACAGAATATTCCCCATCATTCTGTCTTGTGCTCCTGCGGTGACACGCGCCAGTCCTGTTGTTCCTTCCATTCCTGCTGCGGCCAAAGCGTCTCCGGCAAGACGTGCCCCCATTTTTGACATTCCTTTTTTCATGGCGGACGCGCCGAATTTCTTCATACCGTATTTTAGAATGCTTTTGGCTATTCCCTCACCTGCCGCCGATATCGGGTTTATGGCGAATTCCAGCATGAACGGGATACTGGCTCCTGTGGTTTGTCCAGCCTTGTATCCTCTTCCCAAATCGGAGGAATAATAGGCGTTGACCGCCATGTTGGTGACAGCGGCGTCAAGCAACTTCTCTTCAGAAGGTGAGAGCTTTTCTCCTTTATCCGCTTTCTCCACCACATTTTTCAGACGGATGCCGCCTATCATGTCGGATATGCCTAAAGTCCATTGTTTGGGATCAAATGCGGTATCGGCAAAACCACGCGCTAGACCGCTAAAAAAGTTTGTTTTTCCTTTCTTCCCGGCTTCCTCTATAATATTGTTCGATTCATCAATAAGGTCTTTCGCCCCTTCCAGATAAGTCCTTTCTCCTCGGTACTGTGCTAATGTAGGATCTTCCCTTGTATTCATTCTGGCATTCACCATCGCATTACCGGAATCGTTCCTTAGTATTTTCTTTTGTTTGGTAATCTTTTCCTCTATGTCATCAAGGTCTTTGTTTACTTCATTGGTCAGGGTGTTAAGATGGGAGCCTACGCTCTTTTTGACAAATCCGGCAAGATCACGCTTCATGTCTGTACCGTAACGTGAAGTTATCTCTTTATTGTATACGTCCTGATATGATTCCAATTCCTTGCTAATGACCTCTCCGTAGGTCTTCTGAAACGCTTCGTTTGCTTTTTGGTTAAGTTCGTTCCCTTTATATTGTTGTGACAGCTTCCTGTATTCGTCTGAGGCAAGAAACCGGTTGGCATATTTGTCTTGAATCTCCTTCTGTATTCCGGCCATTTCTTCCGAAAGCTGTTTTCCTCTTTCTGTCAGGGCAAACCTGTCACGATAGTTGTTATATACATCATTCATGGACGATATGGAACGCGGGGTATATTCCTTGTCCAAGCGGCTTTCTTCTTCAACCGTAAATAGTTTGTCCAATTTTCCTTTGTCCATATCTACTTTCAATCTTTCTCCCAAATTTATCGGAGAAAATTGATATCTAGCTGAAACCTCCGCCTTGTCTGACTCCATTTGCGATGTGGAGGGGGGGATAAACTGAAAGTTGTCTTTTGAATGCACTTGTTCACGTAAGCCGGGACGTGTGCTGGGATTATAGTTTCTCATATCAAAAATCCTGTCCGCTTCCTCCTGTGTTCCGACACCACCTGAATATGTTCTTGAAATAGGGTCATATCCGTTGCCTGTTTGAAAGTAATCAGACTTTGGAGTTTGAGGGGTGTTGTTAGGTTGCTGTATTTGTACAGAGGAATCAACTGGTTGCATGAATTGATTAAAGTCCTCATATGAGTCAGAGTATCCGGTCTTATCCTTTAATACGTCATATACTTTCTTTCTGGCTTCCTCATTTTCATCCATGAATTTGTTAAAATCCTCATATGAGTCAGAGTATCCGGTTTTATCCCTTAATACGTCATATACTTTCTTTCTGGCTGTATTATTATCTTGCATGATTCATGTTATTTTAGTGACCAACTATTATTCCCCTTCAATGACCATGATTTGTTTTCCGGTTTTGAAGAGGGATTGAACGCTTCTCCGCTTTCCACTTTTTGCTGTTTCCCATAAATGGAGAGAATATAATCTCTCATGCCTTTTATGGATTTGGGGCGTTTATCCGCTTCAAGGCCAAATGTTTTTTCCAAATCGTTATACATTAGTGCGACATCTTCATTTTTATTCAGGTTATAGGCTCTTGTACTGCCGGAAAAGCCTTTTTTCCCACTTATGCGATATGAAGGATATTTATTTTTTTTGCCATTTTGCTTTTGAGAATCATTATCTATTCTCATTAGACTGATTCCCTCTGTGGCTTTATTATGTCTTTCGATTTCCGCCTGTTTAGCGGCGTTTTCTTCCGCCTTACGTTTGGATTCTGCCGCTTTTGCAGCCTGCTCGGTTTCAAACTTATATGTGTTCCAGTTGTATTCCCGTTCTGCTGCTGCTTGTTGTGCCTTCCATCGGTCTTGACGGGCCTTCTCTACATCTATTCTCGCTTGCTCGGCCCTGTCACGTGCGATCGCTCCGATATAGTCCTGATAATTCTGACGTGACAGATTGTCCCTGTATTGGCGTATTCTGTCAATACGTGCTTGGCCTTCACGTCCGGCTCCTGAAAGATTCATTGACGGATTGCCTCTTCGTGTCCTTACCACATTCACCAGATTGGCCAGAACACTTCCTACAGCATTGATGCTCTCGGCGGCACGTAAACGTCTTTCGGCGTTAATCCTGTCCTCCTCGCTTTGTAACGGGTCCCTTCCTCTCAAGGCTTCTGCAAGTTCGGTGTAAGATAATCCCTCTTGTCCTTTTTGCTTGCGATAAGAAGCCACTCCTGACAGGTATGCGGCCGGTGACAATTGAGGATGAGCCGCATAGGCTTCCTGTGCGCTCATTTCCTGCCACGGCTTTTCTGTTCCGGGAAGCTGGACGGGAAGCTTGTCCGCATTTTCCCGTTCTTGAACGGTGTTGGATGTAGATACACTCGTCGCAGGTTTTTGAACAGCCACCGTGGGACGTAGCGGTAATTGTTCCCGTGCGTTTTCCTCAGCTTGTCTCGCCACAGACTCATCATGGATCTGCCACTCTTCCTCCGGATTGACAATGCCGGCAGCTTCTTTTCTTTTTTGATAATTGGTATATCTGTCCGTAACTGCCATACCTGCTATTTCTTTTTAGTGATTTGACTGGCTACAGCACCGCCTATGGGGCCACCGAAAACAGTGGCCGCAGCCGTTATACCTGTATTGAGAAGACCTCCTAATGCCGATGATTCCTGTTGGGCCTGTTGTTGTTTCACATTATTGATAGCCTCCGTATATGATCGGTTTGCATCCAGATAATTTTTCATGGCCTGATCTTTTTTGGCAGTGGCGGTTGAGGCTATTCCGGCCGTAATATTTTCAAGTGACTGGTTGGCTCCCTGCTTCTGCAAGGCAACGCTCTCATCTGTAGCACCTGTTACAGCGGCGCTTCCTGCTGTCCGTTTGTTGTTTGCCATCAGCAGTTCTCTGGCTTGACGCAGAGCCGCCTGATTCGCACTGTCCTGAAGAGGATCAGCGTAAGCCTGTTCCTGATAATAGTTCATTTCAAGATCCTTCGCCTTTTGAAGATCTTTGATTGATTCCTTATAGGCTTTATTGCCGCCTAGAACACTGGATAAAAGTCCCATAAATCGTAAATTGCACTTTATTATTTAATATCAAAAGTAATCAGTTACATTTGTATCATGTTGATATAATGCAAGACGGAAGTATATTGTATAAGGAAGGGGACAAGGTGGCTCTTGATGGAACCTCATGGAAAGGCACGGTTGTCAAAGTTGAGTCGGACGATAATATATGCGTGGAACTTGACAATGGGATTACCATGTTTGCCCGTCCGGAATTATTGCATCTTTGCACTAAGGAAAACACAAAGCCTCTTCATGATGAAAATGGTAAATTTACAATAGGACATCCAAAGGTGGGGGGAGTTAAAAAAGGATACAGGACTGTCCGTCATTATCGAAACAAGCTTATGGAGCAACTGGCTCCGTTTATTGAGAGTATGGGGGAGATAATAGAGGCTATTGATGATCCTAGTGATAAAGTGCTTGCTGTTTCCCGAATTATCAAATATGCCATGCCGTCTCTTTCGTCCGTAGACTTTAAAGAAAACGCAAAACGAGATCTCTCAGCGGAGCAGAAGATAGCCCAGCTCAATGCAAGGTACAGAAACTTGCCTGATCCGACTGTCGATGAAGAAGGAGAGGAAGGGCATGAAGACTGACAATATTGGTGTATATTTTGGAATTTGGATAACCATTGTATTACAGTTGTCATATTAATTTGTGTTATGTAATAATCGTAATACATTTAATATATGGCAGAAATAATCAATTTTAGACCGACTCCGGATGTGGCGCAGATGATAGAGAGTCAGAAAGCAAAAGGCGTCAATATCAGTCGTTGGATTAATAATCTTCTTATAGGTGCGGATAAACAGGTCGACAGCTTGAATTTGCAGATTTATACAATACCTGAAGACGGGGTAAACCTGTATGACAGTACAAAGTTAGCTATTGATCAGATGATATCACTTCATTCAATCCCATTCAGCCGGTTGAGCATATCCAGGTACAGGGAGGCCAATGATATTATAAAACAAGCAGGCATGGATTATTATCGCTTTAAAATAGACGAAGATAACTATATCTCGATAATAGCGGTGAACAGAGAAGAGGCTTCTGTGGAATTTTCCCGATATTATATGAAATCTGAAAATAAGGAATATGTCCGAACATCCGTACCATTACCTGTTTACAGGTTTGATGTCAAGAACAAGGTGGTAATTATTATAGCAAGCGAATAATGGAAATATGTAAGACAGATACAGTACGATTGCTCAAACTGTTAAAAGAAGCGGCCTTAATAATTGAAGACAATTGTAGAGGCATACGTTCGCTAGATAAGGCCAGACAGTTGCGACAGATGGCAAAGAAAATTCAACGGAAAAAATAATTCAGAACCCGTCCAATTTCTTTGTTGCCAATGGGGCCTGTCCGGTCTGCGGCAGCGGTTTGACTGCTCCGGCGAAGAGTTTTAATGATGATGCGGACTTCGGTACCCGTCCATCAGATACTGATGGTGATGGTTTGCCAGACATTTATGAAGAGCAATTTTCGTTCTTGAATCCGGCCTATGCCGGTGATGCGAAGCGGGATCAGGATGGAGATGGTTTCAGCAATCTTTATGAATATATGTGTGGCACGGATTTGGAAGATGCGGCATCTCATCCGCCGCTGACGGATCTGCTTTACATAGAGAGTGCCCGTCCGCCGCAATTTGGAGCAAGTCTGCAGTCTGTAGATAGTGCTCGTGGATCAATTTCGCTTCTTCTGGCGAGTAATGGCCGTACCAGGGATTTGCGTGTTGGAGGTTTGATATCCATAGATCGTCGTTCCTACACATTGGTAGAGATTTTGGATGAAAACAGTGCCAAGATGAAATTGAACAGCAATGGAAAAGATTTTGTTATTTCTGTTGGGCAGGAATCATGTGACATTCCTGAAATGACAATGACGATAATGAATTTAGGTACTGGTCGCAGTATTGCTATTAAGGAAGGTACTAAGATAGATATCGGCAATTCGGCAAGCGGCAGAGAGCGTTGGGAGGTTATGTCTATGGATATGAACAAAGGCGTAGTCTCATTGGAAAATCAAGATGGTGAAAAGTTTGAATTAACAACTCAAGCTAAGATTCCGATGCGTGCCCGAATAGATAGATAAGAAAACAAATTTGTCTTGAACAATAAAAAAATAAGGTAGAAAAGAATGAAAGGATTGGGAATAACAAAATTTCCGGGTCGGTTCTGCGCCTTGTGGTTGGCCTGTCAGTTGACGGTTACGCTTGGCACGGCGGTTGCTGCCGAAGATACTGATTCCGCGACTGAGCTGTCTGCTGCAGAGCAGATCAACCAGGAGCGTTCCGCCGAGATTGAAGCTGCGATAGCTGTTCGTGATACAGCTGCAAAGCTGACTCAGGAAGGAAAGTATTCGGAAGCCGGAGTTGAGTATGCCAAGGCGATTGAGATGTTAAAAGCAGCGCCTGGAGACTGGGCGAAGGAACTGTCAGCTGCGTATACATTGGAATATGATGCCATGAAGACGCAATGGGTTGGCGCTATTATGGCCGAGGCTCAGGCTCTGGCTGATGAAGACAAATACGCCGAAGCCATTAAGAAAGCATCCAGTGCGTTGTTGGCAGATGAACGTTCGATAGATGAAGTTGATCGTTTTATTACTCGCTGCAATATAAGAATTGAAAAGATCAAGTTTGACAAAGCGACTGATGTTCTGGCAGTATATCCGCAGTTGCCGGATGATCAGGAACAGATAGACATTCTTTTCCGTGAAGCCGACATTCTTGAACGCGCGGATCGCTTGATGGATGCTTCCAAGAAATTGGAAAAAATATTCCTTATAGATCCTTTGAACATGGAAGCAGATCGTCGTCTGCGTCGTATATGGAGTAAACTGTACGGCTTGGGTGTTGAGCAGAGCCGTGGTGTTCTTTATGGTTTATTGGCTGATGGCAGCTGGGGCTATGTTCCAAAATATATCCGTGGCAGTGTAAAAAATGATGAAGCCATTGAAGTGAAAGCACGGAATAACAGTGATGAGCTGTATCAGTTGTTGGAATCGATTATGGTAACGGCTGATTATCAGGATGAATCTATTTTCGAAGTTATTGCAGAGCAGAATCGTAATTTACTGCGTGAAGCCCCTGATTCCAAGGCCTCTATTGTAACTCAGTTTACTTATCAGGTCGGTGACACTATTCCGAAGATTACCATGCAGGTATCGAATATTCCTCTGATTGACCTTATTCGTTATGTCTGTATGCAGACCAATCTTAAAATGAAAATAGATAACAACGCTGTAATTCTCGGTTTCAGCGGTATGGATGATCTTTCAACGCGTCATTTCAGTATCAGTGCTGATCTGATACATGATATTGCTGAAAGTGATGATCCGTATTATCATTTGGGTAATGTTGAGCTTGCCCAGGAAGAGGGTTCTGGCAACAACCGTAATACCAATGTGCGTGGCAGTAATTTGGCCAATCGCAACAATAATAGCCCGTTTGGTGGCAATCGCGGCGGTGCCGGGATGGGCGGCGGAGCGATGGATCCATTGGCTATGATGGCCGGAGGCCGGAGCATGAGTGCCAATGGTGACAATATTTCTGCCGAAGGTCGAATTTCCTCATCGATAATGGAATCAATGGTTTCCAATACCAATGAAGGTGCAACTTATGCGACCGGAGTTACCAACGGTCTTGGTTCTCTTGGTTTTGATATGAACGAGCTTGGTCTGGATACAAGTGATACTGATGGCGGAGATGAACGTAATGAAATGGGACAGATAGGTGCACCTACTCCTCCTGTAACGACTCCGCGTTTGATAAATTACTTTAAAGCCCGTGGTATAGATTTCCCGAACAATGCTACGATTACCTATAATCGTCGTGCTGGTGAAATTCTGGTAACCAATACGGTTGAAAACCTGCGCCGGATGGAAGATCTGCTGCGTCAGTTGGACGAAGTCCGTTCGCCATTGGTGTCGATAGAAGCGCGCATTGTAGAACTCAGCGAGTTGGATTTGCAGGAGCTTGGTTTTGACTGGGCGTTAAATATCCACACGACTGAATACGCCAGTGGTGAAAGCAGTTGGCAGGTTCCGAACAACCAGAATCCGTTGCGCCATTATGCTGCTGATAATGAAAATTCGTCAGACACAACAACCAACTCTTATAGGATTATCAACGATCTTAAGATATTCCCGAATTTTGGTGAATCGCTTTTTGGTAAGAATAGTGATGTGAACCTTTCACTGTCAGTAAATGCGATCAGCCAGAACTCCAGAACTGAAGTTCTTTCCAGTCCTCATCTTACTGCGACCAGTGGTGATTTGGCATTGATCAAGATGGTTGAAAGATGGTGTTATCCTGAATCCTGGGAAGATCCTGAAATTGATATCGATGGCAGTACGGTTGAAATCACGACTCCAGTACCTGAATTTGACGATGGTAACGATCTTGGTGTAGTATTTGCCTGCCGTCCGATTGTTCATCCGGATAATTACACGATTTCGTTGTACATTTATCCTCAGGTTACTGAATATTTGGGGCATGAAAACTCCAATTATCCGGTGACACTTGAAGCTGGCTACATCTATACAACTGTAATTGACGGAGATCCGCCTACGACGACAACGACCAAAGTTCCGACTATCAAGCAGACTGTTAATATGTGGATGCCTGAAATAGCAGTACGTGAACTTGAAGTTAACGTACAGGTATATGATGGAGCCACAGTAGTACTTGGTGGTATGATGGAACAGTATAACACAAATCGTGATGATAAATGGCCGGTGTTGGGTGAGATACCTTTGATTGGCAGACTGTTCTCCAGTCAGATGACGTCTTCCGAAAAGCGTAACATGCTGATTTTCGTGACTGCCAGACTGATTAATGCAGACGGTACTCCGTGGCGGTCAATGTCGCAATATGGTGTTTCTGAATTCGGCGTTTCGGAATTCACTTGGTAATAACAATACTGCCGGAGGCAAAGATGTTTTTAAAGTTAAATAAAAAGTTTTTGGCGGTTGCGGTATTTACCTGCAGTTCCGCTATGCTATGCGCCCAGGAGGCGCAAAGCAGTAAAGAATTAGACATTCGCCGGGACATTTCTATTGAAGAAATTGTACATGATGCGCGTTATGTCAAAGCTGAATCCTTTGTGACCAAAGCCAAAGAGGATTATTTAAATTCCAATTATGAATCTGCTATAGAAAACTATATGCAGGCTTGGAAGGCATACGAAGAGATTGGGCAGAGTGAATTGCTGTCAGATAAAATAAAATTCTGTCAGGCCCAGATTGGAGAATGCTATAAATTATATGCTCAGTCTTTGGCTCAGGAAGCTGAGCGGGAATCTGTAGCTGAACAGTATGATAAGGCTATAGCATTGGCCAAGAAAGCTGCTGAAGTTTCTCCTGATATGAAAGAGCAGATGGATAAAGCTATTGAGCGTTACAATTTTGAAAAGAAAGCGATAGAACGTCGCAATCAGGTAACGGAAGAGCTTGTAATTCCTAATCTCAAAGCAGACAACGATAAAATAGCGCGTTTGCTGGCTCAGGCGGATAATCTTTATCGTAATAATAAGATAATTGAAGCTAAAGCCAAATATAATGAAGTATTGACTATCCAGAACACCAACACCAAGGCTTTGCGTGGCGTTAAAGTTTGCAATATGAAACTTTATGATGCTGGTGAACGTCGTGCCAATACAACCGGTCAGCGCATGATTGCAGAAGCGGCTAACGGGTATGTAGTGCCTATCCGTTCTGCTAAAGAAACGGCAAGCAAGGCTCATATTGGTAATACTCCGGTAGCTAAATCGGTTGCGATGTCCAGTGAATTGGTCAATAAGCTTAAAGACATCCGGATTCCCGAAATTTCTATTTCCGGGGAACATTTGCCTGATGCTATCAACTTAGTAATGGATGAAGCTCGAGTAAATGACCCGAGTGGCGAAGGTGTGAATATCATCTGTATCTGGCCTGAAGATATTCAGGTTGACCAAAATGGTATTCCGATAGATACCGGAGCATACAGCCAGGACAACAACAACTTCTATCGTAATAATACCCGCAATCAGAGAAACAATAATCGTAATCGCAACAATAATAACAATAATCGCAATCAGCGCAATAATCAGCAGCGTGGAGTTCCAATGAATGCGGAACAGCAGATGGCGATGATGATGATGGGTGGCGGTATGGCTCCTGCTGCTGGAGGTGGGATGCCGATGGGTGGTTATAACAACGCCAATGAAGAGATTGACGAAAACGATCTTAAGTATCCGAAAATTGCATTGAATCTTTCCAATGCGACGTTGGATGAAATTATAGAGCGTATTTGTCGTCAGGCTCAGCTGAAATACAAGGTTGACAATAATGCTGTTATTATTGCTCCGATTTTTGTTCCGATTGGGGATATGGAAATCAAACTTTTCCCGTTAAAGCGTGAAGCATTGCTGGCTACCGATTTTCATAATCCGGATCAGCTGATGATCTTCTTTGCCAGCCATGGCATATTATTCCCGCGTGGTTCGACGATTGTCTATGATTGGCGCAGCAGCCGTCTGATTGTCAAGAATACGGCAGAAAATCTGGATAAAATAGAAGAACTTATCCAGACTCAGATGAGCATGAAGGATGTGCAGGTCAAGATTGAAGCGAAATTCATCGAAGTTACTCAAAACGACATGCAGGAACTTGGCTTTGACTATACCTTGAGCAGAACGCCGGAAGGCGGTACCAATGGGCAGTTGGAATTTTCGCAGAACGATTCCATTATGAATCACCTGAACAATGGTTCTGATAGAGTCTTTACTTTCCAGCGGAGTCAGGATGGTTATAATTTCTCCGGCTCGGTATATGCGTTGGATTGGTCGGATTCAAAGGATGTGATGTTTGCACCGCGTGTTACTACGCTGAATGGTGAAACTGCGATCATCAAGATGGTCCGTCGGGTATATTTCCCGGATGACTACAATGAATCAACCCAGACCACTACTCAGTCTGATTATGCCAATGCGCAGGCGTACTCATATATCAGTCCTATTCCTAACTTTGATGGCGATCCGACAGAAATTGGTATTCAGCTGATGGTTAAGCCGGAGGTGGACTTAAAACGTCGTACAATTACTTTGCGTATGACTCCTATGGTGCGTCAGTTCATTGGTTGGTCTACCTATGAATACGTTCTGTCCGGATCGGCATTCCCGGCTGACGAATTTGGTAATCAGCCGATGGAAATTCTGCGTGAACCGGCTTTTGCTGAACGTTTGATAGACACATTGGTTACAGCCCGAGATGGAGAAACTATTGTATTGGGCGGTATTGTGAAAGATCAGACTTCAGTTATTGAGGATAAAGTGCCGATTCTTGGTGATATTCCCTTGATCGGGCGCTTCTTCAGAAGTAATTCTGAAGATTCCCAGAAAGTGAATATGTTGATATTCATGACCTGTTCTCTGGTGAATCCGGATGGTTCTCCGTTCTTCCCGGATTCTGTTAAACCGACTGGAGTTCCGACGTTTACAGAAGCTATCTAAAAGCTAGAATAGCTTGATTATGAACCGGCGCAATAAATATTGCGCCGGTTTTTTTATATCTCTAAGCGTTGGATATGAGATTGCAAAAGCATTATTCAATCATGACACGCTATTATTGTGGGTGGATATGCTATTGTATTTTGAAAATTGTTAAATGGGTTTATAATGACATTCTAAGATAATCTTGGCAAGATTAGTATAGGCGCTTACTTTAAAGGCGACCTATATGAATATGCCGTTTCTTATTGATAATTTATAAGATTATTTATGTTGATAGGATATAAAAAAATCACTCCATCTGTTGAGCAGAAGGAGTGATGAACAAATTTGCGAGTTAAGTCGTTCTACTGCTTATTTGTCATGGCATCAGTAAAAATAGCTTTGTCTTTTGCCAGTTTTTCAGCTTTTGCCTTGTAATTATCCAATAGGTCAATATCTTGTTTTGCGGTATCGCTATTTAATTCTACAACCTTATATTTCCCGATTTCATTGGTCTGTTTTGTGATATCTTTCTGAGTCTGAATGATAGCCTCATCATAAGCAGCAATGATTTGTTTTAAAGTATCCTTGTCTGCTTCAGATGCTTGTTTGGTTAATTCTTCCATACTGGCGGCCGGGTTTATGGTAACTGACGGTGATTCCACAACTTCGTTACAGCCGGTGAAAGCTAACAATCCAGCGGCCAGAAGCATACTCCAATAGTTTTTATTCATTATGATATCCTTGCTTTAATGATTGTGCTATATAATATACATTTCCCAATATAGCACATGTGGCTGTAAAAATCAAATATATTCTTTTAAAAGAACTGGATAAGTTTTAATATCGCTTTTATTTTTTTTGATGATATATTGTTTTCAAGAGATTTTCTTATAAACAGGTTATAAAAAAAGCGGACCAAAATAGTCCGCTGAAAAATAAGTTTATGAATATTAATTTTCGTTATTAGAGCCATCGAGCCAGAATACCGTATATCCGTCATCAATCAGAATAGCGTGTAGTTTTGATAGCTCCCATAAAGCATTTTTATCTATGCTGTCGCCAACATGTCCATCTAGATAGCCAATGTTACCTATTCCTTCATGATATCCGAATAAACCACTCCAATTTGGATTATCGCGGTAGAAACAATAGGATTGATTACCAGTTGTTGGTTCTGTTTGGCTTTCGAATTGCGGGCCATAAGCGCAATCCATCAACAATATATAGTTTGCAGGAGCGGAAACCGCCGTAGCCTTAGTATAGCATCCAGATCCGGTTAGAAGCAATTCTGCCTTTTCGTTATAATCGGCCAGTGCGCCACTGGTATGGAATACAGAACCATATGCAGTTTGTCCTTGCCAACGGTTATCGGAGTCGACTCCGGCGGGACAGAAAGTTGGTTTTCTTGCATTGGGTTTATAGGCTGCTTCTGTATATTCCATATCGCATCCTAATCCTGAAAGTATGGACGGTACACTATACCATGGGGCAACCCAGTTATTGCTGTCATACAAGCCGGTACATACAAACTGGTCAAAATTGTTGCTGTAAATTTGCATTGTCAGGAGGCATTGTTTTAAATTGGCGGTGCATGACGCTTGTAGGGCCAAAGCCTTTGCTTTACCTAACGCAGGCAAGAGCAACGCGGCCAAAATAGCGATAATGGCAATAACGACTAATAGTTCGATCAAGGTAAATCTTTTTTTCATCTATCTCCTTAAAATTTAGAAAAATATTTTCTCTGTATTTCAAACTATTGATCAAAAATTTTTTGTAAATCCGGAGTTATTATTATGCCAGTTCTGTCTACTTATAGGATAGAATTTTAATCGCACTTATCATAGTTCGTTATATTATTGTATAAGTTTATCTGAATATAATATGGAATCGATGTCAACGCAAACGATAAATACTATCTTATAGTAAAAAACGATATAAATCAATAGTTATAGAATCTTGCAGTTGTTATTGTTTATCTGTAAGTTTCTAAATTAATATCTGCAGACACGGATAAAAATTTTATCATAGCTATTTTATAAATCTTCAGTCGTCCTGAGCTCAACAATGGAGAATCCTTCATCATCGAGCATTTCCTGCAAATGTGACATTTCGAATAGTTGATTGCGGTCGGTACTATCGGCAACATGTCCATCTCCATAACCGAGATTGGCTATTCCTGAATGTCTGGCTATAATTCCTGAGTCGGAAGCATCTTCCCGTATGAAGAAAGAGCGCTGAGTTCCGGTTGACCATTCAGTAAGTGGATAATCTGCCCAGTCAGGCCCCAGCGCCGAATCAGCTATCAACAGATAATTCGACGGTGCAGGACAGCCATTCAAATTTATAAAGGTCGGTTTTACCCGGTGCTCCAATACCAGCTCGAATTTGGAGTCGGCATAACAGTAATCCGCAGAAATAAGCTCAGCATTCGTCGGACAGATCGCACCATAACAGATTGATTGGTTAACCTTGTTGAAATCCGCATTGCCGGGACACAGCGTGACTTTGCGCCGGTTCGGATCTTTCAGCAACTCATCATCCCATGTTGTGTACAATCCGGGCTGATTGCCGGATGACGTCAACCCCAACTCACGGGCCATGCCGCCTATCCGGTACCACTCACAACCATTGTCCCCCATTGTACAGACCCAACCATTGTGATTGCCGGCATACATTGCAAATGCCAATCCGATCTGCCGCAGATTACCGGCACATGCCGTCTTTATAGCCAGCGATTTAGCCTGGGCAAGCGCCGGCAGCAGCATTGCCGCCAGTATCGCAATAATCGCAATAACTACCAGAAGTTCTATTAAAGTAAATGAACGCATTTTCATGTCTGTTTATTCGATCCTTCATTTTTCCTCTGCCTCTATTTATTTACTTTTCACACACGCAGGCACACACACTCTTTTACAATAGTGCATAATTTTCAGAAAAAAAATTCAAACATGAAAATATTTCTTCATTAAACAAAATCAGTGTATCATTTAATGGGAACTTTTGTGCTTCTCGTACATTGCGGAGAGAAAATCCGCCACCTCATCCCACGAACCAGGACGACCGGACGGATCTTTGGCCAGCATACGATCAATAAATTCCGACAATTCCGGCTGAAATAATCCAAGTTTCGCCACCAGAGACTCCGGAGTCTGCTCCAGCTGCATTTTCAGCACCAGATCTATATCATTGCCGGGAAATGGCGGAGCGCCGGAAAACATCTCGTACAATGTCGCGCCAAAACTGTAAATATCAGAATAAAAGGACATGTGCGCAAAATCACCGCGGATAACCTCAGGCGGCGCATATAACGGCGTCGCCATAATGTCACCCGGAACTACTTTGTGAAACTGCGCCAACCCCAGATCCGCCAGCTTAGGCGTCTTACCATGCTGCAAAATTATATTACCCGGCTTGATATCCCCGTGTATAAGACCGCGCTTATCCCAACCGTAGGCCATCGCCTGCGCAATAGCTTCACCAATCGCCAGCGCTTCAGTAAAAGGCAGTGCACCGGACGCATCCAGCAAATTCTCCACCGACGGCCCTTCCACCAGTTCCATCGCCTGCACTATGTTCGGATGGTTCAATTTTGCCACTGCACGCGCTTCACTGAAAAATTTCGCCACCCCGTCGGCCTCTTTGAGCGAATCCTCCAGCATTATCTTCAATGCCACCTCACGGTTCACCCCATATTGACGGGCCAGAAACACCACACCATTATTGCCGCGTCCAAGTTCCGCCAGCACCTGAAACTCATCTATACAGCCCCCGGAAAGATCACCCGCCATTGCCGCTCCACAGGAGGGACAATGGCCATCAAAATCCGCCAGTTCGTCTGATAAAAATTCATGACGGCAACTTTTACATCTCAATTTCATATCTTATATGGCCTCTCTTGAAAAACTTATAACAATAATATTCCTCCGGCTCCTTTTCAAGGATATTTTGCCAATTTATCGGATTTTAATCCACCCCATATTTGCCAACCGCACCAACTTATCTTATATTATTATAAATAATCTCAACAATTCGGATATTTTATGAACGAACGTAAAAAACTTATGGCCTCGTGCCGACAAATTATAGTAAAGGCCGGAACACGGCTCCTGACCGACCCGGAACAGATACCTGTTCTTATACGCGGTATCGCCCGCATGAGAAATGCCGGCTACCAACTGCTTTTAGTCTCTTCCGGCGCCGTCGGCACCGGATTGAAACTCCTCGGCATGGAAAAACGTCCTCGCAAACTCGCTGAAATCCAGGCACTCGCTGCTACCGGCCAGGGCAAACTTATGAGCCTTTACAGCGAGGCATGCGAAAAAGAAGGGTTCCTCGCCGCTCAACTGCTGCTTACACGCGACGATCTGCGCCACCGCGACCGTTATCTCAACGTTCATAACTGCATACAGTCACTGTGGTCTCACAATATTCTGCCCATTGTCAACGAAAATGACTCCGTCTCTGTCGATGAGCTGAAATTCAGCGACAATGATATCCTTTCAGGTATGCTCGCCGCTATGACGCAGTCTCAGCTGACCATCATATTAACCACTGAATCCGGACTGCGGCGCAGCGAAAACGGCGTACTCGGCGAACGCATCAGCGTTGTCCCGGAAGTTACCGCTGAAGTTATGGACAACGCCATGGGAACCGATGACCCGAAATTCTCCGTCGGAGGCATGACCAGTAAACTCAACGCCGCGGCACTGGCTACCCGCGCCGGATGCCACTTGTGGATCGCCGACGGTCGCGATCCGGAAATCCTCGATAAAATTATGGCTGGGGAAGACGTTGGCACGCTGTTCCTCCCGCAAGCGGCGAAGCTCCACTCAAGAAAGTTGTGGATTGACTCCTTTGCCGAAGTATCCGGACGACTGGTTATCGACGACGGTGCAGCAAAGGCTCTCACCAAAGACGGTTCAAGCCTGCTCCCCTCCGGAGTCAAGCGGGTTATCGGTATATTTGACGCCGGAGATACCGTGGAAATCGCCACCCGCGACGGAATTTTGCTTGGACGCGGCCTCGTCAACTTCTCCAGCGAAGAGAGTTATAAAATACGCGGATTGAGAGCTCCGGAAATCGCCGCCATTCTCGGTCATGACGTACCGGAGGAAATTATTCATCGCGACAACCTCTGCTTGAAATAGGTCCCCGCAATATGAAGGCTTATATCAAAACATACGGCTGTCAGATGAACGAGCGCGATTCAGAAGCTCTCGCAGGTATGCTCTCCGCCAGAGGCTGGGAGATAACTCAGAATGAAAATGATGCCGATCTGCTTATTTTCAATACATGCAGTGTGCGTGAACAGGCCGAACGCAAGGCTCTGGGAAAAATCATGCATATGAAAAAACTTAAACGCGGACGCGAACATATCATTATCGGCGTTATCGGATGCATGGCTCAGAACCACGGGGAGAAACTGTTTCAGGAACTGCCGCATATCGACTTCGTCCTCGGTACCGGCCAGCTCCACGAGCTGCCTGATCTGGTCGAGTCTCTCCGCGAAGACCGGAAACAGCAGGCACTGTTGGCCAATTCTGAAGCCGTTCTCACCGGTATGGGCGTACACTTATTTGACGGCATGAACTCCATCTTCGGGCAGGTAGCCATCACCCGCGGATGCAATCGTTTCTGCAGCTACTGCATTGTACCTTATGTACGCGGACGCGAAATGAGCCGCAGCGAAGAAGATGTTTTAAAAGAAATCGGGGAGTTGGCAAAGCACGGCATACGCGAAGTTATGCTGCTGGGACAGAATGTCGCCGCGTTCGGACTGAACGGCGTAATCACTCCTCCGCCGGATAATGTCTCGCCTTTCGGTGAACTGCTGGCCAAAGCCGCACAGATTCCAGGCATTGAACGCATCAGATTCACCTCACCATACCCGACATATTTTACCGACAGATTAATTCAGGTCATCGCCAACAATCCCAAAATATGCCGCAGTATACACTTGCCGCTGCAATCCGGATCCAACCGCATCCTCAAAGCAATGAACCGCCACTATACCGCAGAAAAATATCTGGAAATTGTCAATAAGCTGAAAAAAGCTGTGCCGGGGATTGTATTTTCAACCGATATCATTGTCGGATTCCCGGGTGAAACCGAAGAAGATTTCTGCGCAACAAGAGATGTGATGAATGAAGTTGGCTTTGACAATGCGTTCATCTTTAAATACTCCCCCAGACCCGGTACCGTATCCGCCAAAACAGCAGACAATGTACCGCAGGAGGAAAAAGAACGGCGCAATCAGATTCTGCTCACCGACCTGGCTGAACGCTCTCTGGCTCATAACCGTGCACTTATAGGCACCGTTCAACAGGTACTTGCTGAAGGCCCCAGCTCCCGCAACCCGGCCAGATGGTGCGGCAAGACCTCTACTGCAAAATCGGTGATGTTCGCCCCATGGGAAGGAATAAAAATCGGCGACCTGGTCGAGGTTAAAATTGCCCGCGCCAGCAGTATGTCACTCTTCGCCGACAATATCCCCGATCTGCCGGAATGTTGAAAATTCCGCCGGAACAGGCGACTCTAAATGGATAACATCACCACTGCGGGGATGCTTGAATTCCAATCCTGCCGCATGCAATGCCTGACGCGGCAACAGCAGTGCGGCACGCTCCTCCGCAGTAAACAGGTCGTCTTTGATCTTTAAGTAAAACGTGTCGTCTATACCATACAGTTTATCACCAACCAGCGGAAACCCGAGCGAACACAGCGTCGCCCGGATTTGATGCAGACGGCCGGTTCGCGGCAGCGCTTCCACCAGAGAGTATTTTTCATTCCACCAGACCGGACGCAAAAGCGTCTCCGCCCGCTGCCCGCTGCCACTATCATTATAGACAAAACAGCGTTTTTTGCGGACAATACTCGCATTGTCACGCTCCAGAAATCCACTCGCATCTATCTCTTTTGTGAATTTCCCATGCACCAGCGCAACATAACGCTTGCGCATGGATGCGAGCTGAGCCGCCAGTAGAGAAGCCGCAGAACTGTTCTTTGCCCAAAGTACAATGCCGGATGTTTCACGGTCAAGACGATTTACCGGAAAAACCTCGCCATAACGCTTCTTCAAGATAAACCACAGCGTATTACGGTAAAACGGACCAGCCGGATGACAAGGCAGATCACCGGATTTATCCACAGCCAGAATATCTGCATCCTCATACAGAACAGCATATGACGCATCAACCTCCGGCTCGGCTATATCTGCCACATGGTACTCCAGAATGTCACCCTTCGTCAGAATCGCCTCAGGAAACGCATTTACCCCATTCAGGGTAATCAGACCACGATCTATGATATTCCGCCACTCAGAACAGGAATGATAGGAAAAACGGCCGGTCAAAAGTTCCAGTAAACTTTTGCCGGCATCGTTTGCAGAAATTATACTCTTTACCATCCGGCATTCCAGCGGCGGCTCGCCACCGTTGTCGCCAGGCACAGCCGCATTACCCGATACGGCCTTTTTCGTATTCATAGAGAACCGCTTCTTCATCACAATGGTCATGCTTGGGACACAACATACAGTCGCTCCAGATCTTCTCGGGGAACATTTCTTTGTTGACCTTTACAAAACCGTTGCGGATAAAAAAGTTGGCTCTGTAAGTGAGCGCAAAAAGTTTGAATTTATCGTACTTGCTCTTCAGCCGGGCTATCGCTCCGGAAACCAGCTCACCGCCAATTCCCTGCCCCTGATATTCACTCTTTATCACTAAAGACCGAACCTCAAACAGACGATTGCCGAAATCACGCACCGCCATGCAACCGGCCAATTCACCATCAATCTCGCAAACCGTGAAGTTGGCCAGATAATAACGGATGTCCGCCTCTGTCCGCGGTAAAACGATCTGCTTCAACGCATAAAACGCCAGCAATTGATAAATTGCCAGAACATCATTTTCATGCGCCGGACGGATTATCTTATTCATTGACCACGTCCTCCGTCTCCGCCGCCGGAGTATCTTCAATAAACTGCCCCATCGCACGGAATTTTGCGTAACGATCTTCCTGCAGCTTCTTGCCCGACAGTTGACGCAGCTCACCTAAATGACGCGACAACGCCTCATGCAACGCCTTGGCCGCACCATCCATATCCCGGTGCGCACCGCCCATCGGTTCAGCAATGATCTCATCCGCAATCCCCAGCTTAGCCAGGTCATGCGCAGTCAGATGCAACGCCTCTGCCGCCGTTTCCGCAAATTTACGGTCTTTCCACAGAATCGCCGCACACCCCTCAGGAGTAATGACCGAATAATAGGCGTTTTCCATTATCAATATACGGTTGCCTACCCCGATACCAATCGCTCCGCCGGAACCGCCTTCACCAATAATCACTGCGATTATCGGCACTTTGAAACTGAACATATCACGCATACACAGCGCAATCGCTTCACCAATATGACGCTCTTCCGACGCAATCCCGGGAAATGCTCCGGGAGTGTCGATTAAGGTTATAACAGGTACTCCGCTCTGATCCGCCATATGCATTAAACGCAGAGCCTTACGGTACCCTTCCGGATGCGGCCAGCCAAAGTTGCGCATCATATTGCTCTTGACATCACGCCCCTTTTGCGTACCGATAACCATAACCGGCTTCCCATCCAATTTGGCAAATCCGCCAACCACCGCCTTATCATCGCTGAAACGGCGGTCACCGTGCAGTTCAATGAAATCTGTGAATATCCTTTCAATGTAATCCAGAGTGTAAGGACGCTCCGGATGACGCGCCAACTGTACACGCTGCCACGGCGTAAGATTGGAGAAAATCGTACTTACCGTTTCATTCAAACGGTTCCTGAGCATATCAAGCTCCGCCGACATATCAACATTGGAAGTAGCGGAGAGCTCTTCCCATTCCGCTATCTTCTTCTTTAATTCCGCAATCGGTTTTTCAAACTCTAAATAAACTTCACCCATGATTATCTCCGCCTTGAAATTAATCAGCTATTTTTACCTTGGTTCCACCGGGAATATAGAGATACAGCTCTTCAATATCACTGTTGCTCAACCGGATATAACCATCGCTGAACGGCTTGCGCACATCATCACCATCCCAGCAGCCATGTATGCCGCCGGCTTCACTCTTGTTGAATCCCATAAAACGACTGCCGTAAGGATTGTTGCGGTCTCCACCGGCATCCATTACCCGCTTCTTCGACCCGGGCAATGTATATTCCCCGGCCGGCGGATTCTTGGAGGAAATTCCAGCTCTATAAACCTTGAACAATTCCGGACCATCGTAAACACATAACAAACCTTTGGACTTAAGTATCTCTATATGCCAACCGGAATTTTTGTAAATCGTAAGTTTGTCGCCAATACCGAGATGACTCGAGTTCTCAGGTATGCCGTTCACCTTCCAGATCAGAAGATTGGTAGTGTCAAACTTATTCGATATCCGTATAAAACTGTCTCCGGAAACCACTGTGTACTCTACATTTTTATACGGATATCGAATAAGTTTGACACTACCAATCTTATTCGATA
>ERZ832522.241-NODE-241-length-78210-cov-39.238590_pt1 | contig 78210 bp, 128 predicted proteins | sample MGYA00519951_ERZ832522 | MGnify/ENA primary metagenome ERZ832522 (study PRJEB31850, sample SAMEA3708728) | human gut metagenome | biome: human gut; feature: human-associated habitat; material: faeces | place: China | collected 2014 ... | reverse complement strand
CAGACTGCTGCATCTGCATTTGTCCATATGGCATTGCCTGTTGATAGTTATTCTGTAATTGTGCCAACCTGTCTTGATACGGCTGTATTTGTCCGTAAGGGTTGCTCATCATTGGCTGTTGCGGATAATACGGATAACCTGCCATAATCTGTTCCTCCTGTCCGGGATTCAAGAATCATATCCATATCATCTATAGAACGATGCTTTTCCCATATACCCTCGTAAGGGTTTCTTAATATAATCATTACGTTTTCTCCTATGATTATATTATATAGGAAGGAACGCTGTATTTGAACGTCACTATTTCGCCACATTTCCGCCATTATACAAAGAAAAGCCCCGAATATACATCGGGGCAACTTTGGCAATTTTTTGCTTTATTTTTTTATTGATTCGGTCTATGGTTCTGGGACTGTACCCCATTAATTCAGATGCTTCCCATAATGTTTTTTCGTCATAAGCCCGTAATCGAAATAATTTTTCTTCACGTGAATCAAAACCTGCTTCTTGCAAGTAAAATTTTCTTTCATTTTCTGAAAAATCTGCATAATTCATATAACTCCACCGTCCTCCCTTACAAGTGGAATCAATTTGTTACATAGGAAATACACCGCTCAACATAAATCCTACAACTGCTCCCACGACTGACGTTATAATGCATACAATAATGGTGTCGTAACGTTTGCCTGGGACTGCCATGAGGATTTTTAAATTGTTGTTCATTTCATCGACTGTTTCTTTGATATGATCTAAGTCATTGCTATACAGAGCGGTCTGCTGTTCGAGCTTATTAATTCTTGAATAAAATTCCTTGTGCCTTTCAGACTGCTTTTCCTGCATATCATGAATACATTTTTCAATTTCTTCGAAGCGGTGATTGTTAAAGCACTCATGTTCACATCCCATCGCTTTTCCTTTCTTTCACTCCCTATAAGATTTTTGCTCTTTCCCTACTTTAATGAGCAACCCTGCAACGTACCGGGAGGAAAAACACATTGCGTTCCATCCCATCTTTTTTAACTCAAACTTCCAGCAAAAGGAAAAACACCATGATTAATATAAATTTCGGTTTCAGATTCCCAACTTCTATTTACAGAAGATTCAGAATGTGATCCTTGGAACTCAGCACCCTGCTTCACAAGAAAATAGAGGGCTAAATCAAATATGCAATCATAGCATTTTTCCATGTCACTATCTATTTTTTCATCTGTATAACTTGAAGGATAGTTTCTCTTATTCTTGAACGAACGAATTGCCCGTTTTACGGCAAGAGAAATCATTTCAGGTGATTCTGTGTCATCGTTCAGATAGTTTGCCAAATCGTTTATAAGCTCTTCGTTCATCCAAAATCACCTACCCTTGCCGAGTTAATATTTCAGAAATGATACCAGCCTTATTTGTTGAGGTCAGGGCATAGCCATTATCACTTGCAAGCTGCCTTAACTGTGGTACAGTCATATTAGACAGCTCACTTTCTGTGTATTTATGTGTTGGTTCTTCGGATCCAACACTTGCTACAGACGGTGATTGGCTGTTCTCATTGAGACTATGCCCGGTTATTCCCCCTTTGTACCGATAACGATACCGCCATTAGCTTTCGGAGCAACCGGAACGAACATACCGGACGCTTTTGTCCATACTGCAACCGGATCCTGTGTAGCCCACATGGACAGTGTTACAAAAGAACGGTTTTCTTCCTGAATGAACTGTCTGTATTCAAGTTCCTCAGGTGTCACGCCCCAGAGTCCTGTACCGAAAGAACCGTTTGCATCTGCTTCATACAGAGTAAATACATCTTCTTTGAAGTATCTTCCTGTTTTGAGAGAACCATCCGCTTTTCTGAATCTGAATTTCTCATCGCAACGATCAATTGTGATTCCGTATTCCTGCATAAGCAGATTTGCAAGTTCCTGTTTGGTCAGAAGACGTTTGTTTGCTGCTCCCAGAACCGCTGTCTGCATAGCAGTATTGTTTCTCATGTAGTTAATCATCTTTAGGGATGTAAGTGCTTTGTTTACAACAAATCCGTTGTCTTCTGCAACTGCAACCATATTTTGGATATCACCCATGATGTCCGCATCTGGACTAGACCAGTCTGTAAGAGTGACTTTTGCACCAGTCGGTACGCCGTAATCAATATTCAGATCTACATTGTTCTCTTTAACTTTTACGGCACCTGTAGAAAGGAACTGTCCTTTCATAACATTCGCTCTGGCAACAACACCTTCAAAAAGGTTAGCTGCATCATCAAATACAAAGTCTTTCAGTGCTTCATTATCCGGCACACCGTTTTCAATTGCCTGCTGTAATCTTTCGGACTGATTGATTTTTCTCTTAATAAAGAGTTTTTCAGTCAGAACTTTTTCGAAGCCCGGTCTTGTTCCGATTTCTGCTTCAGTATCAAGCGCATGAACGAATGCCACTTCTGGCAGTCTCTGTCCAGCCATAAGTCTGTAGTATTCAGCTTTCAGGTACTGGGTTTTAACATCTGGAAAAATGGTATCAAGGATACCAGGTCTTTTAACACTGAAATCCTGAGAGAAGTTAAGTCTTTCTTCCTGTGTAATTGATTCTAATACATTAAATGGCATCTGTTATACCTCCTTAAAATTCTGGGTCTGTAGTGGTTACGAAAACAATTCCCGCTTTTTCAAGTTCTGTCTTTGCGGTAGTATCGACTACTGCCGGAAGTCTCTTTTCAAGAACACGTCCTGCAACAATTACGGAAATTGGTCTCTTTACATCGTCTGTCATATCAACCTCTTCAAATACGATTCCTTTTGCACCGGTTGCATTTGTCGGATATACAGAACCTGCTTTGATGATCTTCTTAGTTCCAACGGTTTCAGCATTTGTCTGTTCTGCTGTATAGGTTTTAAGTACCAGTCCTACCTCGGATTCGAGGATATTAGGTGTGGATTCGTACTGCTCTGTTTTCATAAAAGCCATAATCTAAATCTCCTTTACTTGAATTAAATATTTACCGGTGCGTTATCGTCCGCCGGTTTGATTTCTGGGTTCATTCTTGCTGAGTACGCTTTTGCATATTCAGATGCATCACTTTTCTTTGTCTCGTTACTGTAGCCAGCTCCACCACCCGGATTAGGCGTGTTTTCAAGGGCTTCTTTTTCCCATGCAGCTTTTGCAGTATCGAGAGTTGTTTTATTTACTTCGGAAATTCCATCAACAAAAGTCTGTGCTTCTTTGAGTGCATCTTCTTCATTCATATTGGAAAATGCTTTGATTGCTCCTGCGTAGGCATCACCTTGCATTCCTGCATTAGCAAAAATGGAAGTGATTTTTCCTGTCAGTGCTTCTCTCTGGGAAGTTGCAAGTGCGGATTCAAGGTCAGAAATTCTTTTCTCGTTTGCAGCTTTTTCTTTCTGGCGTTCCAGTTCTGCTTTCTCAGCGTCTGTCATATTCTGCTGTTTCAGCTCTTCCAATTCTTTTTCAAGGTCTGCTGCCTTGTTGGCTTTTTCTTGTAATGAAGCATTTTTGTCTTTTTCTTTCTTTACTTCTCCTGTAACGGAATCAAGGTATTTAGACACCTGTTCATCAGACGGCTCCTCAATTCCCATACCGATAAGTACTTGTTTTGCCTGTTCTCTTGTCATGAAATCTCCTTTCTTCCAGACCAACACACTTTGTTCACACGGTTCGCTCCGCACATGATCTGTGCCCGATTTGCGCTCACGGGCTGTTGCAATATTTTTGAGTATTAAAAAAGGAATCTCAGTTTTCCAAGATTCCTTAAATAATTGATGTAAAAACGTCTATTCTTCACCAGTGGAAGAAATTGTTGCTGATTGATTTTGAATTGATTTCTGACTAAAATCTTTAATCAATTCTTGTGCTTTCTTCATTTCTGCGTCTGGGTTTGCCAGTTCGGGATAAACAGTTCCAAGATATGGCAAGCTCATTTCATATACCTTTTGCGGATCGCTGAATAATCCACAAGTAATCAATGCAATAAGCGGGTGAATTTTATTCTTGAACAGATAATCAAGTGCCTGTGCTTTAACAAGCATGTTATCTGTTGGGTTTCTGGTGATTTTGACATCAAAATCTCTGGTAGAAATCTTGACATCATTGGAGGTTTTGCGAATGATGTTGAGAATAATTCTGACAGAAGCTTTTTCGGCTTCTTTTGTGAATGCTTCAACAAGTTTTGCATCTCGCTCTGCAAAATCCCATCCATTACGCAAATATACAGCATTACCAGTATCACCACCGGTGTTGCTCTGGCGGTTTGGCATTGCTTCTACAATCAGCATATTATTGTAAATGTCGTCTTTAGCAACTTGGCTCTCCGACTGGTTTAATTCCGCAGTCATCAAGTCAACATCTGACTGAACACCGTTTCCAGCATCTTTTACAGATATTGCTCCTAGCTTGACCATTTTCAAAAATTCATTCTCGTCAACTTCACAGTTTTTGAATTTCATAAATGCTTGAACAAACTGTTCAACACCGTTTAATCTATCCGACTGATACTTGTTGATCGCATCAAATGCTGTAATTGCAATTTCGACATCAGATAGCCGGTCATGGTTGTTTGGATACTCGATAATTGGGATTCCGCCAAATCCATTAATGCCGCTGACGGTTACTTGTCCGTTCTTTATCTTGAAATATTGATTTGAAGAATAGCAAAGATAATATTGCTGATTCTCTTCATCTTTCAATATTTGAACAGATAGCATTGCTTTTCCTGTGTTTCTGGAATAAACAATATAAACATCTCCCGGATACGGAATAAAAATTCTAAATGGTGGTAAATCACAATCTTTTGTCCAATCGTCTTCTCGTAGAATTGCTTTGTATGCAGTTCCTACGGCACTCTGGTATATTCCAAGCTGAATATTTCGGGCATCCGCATTTGCTTCGTCCAGATAATCATTCAGCAGATCGACCTGTTCATTTATCTTTTTATCTGCTTTTTTCTTTTTGCAGACATATTGAATAGGTTCTCCATATATTTGTCCTGCCTTAAACTTGACAACTTCCAGAGCGTGATTTTCGACAACTCTGTTATTTACTTCCGGCCTCACAAGCTTTTCCCGATATAAGATTGGTTGGTCGCCTTTGTAGTACCGATAAAGATAATTAATCATCATTCTATTTCGATTATGTGTGCCAATCGTATCAGATAGAACTTGAACAACATTTTCGGTAGTAATTTGAGCTACGCCAGTGTAGGCAGTTTTTCTGCCAAAATCGCCTTGGCATAGGTCAACAAAATTGCTTTTGTTTCTTCCCACTGCCTATACCTCCTGTTTTTGAGCATGAAAAAAGCACCGAGTTTTCACCCGATGCTTCATACATTTTCATCATATATTATACATAATCGGAAAGTTATATTCAGTAAGAAAAGGTGCTAACTTTTGAAATTAATCATTTCTTTTACGTAATTTACTGCTTTCCCGTGGAATTGTTTAATATATTCTTCATTGTATTCCATTTCATCTGCAATGACAGTTAGCTTTTTTCCCTCTACGTATCGTTTATACAAAAAATCATAATACTGGGGATTTTTTACAGACTCTATAATATCTATGAGTTTCTGTTTTTTCTCCATAAGCTCTACCACATTATCAGCCAGTTCACGCTGTGCGTCCACCAGTTTTGCTATGGTATCGCCTATTTTATCTTGGCTTCCTGAAGTCTGAACGCGTTCAATGCCATATGCCGAAGCACTAATACTGGTGGCAAGTGATTTTAAGTGCTCAATTTCTTCCAGTTTGTTATTTATAACTTTTTCATATCGTTGAATTTGATTCAGATACTCCTTTATATCCATACTATCTCCTTCCCCAAAATGGATTCTGCATTGCCGTTGCTTTACCACCTAATGGATTTTGTATGTACTCAGCCATCATAGCCAAAGAGTCGATTCCGTCATCATGTGGTACTTTTGCCCTAGTAGTGTACGTAGTTACATTAGCCATAAATAATCCGTAATCAGACTTTGCTTTGTACTGACTTGGATGCAGAAAATAAAAATGTTTTGCTATATAGTCCGAATTTACAAGAATCTTTGTTTCTTTATTTGCTGACGTTGGTTTTGTCTCAATTTCAGCTCGGCACTTTCCGGTAATCATTTTCTGGATATTGTGTGCCACACGGTTTCCGACATTATTTGATTCGAAACGAATCTTATGTGGGTTATGTCTTATCAAAATATCTGCTGTCTTTCTATCCAAAATGTCATAGTCTGTAGTGTCATCAAACACCACATCAGGAAAGAAAAATTTATCTCCGTATTGGTATGCAATCGGTAATGATTCGAAGTCGGTTCCTTTATCTTTTGTATCACATACCGCCCATATTGCATCTGCATCTTTATCTGGAATGATAATGTATTCATCCGCGCATCCATCCGGCACGTCTTCTTTACTGAAAAAGAATCGTTTTAATTTGTCCGGTGGTAATAATAATCCCTCACGTTCTACCGGCTGTTGCTGATAAAGACAGTTGTAAGAAATTTCATCCATGGATTCTTTAGCATCATTGAAATATTTCTCTGAGAATCCATTTACCGTAAACAGAAAATTGCTCTTTCCATTTTCATCAAGTGCTGGAACTGCAATAAACCTTGCCCGTGGGTTTCCGGCATATAGTTGCTGTAGTTTTCCGATAGGGTCATGTACTGACCATCTGGTGGCAATATAAAACTCTTTGCATCCCTCAAGTCTACGGGAACGCAAGTCATTTACCACTTTTGTCCATAAGGTATCAAGTCGGTTCTTATTCAAAGCTTCTTCAATACCAGACACAAGGTCATCGGCAGTAAGAAATCTATTGCATCTAGTGGCACCAGTCAAAGAGCCATCAATAGAACGAAATGTCCATGTCTTAAATCGTCCGTTTCTTTCGAGATTGACTGTAGTTTCCTTTGCATTTGTTCCTTGAATTTCTACGTTAGGGAATATCTCATGCCACGTGTATTCCACGGGATCATTGATAATTTCCAGAACACCATCATAAAGGGAACGTGTCAGAATGCTACTGTGTGCCGAAGACAGGTTAAAGTCATTCGGGAACCATCCACCTACCAATGATAAAAAGAAATCTTCCAGAGTACTCTTGCCACAACCCGGAGGTACGCTTAATGCAAATATATCTAATTTATCATCCATCAGGTCTTGCAGTGAACCTATGATGTTATGCTGCAAGAACACATTTCTTCGTGGTTCATAGAATCGTTCTTTCGGGATTCGGTTCTTTTCAAGGTAAAGAAGCCCGCTGTCAACCTGATAGTTCTGTGCTTCCAACAATAAATACTGCCAGTAAATATCATCAAAATTACCGCTTCCAGTCAGTGCCGCGTTTCTTGCCGCAGCTGTATGAGCGTACCGGCTGACTTTCATTGCCATATTCCGTGCATCTGGATTATCCTTGAAAGGAAGGTCAATATTCATATTTAAAAGCAGATCAAGGCAGTCCTTCTGATTTTGATAGACTGTCATATCACCATTAATTATTTGATTTAGAATTGCCCGATACCATTCAAATGAGCCTTCTGTAATTTTTGACATAAAAATAGAGCCAGACCTCCCCTCTTTTAGGATTTCGTCTGGCTCTCATGTGGCTCTTTGACTTTTTTTATTCCAACCAATCATTATTTAAGTAATAAAATCCAAATACTACCAATCCGGTTAGTAAAATCCAACCGATTCTAAACAATATTAACGGCATATCGGATTCTAAATGTTCAACTGTTTCATTGATATTTATATTATTGTAAAACACTGATTTATCGCGGATTGTTTTGTCTTTTAACAACGTAAAGATTGTTCCTTTGTACTTAGTTCCAACACCATAGTATTTGTATCTGATATGACTGGATTCTTTTATAGTATCAATGTACTCATCATCTGGAAGAACAATTTTATTACTTTTGAAATTAATTCCGCAGAAATTTATCTTTTTAGCTTTCTTGCTTTCTTTTCCTACATAATCCCATGTCCAATACGTTTCTGTGGTGTAATATTTATGCTTTCCAGAACCATGCGAAACTCTTCTGGTATGCATGGTGTATTTTTCTTTTACTTTCTTAACATAAATGTATTTGCCACCGATTTCGGGGTAAGTAACTGTATCTACAGCCTTTAATTTGCCATATACAAAAGCATTTCCAATATTGGTTTCCATTCCATACTGAAATAAATCCGTGGACTCAATCTTTACTGCTTTATTGTATTTATCATTTTGGTTTATCTGCCAGTCGGATATTTTGGAAGAAATTAATACTCCAATAAGAAGCATTATTGCAATAATTGAAATACTAGCGATAATCTCTCTTCTTGTTATCTCAAATTCTCCAAAATTCCAACCTCTTTTCGTCTTCATAGCTATTCCTCAAACAAATTCTGTGGTGCTGATTCTGGTGCATCAAAATCGAGTAATTCAAATTCTTTTTTGTCATATCCAAGCATATTCAAGAATGATCTCTGAGGAAATGCTTTTACATATTTGCGATATGATTTGACTGACTTGTTGTAGTTCTCTCTGTATTCTGCAATAAGATTCTCTGTCATAGAAAGTTCTGTCATGAGCTGCTTGTAGTTCTCAGAAGATTTTAATTCCGGGTATGCTTCACTCACAGCTGAAATTGCAGTAGTAACATTCTCAATATCGTTTGAACCAGAAGTTCTTCCAGAAACAATAGCTTTTAATGTTTCACTCTCATGCTTATCATATTGTTTCACACAATCCGCAAGATTGTATACCAGATCAACTCTACGTTTCTCCTGTATCTTAATGTCCGATGATGCTGATTCCACCTGTTCTTCCAATGATATTGCATGATTCTGGAAGCTCTGCACTCCGAAGATTCCGAATATTGCAATTGCTATAGCTCCTACAAGTGAAATTAATAATACTTTCCATGCGTTTTTCATTCAACATATCCTCCTACAAATAAGTCACAAATTTCATCAAGTTGCATTTCTTTTATTTCGAATTTAACTTCTTCCCTGCTGTCAATATTGCGATAGCCCGGTTTTTCCTTCATTGCTTGTTGATAAAATTCATCTTCTTTCTGCTTTTTGATTTTCTTCGCTCTTTCCTTTGAAGTAAATACTCCAAATAGATGGAATTCTGAACCATATTGTTCAAAATAGGCATCTCCGTAAACCAGATATACTTTCATGTGTTCACCTCACAATACTTCTAAGCGAATCCCACCACTCGTCTTTTTCATTTACATCTTCTACTCGCTCAAACATAAATTTAAGTTTATAGATTCCAGATTCTGTTGTAGCTGAGTCGATATGCATGAGTTTGAATTTTCTTTTAAGACATCCAATTTCAAGAATGCATTCCTCCGGAAGATCAGTGTAATTCATGACGCATTCTACCCAAATAATCCGTCTGCCTTCTTCATGATGTACTTCAATGTCAGCTAGTGCATTAATGATTTTTTCATCAATAATCTTAATTGGATAGTTCACTACACCATATTTTTTCATACATTCACCTCAAACTCTTTCTTGCAGTTGCTACCCTTGCATTTCAATTTAAGATGCCGAATTTTTGTCTCTGGGCTAATTAGAAGTGCTTTCTTTTCACAAAAAGGACAGCAATACCACAACTTGCCATTGATGTTCTTTATTAATGCCCGTCCGTCCCACGGCTCCGGTGGGTTCATTACCTGAGAGAAGTCTATTCCCTCAGATTCAAATGCTGATTTGATGCTCATTAAAAAATCTCCTTAAATTTTCTGCCGTTCAAAACCATTGTCTTTGTTTCCCCAATACGGATATTGCTCTAAGCATTTTCTCATATACTCGTGCGGATATGATTTCGCAAAGTCAGCAATTTCTTTGATAGGTGCCTGTTGTATCTTCGTCCTCCATTCTGGATAACATTTTGTTTCTACGCCCATATCAGTTCAACCCATGAATCTTTCTTAGTTGTGCATATCGATCGACCATTACGTCCAATGCGGTCTGAAGCTGATTGATTGTGATGCAATCGGACTGATGCCGTTCGTCATACCATTTTGTATCTGGTCTTGAATCAGAAATAGCTTTTAGTTTTTCTTTCATAGAATCAATATACAATGTCATTTCGTCTATGGATTTATCCATTTCTGCGATTTTTTCTTTCAAATTCAAAATTTCATGTTGATTTGATTCTCTCTCATCAGCCAACCGAACAACCTCTTTTTTCAACTGATCTACTGTCCATGTTGCCATGTCTTCAATTCTCATAACTACCTCCCTTAGATTTTGGTAAACGTTTCCATATCATAGTTATCCCGGATATAATCTACACATCCACTGAGTTTTTCTTTTAGAAATTTATTCCAATCAAACGTCATTACGAACACCGGAATGCGAGTAAAATTCTTTGTTTTTTGTTTAAACCAGATATTATAAAGTCTTTTAATCATTTTATATCACCTTTTTATTCTATTGCTTGTCTCTCCAAGCACATTAACACCATTGTTACGTCTATCAAAGAATGTCGCTTTTAAGTTATGAATTTTTTTAATTCCATCAATTGAAAAATCAAATTCAGCATCAAATTCAGTTTTACAATTTGTACAAATCCATTCTGCATCAGTTCTCAAATCAATAATATCTACATCACCGCAAAAGAAATCCACTCCTGTATTGATTACTACTCCTCCGCAAAACGGACATTTACGTTTGTCTCGTAACGATAAATTATTTTCCATAATTTTATTTTTCCTTGCCCTCCCTGTGTTTCATCTGGCACTCGATCATCTTTGCTATATTCTCACGTTCCTGTTTTATTCCATGTCCCTGTCGAAACAACTCGCATTCGAGAATATTTCCGCACTTGGAACATTCATCGTTGATTTCTTTGCCTGCTATTCGCATTTCCATCCATCCTGTACCATTTTAGGCTTGTATATTTTCTCGGTGTATCCCTCGCCGTTACATAAGTCGCAAGTAACTTCTATTTCTTTGTAATCATCGCAACACTCCCAGTATTGTGCACGATTTACTCTTTTGATAGTAGTTCCACTTCCGCCGCACTTCGGGCATCTATGAATTTTATTTCCTTGTATTAGACTTACAAGACCATTAAGAGTCGTTTCTCCACCGTATACATTTCTCAGACGTATCGCTTCATGAATTTTCATTATTTACACCCTCCCAACATTCACAACTATCATCAAGACATCTAAAGTCTGCACAATATTCACTGACACCATTGAAACAAACCCATGTGAAGTCATCATGTCTTCTGCAATTCTTACAACATTTTTCTTCCATAAGTCACATCCTTAAACAAAAATTCCAGTACACGGACTTGAACCGCAACTAGCCACCCAACGTGGAGTACTGGAAACCAAACCATACTTTAGGAGTAATTTATTCCTACGATGGCAATTCGTAGGAATCGGAAAGGCAAGATTCGAACTTGCGACGTCAAGGACTATGCGTCCTCCGCTCTCCCAACTGAGATACATTCCGAAAACCAACAATAGCTATGCTAAAGTCGGATTTCCTATCTACTCATGGTAGATGGAGCGGTGCATACACGATTCGAACGTGTACAACATTTCTGTTGGATAGGTTAGCAACCTACTCTGATACCATTACAGCAATGCACCATATTCAACCACGATTAGGATTTCTCCTTATTCACCATACTTGCAACCATATTCAGCCACTGTGACGATAAGTCTGAGCTTTCGGGAGCGACCCTGAGCTTCTTACCGCGGTCAAAGCACACATGGGAGTGTCACCCACAAATTTCACGGTTCTTTCAGAAAATGTTTTTCATAGCATGAAATTTTTTTTATGAATTGCCATACCGCTACTTTAACGAATCTCTTGTGTTATACCCTAATTTCTCAGGTTCAAGGCAAATCAGCTTAACGAGATTTCCGTTTAGTCTGTGGTCTCTCACACCACTCACATCAACGGATTATTCTTGCACAGCAAGCGTCTATTGTACGCCGACCACAAGGATTCTGCTTTTGGTCTCTTTATGATGATACACTACAAGGTGTGTTGGAAGTTTCTTCCTCCTCTAACAGAATCACTTCTGCTAAAAAGATGGTTGATAGTCCAGTATCCCGAACTACTCCATCTTACATAACCCTGTATCTCAGCTAGACTGAAAATCTATCTGCACTGAGTTAATCATGTTTGAAATTGCAGGAGACGGATTTGAACCGCCGTTCTCAAGGATATGAACCTTGCGAGATTCCGCTTCTCTATCCTGCGATGTACATGTTTGGAAGAACCATTTCAGCACGTTCACTTATTGACTACTAGAGGAAGTCACTATATCACCGATAAACAGTACGCATTCGGAACTCGGTTATACATTCCTGCGCACTGCCCTGTGCTTTTCCTACCACCAAACTTTCAGTCTCCAAACAATGGGAAAGATAGGAATTGAACCTATAATGTTTACCACAAGGGAACGGTTTTACAGACCGCCGCAACACCACCAATCGTTGCCGCTTTCCCATAACCCGGATTCCCGGGTTAGCAATATGTTTATCGTGTTATGCTTTCCACTAGACTGTTTTATGCTGTGTCAGCCACACAGAGTTGTTTCGGATATTATTATGCCTTTTGACTTTATGTTTCTTGAAAACTCCCTTGTCATCAATGTGCACCTGTGATGGCTTATTGAAACTAAGAAACATTCATCGGACGGGAAATCAGATCAAGCACAAGCCTATGCCGTTACATATCTTTGCTCATTCTGATTCACATACGCTCATCCGAAAGTTTTTTCTGCCCATAAAACGGATGGGCAGCATATGGAAGAAATGGAAATTCTGAGATTCGAACTCAGGACTTCCCGGTTATGAGCCGGGCGTTCTAACCACTGAACTAAATTTCCTGAGTAGAAAATATTACCAGCACCTCAAAGCCATATTTTCTACTGTTGAGATTCTTTGCCACCAGTCGCAACAAAGGCTCCCTTTTTTGGTTTTGCTGTCACCTATACGGGAATCCCATCCGGGACGTTTGAAGCCCCTTTAGGCAGCTCCGTTGAGCTAGATGGGTATCGGAGGGTCTATGTGAAATAAACCTTTGCCAGGTACATGCGCAACCTAGCAAACGGGGCTAGTGGGATTCGAACCCACACATGGCGGAATCAAAGTCCGTTACCTTACCTTTTTGGTGATAGCCCTAAAATCTTTCTCCCACTCCGCACCATCACAAAAGCAGGAAAAAGAATTGTGTGTGATATAATTACTATTTCTGTAATGCAAACAATATATGTGGAGGAAATCGAATTTAATATAATCGACTACAGAAATTTTTTTACACTAAGTCGGATGTAAAGAATATTTGCTTGCGTACCGCTCCACAATCGGGCAAGCGTATCCTTCCGGTTTAATTATAGGTTTAACCCGTTCTATGATAAAAAACGGAATAATCCTCGCAGGAAATGCTAAAAGCATATTTTTACCTCGCTGTGCAGATTAATATGGTATTCAGAATGATTCCTAATTCCAACACTGTAAAGAAGAAAGTAGAAAACATCGGTATTTTCTGCTCGTTAATTTGCGTCATAAGGAATGCAGCCAACGTTGTGAACACTATTATGTTGATTGCTACAGCAATGATCGTTAATGGTAATCTCATTTTTCCTCTCCAATCATAAAATTAAGTATCTTCTCTGCGATTTCTTCTTCCGGCTCAAATGGCAAGCCACAATAATTATAACGCTCTAAAGCCGATTTTAGGCTTGCTTTGAATCCACGGTAAATTTCCCCGTGTTGTAGCAGTTCGTGTCTTAAAACTGAAATTGCATCAGTAATTGATTTAGAAGTGAAGCTGATTTGTGCCAAGCACTCCATTTCAATATCCGGCTCTGCCATCATCTCGAATACAAATGTCGGAACCTCGTCAACAGCAACATGGAAATCAACAGACTTTACTCTTGGGACTTTATTCCCATCAATAAAATACTGCGTCCCTCTCCAATCATACGGTTTAGGGTTCACAATTCTTACAACAGGCATCTACACATCCCCTTTCTTGTGCATTGCAATACGCTAGAAGATGTTCTGCAATCTCCTGAAGCTGATTTGTGTCGTACTTCGCAAAGGTCTGCGGTTCTTTATCATGCAATGGTGACAATGTACCGGATTTGCTAAGTTCAACAGTTATCGTTGCATTAATCAGCATGGACGCCACGTCAATTGGTTCGTCTGGGAGCATTAAATCGTCCTGGTTCTTATGTACTCCCATAAAAAGCTCGATTCCATCCGCTTTCACTAGCATGTAATCGTGAACTTTATCGAAGTCCGGTGCTTCCTCTGCAATAACCGCTTTTCCGTTTTCTACGTACACATAATAAACTTTTTCGTTTCTATTCATGCTTCCTCTACCTCCCCAAAATATTTCTTGTATAATTCATAATCATTTTTGCCGATTAGGGCTTTAACTGCGAGTTCTTGTTCTATGTGAAGATTACTATACGTAAAGATTGTTTTCAAAACCTGTATACGATAACTTCCAACATCAGTGATTATTCCGCTTTCGGTCTCGATTCTCTCTTCAGCTGAGAACCAATGCCTATTCGAAGTTAAGAAATAAACCCTTTGCGCGCTTACTCCAAACGAGATATATTCCATGCTTGATTCGTCCGCAAAAATTCTTTTTGCCGTTTCTGTATCGTACAACATTTCATTTTCAAGAACAGCTTTCTTGTGATGATATTCATATACCTTGTCATACATTAAAGGTTTTTCAAGCGGATGGCATTCAGAAGACCTTTTTTGTTTTTTAAAAAATTTTTCAAGCATCGTCTTTTACCTACCTCTTTCGAAAATATTCTGCTAGTGCTTCACGGGTGATCTGCGATACGCTTTTGCCGGTTCGGTTCTTCTCAGCTATGAGTTTTCGTTCTAGCTGGTACGGCAACCGGATGCGGATGGATTCGCCCTGAGGATTATTATTTTTCATAGGCAGTATCCATCTTTACTGAAAGAATCGGTTTGTCATCAGCTTTCGCTAAAAGAGTAATGCCTTTACCCTCTTTCCAAGGAGATGTGACTATCTGAATATTGGAAACTCCAGTTTCACTACAGACATTCAGTAGTTGTCTGGCAATATCCATTAAGCCTGACCGAAGATAACCATCGTTGTTTACTATTTTTTCCATCTTGTGCCTTCCTTTCTGCGGATGTCAGTGATTATCAATCGTTAAGGATTACGGCTTGTTATGTTGCAATCACTATTTTTGCCATGTTGAGGGATTGTTGTTAAAAGGGCGTTTTTTAAATTTTGGGGCAGTCGGGGCACTCATTAGGCCGCTCGGGGCATCCATATACACCCCCTCCCGGGTCTGTTTCTGGTTTCCACTGTCCCGGTCTTAACGCTGTTTCTCGGATGTCTTCGGCAATGGTCAATAGAGTGCCAATGACTTTATCATTTCATCTATACGACAAACACAGATTTGTTCGATAGATTGCTTTGATTTGCTATACATCATGCACAAATTCAACTGTTATATATGTGCATATCTACCAAATACTGCTATGCCTGCCCTTTTTTGGTCTGTTTGTTCGTGCTCTGCGTACATTTCAACGATCTTGTGTACGTTCCACGCTGTTATAACTCCGGCTTTTCCATCTCTGGAAGCTCCAGAACGTCCTTGTACTTGTCTGCGATCTGCTGCGCTGTCTGCTGTGGTATGCCTTGTTGCTGCCCTGCTGGAATTGGTGCCGTCTCTGCCATGCCGTAAGCTACTTTACAAGCAAATATCAAGTTGGCATTCGTACCGTCCTGGTTGTGTAATTTATCCAACGCAAAGGCTCCACATGTTTCTTTCCATTTTTTGACCGTTATGCCATGTGTTGAGGCGGTTCTATAGTCTCCGTTCGCCCAATCGCTAAACGTCATGTTATTAATTCCAACTAATATTCCAAACATCTGCAAAGTAGGCGATATACTATATCTACCACATACACGTATATATATATTAAATATACTGTCTAATAGTTCTATATCATTATTACTTGGTTTTTCAATACGATCAGCAATATAAAAAAACATATCAATACGATTATTAGCTATATCTTTCTTATACTTTTCTATATTGTCATAATCTTCTTGATGTATGCATAATACAGTGTTTATATATTCATCTACCAATAACCATATTTTGTTTTCATATACCTCTATATTTTGGGATGTTGTTATAGTATTTGAATCCTTCACTGTATCACCTCACTTTATAACGTTAATCTATTAAATCATTATAAATAAAAAAATCCGGTCGGCTCTGGTTCGTTGTCCAGTAGCTAACCGGTTCAGTCCTCCAGCGGTTCGTTCTCGCTTTCGGTCTGTATCTGTATCTCTATTAACAGTATTAACATACAAGTTGTTGTTCTGTCAACTATTTATTTAAAACTTTTAGTCAATCTCATAAAACAACATATACTATATCTATGTATATTATATATACTATATATACTATATACAATATTATATTAATCAACTCAGCCTCTGGAATCTAGGAAGGGACAGGGAATAACTATAATTATAGATATTCATAATCCATAATATTAATATATATAATATTATAATAGGGCGTTTTGAACACACAAAAAGCCAGACCTTCCGGCATCTAATCCGGCATAATCTGGCTATGTTTATTTCTGTGTTCAGTTACGATTCCGCTTTGTCAGCCCTGCCCCTTCCTGAGTTCCGTCGGCTTCGTTATATCGAACATAACAGAATGATTTCAAAAAGTCAAGCAAAAATTGTCGTTGACTTTTTGACGATATTGTGCTATGAATAATTATGTCAGGACTTCGGCGGCAGTTCTGTACCTGTCCTAAAAGCCGCCACAAAAAGCATGATAAAAGCCCCTTGGAATTTACCAAAGGGCTTTTTTATTAAGCAAACATTTCAAGGAACTCGTTTACGTCTTTAATTGTTCCGCATTCTACTTTTTCGCTGTTCGAGTTGTCGCTTCTGTAAAACGTCCCGGCTTCATCTTTCCAGAATGTAAAGCTGCTGTCGCTATATACTACGAATGCCTTTTCGGTTAATTCAGTTTTGTTAAATTCATACTTTTTCATTGCTTTCCCTCCCTTTATTGTCTGGGGCGATTGCTCGCCCCTCTGGTTATTCGTTTTCCTTCGTGTTCTCTTTGAGAAGTCCGGCTGAATGTTTTCTAATTTCGTTGTTCATTTCTCGGACTTCTTCAATGGTTTCGCATTTGTCAGTTGCTGTTGTGATCAACCATGCAATAAACTGTAATTGTTTGTCTGTCATGTTGTCCATGTTTTCTCCTTTCTGTAGTCTATAAGGTTTTTGTTTCCTTACAGCTACAATTATATCTCTAATTTTAGTGAATGTCAATATTTTTTTCACTTATTTTAGAGATTATTTTTTCTCTGTCGCTATCAGTTTCTACATATTTTATAATGTCTCTTGGTTGCATTTCCAGAACTGCACAAAGTCTATTAAGATTATCCAAAGATATTGTTGTATCTCCTTTTTTAAATTTTTGCATTGTTGCTTGTCCGAAAAGTCCTGTATTCTTTGCTTTTGTGGTGTTTACACCGATTTTTGCAAGTTCTTCTATAACATTGATTTTATATTCTAACATTTGTATCCCTCCTGTTCGTTTCTTCTATATATAATGTAACTTTTTCGTTTCTGATTGTCAAGAAATATTTTCTCTATTTTTTGTGATTTATATATTGACATTCTCTAATTTTAGTGATAATATATAACCATCAACAGAGAACAGCACACAGGAGGAAAGACAAAATGAATAAAGATTATTTAAGCAAGCTTAACTGGGCGGTGTTCACAATGATCGACCGCAGCACACAAGACGACCAAAAAAGTAAGATCAACGTTGCTGGGGCTTTTAGTTATCCAAGCAACGCGGAAGACTTTATAAAAACTCTTCCGGCCGGTTATAAATGGTATATTTTAGATTTTGACCGCTTAGAGCGCTTTGAAGAATTTTACAACTATGTGCAGGATATCAACAAACAATATGGAGACTATGCAATATTCCATATAAATGACGGGGGATTTACTGTTGACGAATTAAATTGTTTTCGTCATATCCTTGATATCTGGACAGATACAAAAATTAAATAATTTCCCTCCGGCGGCGGTCAAGCCGTAGTCCAAACGTAACCGCCGGATTTCAAAAAAATAGAAAAAGAGGTAATAAAACTATGACGCAGAAAGAATTAAAAGAAATGTACATGAATATTATTAAAACAGAGGTATGGGAAGATGAGCATATGCAAAATTTTGCAAAGAAAAAATGTGCTTATGTGGTTCAATTTTCAAATGGAGATATTACAGATATTGAAAAACCATCTATAGAAAAGGACTTTTGTTTTGGTGCTGGTTCTTATGGTACTTGCACCGACGAAGAAATGGAAGCCGCTGAAAGCATGGTAGCATTAGCCAAAAAAAGTGAGCAATATTTTAAAGGCCAAAATCTAAAAAAGATTGATTCTAATATAGAGGATCTCGAAAAATGTTTGAACGGTTATGAATACGAGTGTTATACATACACTCATTATACAGGGCAGCCAGACGACAGCAAATTAAAGGCTTTTACGGTGGTGAAAACCGGATATAATCCAGAATTTACCCCGATGCGTTGGATTAATTGCAAGGATATAAAAAAGCTTGGCGCGGACGATATCCAGAAAATTATTGGCGGTTTTAAAGAAGTCAGAAAAGCATTTGAAAAACGAATTGATACATATTTAAAAAGGTATGGAACAACAAAAGTAAATGCTTGGTCGTATATCCGCGATTAACAGACCGGCAAGCGTACCGGGGAGCATTTCCCCGGCGGTCTTTTAACAAAAATTAAGGAGGATAAGAAAACATGATTAAAATCGATATGTGGTACAACGACAAAAAAGAGCAGGTGACCGGGCTTGATATCTGGTTCAATGATTTGGGTTGTTTTTATTCTGGAAATCTTCGCATTTTCGGAAAAATCGTAGGTGACTACTACGCCGACAGTGTACAAGAAATTTGCGAAGCGTTCCCACATCTGGAAAAGAAAATAAATGCTTGTTTAAATTAGGCGTAATGGTTTCCGTCGGGTTCGATTCCCGGCAACGCCTTTTATTTTAACACCCGGCTCCCATGGGTACAGGGAAGAAAGAAAAGATATGAAAAAGAAAATAAGTTATATCGCTGTACAGGTGACAGAGAATGGAAAAAACTATGCTTACGCCGTCAAGGTTTCTGAAAGTGATAACTTGCTTTCAAAGCTTGAAATAAAAGGCATCACAGCAGCGAACCTTTGCGGATCCAGGAAAGAAGCTGAAGAAGTTGTTGCAACCTGGAACAAATGTTTTAAAAACAACGGTTCGTATATGTTCGGGGAGGTGTTCTGCTAATGAGCGAAAAAATAATCGAAATCAGAAAAGCTACGCAAAAACAAACCATCACCGCTATAAAAAGCGGTGATTTTTCAGAAGTCGAAAAAATAGAGGATACCGCACGCCAGGAAGCGGCAAAGGTTTTTCTTGCGGTCGCTTCCGGTTCTGTGCCGCTAATCTGGTACGACTTGCCGCCGGTGCGGTGTCAGTCTGGGACGGTGTCCGTGATGCGGTACGCGCTGCATAGATCACCAAAAAAAGCAGATCATTTGCAACTTTCTTGCATGGAGATTAAGAACGGAAGCATCATTCCGACATCTGACCGTCAATATAATATCACTGACGGCGGTTTTTCTGAGTTCTTTCAGGGCTTGCCCCGGGTCGCACATATAAACTATTTAGAGCGGTAAAGCACTGCTCTTTTTCTCGTGCCCTGCATCCACTCCGGGCGACGTTGATTCGTGACCTGTGCCGGGCTTCCTGCTGTAGTGCCTTTTATACGGCTTTTAACAGCTTTTAACTGGCTTGTAGCACATTTTACCGCATACGGCTGTAAAATCGTTTCTAGGCAGTTTTATGCAATCAACCAAAAGGATTGACGGCAAAATATAAAGGGCGTATTATGGTTATATATGTCAATGGGATAACTGCCGACTTAGATTCTGTCCAGTTTATGCAGCTGTTGTCGGTTTCGCTATCCTTGTAAGCGCTTATTTGACGTTTTACAGCCACTTATATGCTTACATGTGTATTTTATTTTATCAACTGTAATTATTGAATTGATTCTAGGCATATTTACGAGTTTTATAATAGCATTGGCTTATTATATTGTATCCCGTTTTACTGCTTTATAATGTTTTAACGTTGTATTTTGACTTTTAATCCGTTTTATATTGTTGCCCGATAAAGTATAGGCTTATGCCATTCAAATTGATTTCAGACGCAATTACGCAATTAATTACAATGTTTCTAGTATGATCGTGTGCATCGGATGGCGGCATATTTTGCCGCGGGTATATTCCTTGATGCATCATCACTTTACTATGAAGTCTCACGAGTACTAATTTTCACAGACATTCAAAAAGACCCGAAGCATGGATTTTGAACGAAAAAAATCATTTTTCCATGGATACGGGTCGTTTTATAATTTTTATTTATTTGTAATTTTGTACAAATATTTTTCTAACATCTATTTTGGGACTGTGGAAAATGTAAAATTATTTCAATTTATTTAGATGATCTACTTTACCAGTGCTTCTTTTCTTCTTTATTGCGGTTCCACTCTTCATCCTCTGTTCTCGTTCTTCCTGTTTTTTGGTCTTCGATTTCTTTCTCAATGAGTTTCCAGTACTATACCCCATATTTTCCCTCCTTATCCTTGATCTTCTGACTTCTGGTCTTGAAATTGATGATGTCCACGTCCGTATTGAGTTCAGGTGGTATTTTCCCTACAACGATAACTCGCAGTGGCTCTATGCGCCTTTCCATTTCTTTAAAGCCTATACAGAATTCTTCTCTGGATGCTCTGGATTTAATTCTTCCATTGGTGCAACATGCTACGGTGCTTCTTTTTGGCACACCATCAAAAGCCCAGTCATAGCAATACTCTGGCGGTATGCTTACGTTCGGAATAACTTTAATTCCGTTCATGCTGAGATAATGAGACAATGCATGATTACGGTATTTCTGATAGATATTCATTGCAAATGGCATCCCATTCTCTCCCACTGCCATGGAAAAGTCAGGGCCGATTACGCTATGGAAACATTTTAAATGTTCCAGGTATCTGTCTGGATTATTCCAAATTTTTTCAAATTCGTAGTCGTGGATGTAGAAATTCACTGTAAGCTTGCGGTGATTCTTAATCTTCAAACTGAAACTATCCTTGAAATCAACCGTATCTTCTCCCGGATGCCCTGTGTATCTATCTAACATCGGTATCTGATATTTTCCGTCCAGTTCTGCTCCTATAATCATGTATTCTCTCATTACATCATATGCGGTATGACTATCTCCTAATGCTTTCATGCTTCGTTCCTCAATCATTATTACTGCGGTTTCGCTCCTTGAAATTTACTCTTTAGTAATTAATCAAAAAGCAAAGAAATATGTGTATTTTACGGGCTCTTTGTGTCCCGGAAAGCTGCGTAAAGCTCTGTAAAATGTAGTGCTTCGTTCCGTGAATATGGGGTTAAATAAGTTCACCGAACAACGCATACTTTTTCCGCTAACAAATGACATTTCTGTCGTAATTCCATCTTTCAAATAAAATACCAGCTTTGCTTCTTTTTCTCCTATTGGATTAACAACTATTTTTTTCAAAAAACTGTCTACAACTGTCTTGGTTATGTCGTCCGGGCCGATTCCATCAAGCTGTTTTACGGAATGTGCAATTGCTCTGATTTGGTTTTCTATCGGAACAATATCATCCTGTATGGTTGACAGTTTTTCAATTTGCTTCTTATATTCTTCAATTTGAGCTTCTAGTTTTTGGCTCTTTTCAATGAATACAGCATCACTAATAGCTCCGTCCAGATTGTATTCCAGTAGCTTATCACTTTTTCGTTCAGCGACATTTATTTGCTTTTCGAGTCTTTTAATTTCAGTTGATGCGTCTGCCTGGTTCATGGATGAATGATATATTTTAATGAACTTTTCGGCAATTTGTTCAATATCACCAGAAGATTCACGAATTAATTTCGCAATAACTTCTCGAAGTTCTCTGTCATCGATGTAAAAAGAATCACAGCTTGCAGCACCTTCTTTTATTTTCTTACTGCAAACCCATTTAACATCTTCTTTTCCTCGAAGTGTTCTTTGTTTAAGCCAATATGATGCACCGTCATTTCCGCAAATAAGCATCCCTGTAAACACATTTTCACTCTTTTTGATAGATGTTCTACGGGTTTTTACAATCTCGCCACGTGCATCAATATATTCGTTTGCTTTTTTCCACACTTCTTCGTCAACGATTTGTGGAACATGGCTTCCGTCATCTTTAAACATCACCCATTCTGATTCTGGAAGAAACTCCTGCTTTTTGGTGAACATATCAACAATCTTAACTTTACCACCGGCATAATATCCTTTATACTTTGGGTTTCTTATAATGTGGCGAATAACATTCCTGTCGATTTTACCGCCTTTGTAATTGCGATAGCCCATGTTGTATAATTTTTTTTCTAATTGAGGCGTTGTCCATTCGCCGGATGCATAGTCTTCAAAAATCATTCTAACCATTTGAGCTTCTGATTCATTTATCGTGAGTTTTCCATCTTTTTTGTCGTATCCGTAAATCCTAGAGTTTCCAAGAACAACCCCGTTTTTAATAGATTGCTTGTGTCCAAATTTAACACGGTTAGAAAGCTTTCGGACTTCATCCTGTGCGACGCCAGCCATAATCGTCAATCGAAGTTCGCTGTCTTCATCAATAGTGTTGATGTTGTCATTCTGAAACCACACGCATACGCCCCAAGAAAGCATTTGCCTAGTATACTGGATACTGTCAAGTGTATTTCTGGCAAAACGCGTGATCTCTTTTGTGATAAGCATATCAAATTTCCCGTTCTTTGCATCTTCAAGCATTTCTTTGAACTGCTCACGATGTTTGGTTTGTATGCCAGATATGCCATTATCAATATATCCTTTAGCAAACTTCCAGTTTCTATTGCTTTTAATGAATTCTTTATAATACTGGGTTTGGTGTTCAATGGATACCTGCTGATCTTCGGAATCTGTACTTACACGAGCGTAAAAAGCAACTCGTAAATTCAAATCATAAATAGAACGGGTTCTTAGCCTTTCTCTTGTATGGTATATGTTCATTTCGATTCTCCTTCAAAAAGGAGCGAAACCATTTATATTATACTCCATACAATGATTTCGCTCAATGCTTTTTAACATTTATTTATTTGCGTGATGATTTTTGTATATACTTCTCGACTTATTATACCTTCATCATATAATCTCTTATTTATAATCAGCATGACTATCTTATCGGTCACATGACATCCCTCCTAATTCACAAAATCAAAAATATTCATCTGTCCTTGTATTTCTTCTATTTCATCTTTTGTAAAAAATTTGCAGGCTGTCCAATTTGGATTCCAGTCAGCATCCAGTTCGTAATTTAAGCATTTGCATCTTTTAACGTTTTTAAACATCGCGCATTCAAAGCATTGATGTTCATAGTTCGTACCGCCCGAACGTTTGTACATTTCGCTGATTCTTCTCATAGGCTGATGTCCTTCCATAATTCCGGGCATCTGGCAAAGTCATGCTCGCATTCTGTATATATGATGCATTTGTGGCAATCATGCCTACCAATTTGCTTTGCGTATTGTCGTATTACTTTCCTACATATAAGTACAAGTTCTGGCGTGATATCTAACTTTTCGTCTTTGCCCTCCATACTTTTCTCCTTTTCTTTGTTGCTGCATATTCAAATTTGCCTTCTTTTACGCAATCTCTTGGGTCGCATCCTCGACTATGACCGACCATAAAAATATAATCGCACGGTTGCATTTTCCCCGATGTGCCGTTTGATTTCGGATAGAACTTGCAGTTTGTGCATTGACGATTAGTCAAATTCTGAATTTCTTGTGGTGTTAATTTTCTCCACGGTTTACGCTTGTTTTCCATTTTCACCGCCTTGAATCTTTTTGATAAGTTCCTGTTTCATTGCATCCGCTATGTGTTCCCTGACTGATTCTTCAGGAAAAGGGATTTCCAATGATCGCTCTAAAATTCTGTTCGTAATGCGGTCATCATATTTCAATCGGGAAATAGGATAATTACTGGTGAAAATTGTGGTTTTCTTGTCCACATACCGACCATTGATGATTCCGTAGAATTTTTCATTAATCCAATCTTTCCCAGATTCCGCACCAAAATCGTCAATAATCAAAATATCCGCATAAGTCAAATCACTAATCAGCTTATTCTCTGCGTTTTTTCCTCGTTCTCCCCATGTTGACTTTATCTCATCAAGAATTTTTAGGGATGTTGTGAATTTTACCGATTTCTGATGCTTTTCTATCATCTCATTTGCCATGCTACATACAAGTCTTGTCTTTCCGGAACCTTTAGTATTTGAATATATGTACAGCCCAATTCCCTGTTTCTGCATCTGTTGGATATTTTCGATCCAATATTTAACAGCTTTTGCCGCCTGTATAAATATTTCCTTACTTTCTGGAAGTTTATACACGCTGCTTTTCATATTTGAAAATCTGCATTCCTTGTACATATCCGGCATTTCAGCAAATTGCAGCTGGTTCTGCAAGATTATCTTCTTTCTGATTCCGCAATGGCATTCTTCACAATATGGAATGCCATTATCGTCCCTTGACCATATCCAACCAGAACCGCCACAATCAGGACAATCAGTCTGCAAATGGAGTGTCTGAGATTTCGCTTCCTCCGCATTGTTCAAATGGGATAAGCGGTTTGACATGTCTTTGAGCTGTTCTAGTGGTTCCATGCTGTCCCTCCTTGTTGTAGTTTCCTTCCAACGTCTTAAGAAAATTATTCGGTTTAACAAACCAGTCAAATGTTATCATCCATCCTCTGTTATTCTCTCCTCGAAGAAAATCACTGTCGCGGACGTTGTTGATTGCATTAAGGACTTCATCAATTCCGTATTCGCGGATTCGCCCTTTGAGTAACTGATATCTTTTTGATGATGGTTTGATATCACGTATCGGATTGATGCCAACTTCCTGTAATTTGTTCCATTCTTCGATGACGCGTCGGACATCAGTCTGACATATAGTATCTTTAGATACTATTAATTTATTATCTTTCTCTTTATCTTTATCTATATCTTCTTTCTTATTCTTACTCTGTTGCGTGACATCACGTGACGCGTCACGTGACATATCTTGCTCAATCATATTTCTCTGCCTTTCTCTCTGTTTTTGTTTTCTGATACGGTTCTGCTCCCTAATTTTATCCATACCTTCGATATTCTGATGCTCTTCCCAGCCTGGAATTGTAAGTAAATTTCCATCTCGTGTAATCATTCCGAATTTTTCAAGAACTGATAGTGCAAGCCGTACAACGCTTTCATCAAATCTTAATTCATCAGCAAGCATTTTTTCATTATACGGAATATTCTCGGTTAAAAAGATAAGCCCGTTCGCATTGCATCTGCCAGCCATTGTAAGAAGCATCACCCAGATCAGAACAATATTGTTTCCTTCCGGCAAGTTTCTGATGTGTCCAATTTTGCTGTTATTGAACATCTCTGTTTCAATTTTAATCCAACTTACTTTAGCCATTAGTATAATTTCCACCTCCATGCACTATCATTGTTAATGCAGCTGTTGCATGTTTTATCTATCATAATTCCTGCCTTTTTTTAGAATAAATAAACTAAAAGTGTCGCATAATGTATAATTTGGTCTGCCATGTAACTTATCTTGTTGTATCGTGCCTTTAAAGGGTCAATTACTATATGCATAGTCATTACAAAGGCAAGTTTCCATGAGTACCCGAACACTATGTAAAAAGGAACTGAATAAAGAAGGCAATGAACCAGTAAGTGATACCAGTTTTCTCCTTTAGTTTTTGCGATAAAATCGCTTTGAAGAACATAATCTCCGATCAAGTGGCATATTATCAGTTTATATATTATTTCTATCATTTTTCTTCACTCCAATCCAGTTTCTGTCCACACCTAGTACAGTATTTACTAGCAATATCTATGTTGTAATTACAATTTGGGCAGTTACCGTAAGCACCAACTTTTATTTTTTTGCCTACTCCGAAGTCTAAATATATTTCGCTCAAGTTGTTCACTTTCCTCGGTATCTGCTTTTTTAATGCCTTAACCGCACGTTCAAATGCTTTCCGATATTGAATATATGACCAGTCTTGTTTGATTAAGTCAATGTGTTCCTGTAAGATTTTAATTGATTCTTCTGGTTTCATGTTAATCCTCCCATTCGTCCTCATCAATCTCAACAGTTTCCAAATCTGCGAAATCACAACACATTGCGAATCCGTCAATCATTTTCTTCTTAACTCCAAATACCTCCATCATGTGAGAATTATTTTCCATGATTTTTATTACATCTGTTTTTTTAACATATTCAGCCATTCTGCATCTCCTCCAACTGTTTTACTGCTTTTCTATAATCCCTATTCGCAGACCGGAACATCATCAAGAGTATTTCAGATACAGGTCTTGTCCGATTTCTTCGCTTTGCTTTTTTGATGCATGTAAGATCATTTGCTTCTGGTACATATATTCCTACATAATGTGGAATTTCAAGGGATACCGCAGCGCATACATCTGCCGGCATAACTAGATAGTTATAATCGCCAACAAAATTCAGCCCATGACCAGAGCGAAAATCTTCAGCTGATGATTTAACCTCATAACAATAGCAGTCACCTTTTTCTATCCCGGACACGCTATTATTCACCGGCACGAACCGCATATAATCCACCCTTACCGCATGATCTGTCGAATAATCGAATGTCACTTCCTTAGCCCAATAAATACGTGGATCATTGTGAGGATTGATTTTCTTTTCGATCATTGCTGATAGTTTTGCTGTAATCTCAGGTCTTGTCATTTTGAATCTCCTCCAACTTCTTCTCAGCTTCTTCACGAGTGAGGAATACTATTCTTCCAATATCTTCTAAACGGTAGCAACTTTCTCCCATATCTTCTTTGCCTATTGTGTCAAACCTTACAGCACGTTCATTTTTGTAACAGAGAAAATGAATTTCTGAAACAGTCATCGGAATAATCGGTTGCTTGGCTCCGGCATTCACTCTATAAACCGTGTCTCCAATCTTACACGGCAATCTCACAAGCAAGCCCTGTTCTTCTAAGTCTTTATAAGACTTTAACTCTTCCAACAGTTCTGCAACATCTTTCAGCCAAGAAAAATCTCCATCTTCAAAACAGCAACCATATTTCTGCTGATGATACGGGCAACCAATCGCTTCCTTCCCACTGATATAATCTCTTAAATCCTCGCCAGTTCCACAGACAATGCGTTTATGCTCATCCTCCATATGCATGAAGTTTTCATGGTCTGCATAGCAATCGCCTACAGTATCCTGGCTGGCAACGCATTTAAGCGCCTTTATCATATCGTCAAGTGTTAATCTCTCCATCTACTTCACCTCTTTTAACTTCTCCACCGCCAGATTCGATGCATCTACAAACATCTGCAATCCGCTCAATAAACTCTCTTACTGTCATTTCTTTTGTCCCGAGAAGTTCTGATGCCTCATAGAAAGCAAAGTCTGATCTGACACTTGCCGCATAAGTTATATCATATTCATAAAATTTTAAAATATCTGGAAAATATTGTGCTTGTAATGGCTCACAATGGTCTTTTCCATACCAATGAAATTCCTGTTTCTCAGCTTCTTTGAGAAGCATTTCATTTTCTTCTTTTGTTCTAACCAGAACACATGTATTTCTTAAATCAATCATCTGCGTTTTCTCCTGTAATCTCATCAATGCAATTATTCCAGCCTGTTTTTATACCGTTCAAGCGGTTTGTTATGGCTATTTCGGTCATTTTCTCCGGCAATGGCTTCAGTGGACACCAATCAGGTCTAATACTCAAATCTGTAATATCTCTATTGTTTACTCTACAGAACGGGTGAAGCACTCCACTGCGTAAAACGCATAAAGCACAATATTTTGGCGTATTTATCACTAATACTGATTTACTCATTCAACTCCACCGCCTTTCACGATTTCGATTGCTCTGTTCAGTCCAGCATTATATCCTTGATGTACGTCAGATAAGATACATTCTGATTCAACGAATTTATCTCTTTTCAATTCACTAATAACCTTGTCCACATCAAAAACTGTCGGCTGTTCGTCAATAACTGCACCTATTGCAAAATCCATATCCGAATTTCCAAGAGAGTCAATTATTTTGTCTGCATCAATCAATCGGCTCATATTCTATTCTCCTAACTGTTTTAAAATTTCTTTTGCAATTTTATTACTTTCCTGCATGGAAACTCCCCATCCATTATATTTTCTGTGGCATTCATCACAGTTCCATTCATCACTATCACTTTCTTTAATTTCGCTATTGAATCTGCAATTATCGCAATACATATGATCGAGAGTGCTATAAATGATGCTTGCAATATCGTCTTGTTTGCTATTAGCATCGTCTACGTGTTTCTGCTTTGGACATTTATATTCTTTCATTTATTTTTCCTCCCACACTCCCAACAACCGCATCCTCTCATACAGTACAGCGACGGTCTTGCGTCTGTATCCGTAAAAGTCTTTCGGGTTCATCGGGATATACCTTTCTCTACTGATTTTCCTGTAACTTTTCCGGTGTAGGATATTCTCGATAACCATATCCGCTATCACCGTGTTTTTTGGGCAAGCTGACAAGGCAGCACCGGAAAGCAGGTATCCGTACTCTGCCGGGAAGTCTTTCAGCATCGTATTCAGTTTTTCAATGTCCTCTGCCGGAATACCGTAGTCTTTCAGCTTTTTATTCCTTGTCAGCATACCGTTCTCCTTTCTAATCGTCTGGATGGTGCTTATCGTACATGATCGCTGCACATACAATGCCAACCACTCCGAATATGGTTCCAAGGGTGAATCCTAATAAGAATGTAATCATGGCTCCTCCTCCTTAACATAATCTTCGCAATCTTCTGCATATTCGTAGTTATCCATATCATCACATCTGCACTGGCAGAAATACTGTTTTCCACAGCAAATGCAGCACTCTGTTTCACCGTCCGGACATTCTATTTCGCATCTTCCCATTTAGCCCTCCTTATATGGCTCCGGATAGTCCATCCATGCAACTACTGTTCCGCCTAAAACTTTTTTATCCGTTCTCCAAATTCCATCAGTAGTATGCGCCTGCTCTACTAACACTGTCCCATCATCGAATACAACTGTAGCAATCACATATTTAGATGTTTTTTCGAACATTCCTCTTTTCCAGTTATCTGTTCCTTTAAACTTTGCAAATATGGAATCGTGTTCTTCCGGCAATCTTTCACTGACTGGAATCCAACCATTTTCTTTCTCATCTTGTTCCAGATCAGCTTGAAGCTGCTCGATCATATCTTGAATAACTTTGACATGTACCCCAGCGTATTTGTAGCAGTCCGAATATTTATCCTTGTACTGCTTTAATCTGTCTTTGATATGTATCATATTATTCCATCCTTTCTCAATGCCCGCTTCTCACCATGGAAAACAACAGTTCTGTCATGGATCTTTTTCTTGGTCCATTGTTCCCACACTTCAAAACAACTGATAATCTCCATTTTTCCACATCTCCACCTAGTGGTGTTGGGTTTTCAAATTCTTCGGCAACATCTCTCTGATACGGAACTGCAACCATTACTCCCATGTTACCTATTTCCGCGTAACATTCCGGAAAATTCTCACGTATATGTTGGGCAAATTTTCCATTTTTTAAATCAGGTAAAATCTCTTTGTAGCACTCCATTGTTGTTATAAGATAGTTTTTTTCGCCAATAAAATTTAATCCATTTCCGCTGTAAATATCCTCTTTGCAGCTTTTGATTTCATAGCATGTAAATATTCCTTTTTCGATTGCTGAGATAGAACACTGATTTTCCGGAATAAACTGCATGTAATCTACTCTTCTTGGCTTTCCTGCTGCGTAGCCATAATCAAGGCTTACTTCTCTAGCCCAGTATTTACCTGGGCCAGAAAAACAGCTTTTTTCCAGTAATTGACTAAGAAAATTTGTTGCTTCAGATCTTTTCATACTTCCACCTCCTCGTAAGTTTCTCTGAATATATCTGGCTTACACGGATAAAATTCACCGTGTACACCGCGGATGATATAATCACCAATATTTGCCAGATGTTCGCCCTCTAGTGTCTTAATAACCAATCCGCCCGGGACCTTCCAATGGTCAATATAGAAATTCTTACCTTCTGCCGACATGTACTGGTCTGTACACTGATAGTCCGTCAGAAAATCGAACATTTCTCGATGATTTGTACCAGTCCACTGTACTGCGTCAATTACAACTGGTTTCTTTCTGTACTTCATTCTTCCACCTCCGAATCTTCTGGCATCTGAAAGACCATATTCTTTTTAAAACTTTTTACAAGTTCTTCGAAACCATTGACGCGAATATCGTTTGATTCTACAATTGTTCGATGTCCTATAAATCCTGTCAAAAAAGTACAATTAATTTTATATTCTTCATAGGCTTCCTGGATCATATCCAGTACTTTCATGGCTTTTTCTCTGGTGGAATAATGACCAATTGGGCACACGCAATCCGTTATATTAAACCCTTGTGCACATTCCCAGAATCGCAGCTCTCGTGTATTGTTAAGACTGATCAATCGGCTTTTATCCTGACTTCTGATTAACATTTTGTATCCTCCTTACCTGAATACATCTTTAATTGTTTCATCTTTTTGATAAACAATTTCATTTCATACCCTGTGAGGCCAACACAAGTATTTCCGATTCCTTTGCTATCTCCTAAATCTGGATCATAAGACTGTAAGATGTGCCTTCCGGATTTTTTATGTAAAATAGATACAATCTGTGTATATCCATATTTCTTATCTTTTCTCTCATACTCACATCCGTATTTATCTTCTTCAACTTTTGTAAATCCAATTTCCGCTAATTTTTCATCTACTGTTTTAAATAATTTCATTTTGTGTCCTCACTTTCTCGTATAATTAATTCATAATATTCTTCAAATGTTTCTTGCAGTTTGGTACAATCTGGCTCATAAGGTTTTGGATATACAGTATATCCGCACTTCGGGCATTTAATTTGTGGTGGATAGTATTCAACCCATTCCATGTTTCCACCACATTTCCTACAACGAATGCATCTCTCTACTTTCTTTGGTTTCGTTTTGAAGAATGAAGTGTAATTATTTTTTTTCATTTTCCATCCTCACTTTCCCCATGTAAGCAACTGACACGCTATCAATTTAGATTTACGTTCATTTTTCTTGCCATAGCTTCTACAACTGTCACTGTTACGCCGTTTCCTGCCTGCTTGTATAACTGGCTGTCAGAATTAACAAACTGAGCCTTTTCAAAATAATCATCCGACCAACCTTGCAGCCGAAAACATTCTTTCGGTGTCAGCTTCCGAATTGCTATGTAACATTGATATTTTTCATACCAGACCGCATATACAATTAACTCATCGGAAACTTTCACAAATATGCCTTGATTACAGCTTGTATCTAGCGTATTGACAACTTCTTTTCCATGTTCTGTGCGAACGTTACGCAATACTCCGAGCGGATCAATTGCGACCCCGTGTCTATCCTGAGATGTTAATGTGAACATTGGCTCGCCATCATCTTTAAACCGCCTACCATTCTGACGTTTCTCTGCCCGATCTGGTGTCAGAACCGGAAGTGCTATCTTCGGATTGTTGTTATGTCCTGCCGAATGGCATTTTGTGATTCCATCAATCCCAAGCACTTTTCCGTCTTGTGACGAATTAACTTCTCCTATGACTTTTATTGCAATTCCACTATCCTGTCCGGCGTGGTTCGCTACGCCTTTGTAGTATCTTGCTTTTAAACATCTTGCAGTGTCCGTCATTTGCGATCCCTGGTAACATAAATCTATGAAACATGGTAGGGCAGTATGGTGTTCCCTTCCTCCACCTTGACAGGTGCTTAATGCTTCTGTAATTCCATCTTGCGCGAATACCTGCGTATTTCTTTTATATCCGTTCCTGTATCCAATTATTTGAATACTATTTTCTCTGTCTGCTCTTTCGACAGGAAATATTTTTGCGGTACTTCTGCTTCTAAGATGTCCAATAATAAAGCATCTTTCCCGGTTCTGTGGCACTCCGAAATCTTTGGAGTTGAGCACCTGCCATTCTGCATCATACCCCCACTGCTCCATTTCAATGAGCAGTCTGGCAAAATCCCATCCTCCATTAACACTAAGCAGATTTTTAACGTTCTCAATGAAAAGGTAAGTGGGTTTATCTTCTTCTTTGAGTTGTCCGACAAGGTACATAACTCTGAAAAACAGGCTTGAACGGTTTCCTTGAAATCCGGCTTGTTTTCCTGCGACTGAGATATCTTGGCATGGAAATCCGAAACACCAACAGTCTGCTTTGGGAATGTCTCCGGCATACACTCTTCGAATGTCATTTGCATACCATTCTCCATTTCTGTATTCCTCCTTTAATATTTCCTTCTGTCTTTTCTTGATAGGAATATCTTCCAATGCCTTTCGCTGCTCTTCTGTCAGTAAGTGCATTGAGATGTAACTCGCAGTAGCAAATTTATCAAATTCGCAAAAACCAACGCATTCATGCCCCGCCAATTCCATTCCCCTGCGAAATCCTCCGATTCCTGCGAAAAAATCTATAAATTTCATTTTAAACTCCCATCTTCTTAACCAGATTCTTATTCAATCCCTCTTAACATCAAGCTTAATTTGCTGTAACAAGGACAAATTCTTGTATGATCAAAAATATCTTCCAGTAAAACGCAATGCGGAAAAAGTTGTTTTACCTCATAGATATGCTCTTTTTCTTCCCCGCCACGTTCTACGTATTTGATTCTTTTGCCAACATGCAAATCAAACGTTTTACTTATATATGCTTTAAGCCCATATATGTTCACTTTGCTCATTTTTGTGCACCAATCCTTCCTTAAAAGCCACTATTGCAGCTTCCTTACTGTGATGTATTTTTGTTATGGTTTTACATTCTGTGCATTCGCACCAATATAAATCTCCTCCATAATGCCGGTTATAATCTGCGAAAACATGAAAACGATTCCCACATTTAGGGCAAATCCTACTTTTGCCATTTTCAACATTAATTCCCATTCTTTCATTAAACATCGAACATTTCCTCATCTTCATCATCAGAATCGAAGTCTGACGTTTTTTCGTAATCAACTGATTTATTTCTCGACATATTCTTGCCACGTTCCACCAGTTCCGCTCTCTGCTCTTCTGTTAATTCTCTTGGCGCTCGTAGTTTCACGTACTTAACTGGGACATGAGCAAATATGGAACCATCTTTGTTCGTAGCCAGAATCTTCACATCTTCTGGATGCTGTTCTGCAAGCTTCAAGACTCTTCCTTTCATTTTACTGCCGTTATGTGCTGACACTTCTGCGTACTCACCACCACGAATCCACGCGATGCTACATTCATTGCAATTCTCTGTCATGTTTAGTCCTCGCTTTCTCCAAATCCAAATTCTTTATTTATATTTATGGAATCAAATTCAAGTTTAATTCCCATTGTTTCTTTTGCTTCTTGGTATGCTTTTTCAATTCCGACTTCTTCAATGTGTTCTTTGGCAGAGTTTAGGTTTTCTAAGAATCTCTGATTGGATTTTGTAAATCCCCATGTTTTCTTAATTGCAAACAAACTGATAAGAACATTTGCGACTGCGATATAATTCTCTGCTTTCCACAGCTTTTCTTGTGATTCTGAAATAAGTTCTTCTGATATTTCTTTGCGTATTTCATCTTCACGCTGCATCAGATACAGTTTTAAGGACTCAACTCTTGCACCTGTCACCTTTGAAATTTGTTCCAGACTGAAATTGCTGAAATTGTACGGTGCATTTAAGTGTGTTTTCTCAGATGCTTTCTGCTGTCTTCTTCTCTCTGCCCTGTTCATGCTCTCACCAATCATGTTGCTTCCTCAATTTCTCTGTTTGAAGGTGGATATTGATATAGATTGATATAATTTTCAATGAACTTGAAAATATCTTTTCTGTTCTGCTGTCCCTCTTTATATTTTCTTTCGGTGTTATATTTACTTACCATAGTTACCTCTTTTCTTTTTACCTCTGGAACCGGATAGCGTGATATGCCGGGAAACAAGTTTTGCTGTTCCAATCCCAGAGGGCGTGCGCATATTAAATAAAATCACTTATGTCCATTTGCGGGTCTTCCTCAAATACAAGCATTTCATTTTTAGCTCTTTCGTAAAAGTTTCTATCGATTTCAAAACCATAGGCATTTCTCCCAAGTTCATACGCAGCTCGCAATGTGGCTCCGCTTCCACAGCATGGGTCAATAACTACATCGCCGGAATCAGTAAACGTTTCAATCAGTTTCTTTAAAAGTGCAACTGGTTTCTGCGCAGGGTGAATCTTTGGGATATCTTTTGGGTCTTTTTCCCACTGGAACCAGTTGAATACCATGTGTCCGGTTCCTCTGATTGTCTTTCCATTTTCGTCAAACTGTGCGCCATTTCTGAATTTTGGAAGTCGGTCTCTGTAAAACAGAAGCGCATATTCCGTGGCACCTACCACGCGCATGTTAGCTTTTAGTACCTGCGGACTGTAATTTTTAATGAACACAAGCGGTATGTAGTGTATAAATCCATGCTTTGAAGCTGCATTAATCAGTGTTTGAATCTGCTCAAATGAACAGAACACAATCATGCATGGCGAATCGCTGCTTCTTCCTCTTTGTATGGGTTTCTTGTCCTCTTTCTTCAACATTCTTGAGCAAAAATGAAAATACTCGTACAAGTTAAAGTTGAAATCCGAATTAAAAGCTGCTTTTCCGGCTAATTTACTTTCACCGTTTTTGTTATCGCCGCCAATATACCAATCACATCTACTGCCATAGAAATTGCCGCCTATGCAATATGGTACGTCAGCAATAATTAATTGAGCTTTTGGAATCATGTAACGTTTATAATTCTGCATTGAATCTCTGTATATTTCACATTTTAATTTCATTGTTCAAAAGAAGCCCGGTGCACCCTTTCGTCATATGAAGGCAAGCTCCTTTCATTTATTTAATTGGAATTTATCTGGCAGAACTGCCAGTTTTATCATTTGTAAGATTCTTCATCAAGAAGATTGTTGAATTTCTCAAGTGCCTTTATAGACACCTTGTTGCTTGATTTCTCTGGTTTGATTGATACATCTAAGTGAGTATCAATGATATGTTTCAATTCTCTCGCAAGGGCAATTTTGCCTTGCTTCAACCCATCACGGTAACCTTTTGCTGGTCGGTAATCAGCGATCTTTTCTTTCCCTTCATCCTGTCCGCCAGCTGTCTTGTTTTTTATAATCCATCCGGCATCAATCACTCTTTGAATGTACTCTCTTTCTTTCTCGTCAAGTTCATCAATCGGGCAATGAAAGAAATCAATCTTATAACCGCTCTTATTGCTTTCTGAATACAGCCCATGAGCTTTCATAGAAAGGTCAATATGTTGCTCGTATCCAGTCATATGTTGTGCTAGCCTGGTTAATATTCCTTTCGACTGTCCTACGTACCCGTGGGTTTCCGTTCGCCACAACATGTATATCCCGGCTCCATCATCCAATTTGGGATTGACTTTTAAAAGTCTTTTCTTATTGCTTGCTTCGATAGCCTTGACCTGACGAAATTTTTTATAATCCATCCGGAATCACTCCTTAATTAAACGGAAGTTCGTCATCCATAATTGACGGCATATCCATGAATCCACTTGTGTCCTGTTCTGGACTTGGAACTGGTGGTTGCGACTGTTCTTCTGGCTGGCTCTTCTTGCTTTCCGCAAATTCTTGAGATGCAACAAGGCAATCATTTGTGTAAACTTTCTTACCGTCCTTGTCAGTGTAATTTCCAGTCTGCCATGAGCCGACAATCGCAATTTTCATGCCTTTATGCAAGTACTTTTCGGCAAACTCACCATTTTTTCCAAGCGCAACACAATTTATGAAGTCTGATGTGCGTTCATTATTTTTGCGATACTGTCTTTCGACTGCAAGCGTGTATCTGGCAATCTTGGTATCATTTGTTCCCATTCGGATGTCTGGATCTTTAATCAAACGTCCGATCAAAATTACTTTATTCATGTTTGTTCTCCTTGTACGGTTCTGGCATAGCTGGCAAAGGCATCCATGCAATTACTTTCAATTTTTCGAAACCGTCTGTAAAATATTCTCCATTCCACATTGCTCTGAATGGAATTGTTCCTTTTTCGGTAGCAATCAAATATATGTCTCCTTTGAAAATATGATTAGGTTTTGGTTCCGGAGGCAGTTTCACGTCTACTGGAATCCACATATCCGATAAGCTATATGAATTAAACAGTTTCTCAATCTTTTCGATTGCATCATTCCAACCCTTGTTGTACCGACAGAACAATGGGTCAACTTTCTCTGGATTACTGTGAGTTGACGGCTTCTTTAATTTTTTAAGTGATTCTAAGAAATGTTCCATGCATCTTCCTCCTCATAATCATTGCAATACAGGGAACCGTAATCCCATGCTAACGTACAGCAGTTACGAAATCTGCATTTGCTACAATCTGTCATTTCCATGAAATTTCTCCTTTCAGAACGGGCATAAATTCAAGTCGACTTCCAGTCCAGCCCGTCCAATCTGAACTAGGACATTGTTTCCTGTAACTTCTTGTATTTCTCGCTGTATTTTACGGGCATCAGATGAATCCCCACTTAAATGTACAAGTGTTACTGTCCGAAGCGATTCTGTGCGATTCTGCTTAACGAATTGCTTGCAAGTTGATAAAGAGCAATGCCCAGTGATCTGGTGCTCCCACTTCGAGTTGTTTCTGTCTATCAGCTCCTCGCAGTAATTACAACCAATAACCAAATGATTAAGTTCCATTGATTTGAATTTGTACCGGCAATGCTCAAAGTCTGTCAGGTAAAGAAGCTTTCCCATTTCCTCATGTTCCACTAGATACCCGAAGTTCGGGCACGGCTCTTTATTTGCAGATGTATGTGGCAGGCTGAACGGAACTGCGCTGAACGAGTCGATTTTGAAGTATTTCTTTTTTGCAACAGCTTTTATAGTTCCGTCCGTTATGCCTAAATTTTTGATTGTTTCTGCTCCGGTATAGACCGTGATTCCAGCGTTCATGATTTCACGAACAGTTTTGTTGTGATTGCCAGTGTGATCTCCGTGTTCATGGGAGAGAAGTACAGCTCCAACATTACTTATCTGGTAGTCAATCCCTCTGAGGATTTTCTTGTAGTTGCATCCGCAGTCAAGAAGAACAATCTCGCCTGTACTTGACTGCAAAGCATAACAATTTCCTTTGGTACTACCTGTTGAAATCACTCGCATGAACAAATGGCATCACCTCGCTTTCCGTGTATTGCATTTATGCTTCTAAAATATCGTCAGCTTCACCTATGGTTTTCTCTAAATCGGAATAGGCATATGGAATGTCTTTTTCTCTATTTAGACTCTCTAATTCCGCATAACTTACTTTGCACATGCTATCTCGCATTAATTTGAGTTGCTTCAACGGAAGCTCAATGGTTATTATCTGTTCCCAGTTCTTCTTGCTGTCTACTCTCTTCATACTTCATCATCCTCCGGGAATCTGAACACGATGTTTGCCGGTTCGAATTTCACATCTGGGCTGTTAACCATTGTTTTGATGATTCCAAAACCTTTTGTTGCTGCCATATTCATAAATTCCTTTTCGATATCTTCTGGAACTTCTATATTCTGTGCGAAGAATGCTCCTGTATATGTGTTGTGCAACATTTCCATAACTTTCTTAGCCTTTTCTTCTGTTGAGTATGTCGCCATAATTGTTCCTTTTTCACCAACTATCGGCACATATACTCTTATGATATTTTCTGTTCTACTTAATACTGCAATTTCATAAGGAACATCAAATTCCCCATTCTGACTAATTAATCTCACTTCATTCTCCTTTCAATATCCAAATCCATACTATGGCATAGTTTGGTGCAATTTCCATGAAGCATATGATTCTTGCATGCTCCGTATTTTTCATGGAATTTTTCTATCGACATCTTCCTGTCATTTACTGCCCGTACCCATCTTCGGATTTTTCTCTGTGTTTTTCGTTTCTTATCACCACGCAATTTTCTGATATATTTTCCTTCATCAGTCACGTAATGATGAAAGCCCAGATAACACAGTCCCATTCGGAACGGTACAATTTGTGACTTTGGGTTTAATTCCAAGCCAAGGCTTTCAATAATCATTCGGATTGCTTCAAAAATTTCTTTGGCAGCGTCTTTTGTTTTACACAGAACATAAAAATCGTCGTTATATCGTCCGTAATATGGATTTCCAAATTCAATCGTTATCATCTGATCCAGTGAATGTAAAAGCAACAATGCGTACTTCTGATTTACCTGATTTCCTAATGGAAGCCCGGGATTACCTGTACTGTCAATAAACAAATGGTTTAACCAGACTGTAAAATCATCATCAAAGTAATAATCCAAAACATCTTTCATGATTTCATGGTCTATGCAATAAAAGTATTTGTGAATATCACATTTTACAATCCAACTATTCATTCCATTTCTTTTATAGAAATCCAACATTTGATTTCTTAACCCGTCCATTGCCATATGTTGCCCTTTTCCTTGCTGCCCGGCAGTGTTCCATTTAATCAGGATATTTTCAAGTTTCGGTGTCAGAATGTAATCAGAAAAGCATCTCTGCACTACTTTATCCTTAAATGCACATGATTCTATCGTTCGCTCTTTTGGCTCATGAATTTGAAATTTATTATACGGATTTATGGTATACGTTTGACTTTCCAATTGTTCCTTCAAGAGATGAATGCCTTCAAGAGACAAATTAGAAAATCTTGCAGTACCTGAATTAAATTTCTTACCGATCTTAACCTTTTTGTAAGAACGATATAAATTCTCAAAATTTGCAATAATTTCTTTATCCATTTATTTTGTTCCTTTATATTTGTCCATTGCGGAAAGGTTATGCATTTGCTTGTATCTTTTCTGATTTCAGCTTTACGCTTACTCTGTCTGCATGTGATCCATGTTGGGCGAACACCATTTTCGTTGTTGTAATTGTTGTTGTTGATATAGCCCGAAGGGGAAACAACGGTATTCGCAGTGCATAACCTGTGAAAATTATCTTTTTCTGTCTTTTGTTCTCCATGAAATAGTCATGTACTTTATATCTTTTACCATTTGCGACCATGCTTCCATTCCACCGGAATTGATAATTCCTAATTCATATGAAAGTTCTATAAAGTACATCAACTCATCACAATGAGTAATGGCTTTTGTTTGAAGTTCTAATCGCTCTCTTTTATAATCTTTCAGATCAGTTCGGTTGGCTTCAAATAGTGACTCATAAATTTCCAATGCTTTATTTTGCATTTTATCTACAAGTGAAAACCTGTATTTTTTCGGGTATCGTCTGGCATTACTCGTAACTATTAATGTATGCTTTGCAAGTTGCTTGGCCTTTATTATTACCTTTAAATCTTCATTCGCCATCAATCATCATTTCCTGATTCAAAGATTGAAGAAGAAAAGATACAAGCTGGGCGAACACCATTGTCGAAGAAGTAATTGAAGCTGTAGATAAAGCCCGAAGGGGAAACAACGGCATTCGTTACACTGTAACCATTTGCTGGTGTACTCCATGGAGTAAGCAGCCACCACCATTTATCCATATTTGGAAGGAATTTTCTGTATTTTCGGTATTCATCCACCGTCAACATCGAAATCTTATCTTTACAATGTCCGTATTCTGTCTGGCCGTCCAAAGAAAGCAAATCTCGATCAAACTCAATAACTGCATCTTCTCCAAACTCGTCCGTAATTTTTTTAAGAAAACGAGTATTTAACTCATTTCTCAGTTTACTCAAAATCCAGTTATTTGAAGCTGAATCAAATGTTCTTTCTTTTCCATCAAATCCATTCAAAATGGCAAAATATCCTTTTTCTGTCTTATCCAGAATCAGCCATTCCATACCTGCAAGTTCAATAGCTTTTCCGATTTCCGGCTTTCCGATGTGCTTTTTCTTGAATTCCGTGAACTCTTTACTTAATCGGGATAATTCATCCTCAAAATATTTCAGATTTTTCTTCATAATCATTCCTCCGCCTTAGATACAAAGATATTAGATTTTAAGATACAAACTGAGCGAACACCATAGACGTTGTTGAAATTGAAGCTGACAATAAGGCCCGAAGGGGAAACAACGGTACAGGCTTTCTCCCATCCACGTTCTTTCGTTGACCATGGCGATAATGTCCAATACCAATCGTTTAAACACGGATTCGGTGTGATATCTGTATATCCGCGCGCTTCATCAAACGTAATCGGTCGAATTTTACAATCAACAGTCCCTAATTTCTGTCCATCCGCAGTGATAATATCTGCTGTGTGTGTTTCGATATTTTCTGCCCCGAATTCTTTTTCGAAGTCTTTCAGAATTTCAGTGTCACACAGTTTCTTTACCTTTGATGTTTTGTAATCTGAGGTATCACCAAACTCTACATTTTCTTTCACCAGATCAAGCGAAATAATTTTCGTTGTATCTTCATACTGTTCCAGAACCATGTATTTACGCTTTCCGGTGGTCTGGAACACATCTCCTCGTTTCAGTGTTGATAGCTCAACCTTTCCAGATTCTTCCTGCTTTTCCAAGAGTTCAACCAGTTCCTTTGCTTTCTGTAAAATTTCTTTATTGTTCATATCACATTTCCTCCTGCTTCATAAAATCCGGAATTTCTGGTTCTTTACCTGCTGCCGGAACTGGCTCTTTCTCGGCAGTCTTTACGGATTCTGCGACTGTTGGCTGTTTAGGCTGTTCCTCGATTACTGGCACAAATTCCTCTGTATTGGCATGTTTTTTGATATCCTCTTCAACGGCCTTTTCTAAGTCATATACCTTGTAATCTGCATCTGCAATTTCGATAGCTTCTTCTGTGGTATACAATCCGTTTGAAAGTTCCGGGCAATTCATTCTTGAGAAGAAAGAAGCAGCTCTGTATCTTAGCATTACCTGTGGCATAGTAATCCATTTTGAACCGTTTTTCTTTGTCCATCCTTCGGCGTTCGCCATGTCCATTGTGACTTCGATTCCAGTTACCTTTCTTCCGTCTTTCTCAGTCCAGCAAGTACAGGAATAAGGCTTACCGTTCTTATCCCTCTTTTCGTCGAACTGCAATTCCATATCATACTTACCGGAACTGTTAATCATTGCAATCAAGAATGTGGCTCTCCATGCAGGTCTTCCCTGAATAACATCGAGATTCTGCATAACTGTAAGAGGACTTGTTTTCAGACGGTTTGCCATATCAATTGCTACAAGACCGTTCGCAAAATTGCCCTGATATTCTCTCGGAACAATTGTTGACTGGGCGAAAGCCTTTGCCATCTGAGTTGCCATTGTGAAATTGTCGGAACTTCCAAAGATTCCTAAACTGAAATCGGTATTTAACTTTACCGGTGTTCTCTTTTCCTGATTCTGTGTTGATACTGCATTTTTGTTTTCTGCCATTTTAATTCTCCTTTTCTATTTTTTATATATGCTCAGTGGCATATGAAACAGAATGAATGTTTTATAATTTTCTATTTTTTGATGTTTTAAAGTATTATATTCTTCTGTGTTTTCCGGGCATTCACCCGGATTCATATACCACTGAAAATCACTATTTAATAAATTTCAATATTTTCTCTGGAAACATGATATCTTCCATATCCGCTTGTTCGTCCAGAACCAATACCACAGCCAAATCCTGCAAGTTCAATGATGTTGATAATCTGTTCAATAGAGTAGATGTTTTCAACATATGAAATCTCGAATGTTGCTTTCCATCCAGAAAATCTATTCAGATGTACCAGCACCGGAGAACCTTTTTTAGGTGACATGAGTTTTTCATCAATGCGGTGTTCGGCAAATGTGATCGGGATTAATCCGCCTTTTGCGATTACGTTTACTCCTGCTTTAAATTTTGTGCTGTATTTGTCGATGCCGTTTCTGACAACCGAATCGCAGAATGATTTAAGGAGTCCGAAAGATGTAATGCATGGTGCATTATTTGTGAGTGCATCAACAAGACCTTCCTCTGAGAAATCTGTAGGTTTTCCATCTCTCCAGTGCATAGATGTAATAATTTCTTCCCAAACGTTGGATTTTTCAGTTCTCTTTGCTTTGTCCTTTCTGGCATTAATCAAATCCATTGCTACAACATCATTCATCTTATTAAGGACTAAATCTCCATCACCCTCAATAGTGATTTTTGCGTGTTTAACTTTAATTTCCTGTAACTGGATTCCTTCTTCTTTTTTAGTTGCCATAATGTTTTCCCTCCAAAATTTTATGATTTGATTTATAGTTTCTGTTTGCGCAAACACTCAAACGGACTAATCTGCAATAAATACATATGTAGTATGCTGTTTTGATTTATTTTGTTCTGCGGTATTCTATGGTGTCCTATGGTATCCTGCGGATTAACCCGCTTGAATCTTTACGCAAATTTCAGATGCACTTAGCCGACAATAGAATGTGCTATATTGTACTTTCGTATGCTGTTCTATATTGTGCGAAGATATAATCTTCTGTGCTTGGCAGATTCTACTGCCAGTTAAATACATCTGTGTTGAATGCTCGGTAGGTAACATGAATTGTCCTGTAATGTAATGTAGAGACCTGTTCTGTACCGTCTTATGGTATTTTTTCTTATTCTGATGGCATCATGCCACCTACCCAAAATTCAATTTTTGGAGAACTGCTTTATAGACGATATAAGAGTCATGGCTTGTTTCGTCATGTTATGTCCTGTCTTGTAATGTAGTATCATATTCTGTGCTGACGGTTATACCGCCTGTAAAACAGTTCTCCGTTGAAGTGTTGTGTTATATTTTGCTATTTTGTTTTGTCATGCCCTATGCTTTCATACGTTATTTTTGTTAAGCATTCACAACACTCGTCACTCTGCATAAGTGAAATATTTTGTCCTGTTATATGTTGTTTTGTTTTGTTCTTTCATATTCTTCCGCTTATGCAGACTGATAAATGCTGTGGTTTCCTACGCTCATAAACCTGTAAAATTAAGCGAATATTTTGTTTTAACCTATTTTGTTGTGTTCTGTATTATCGTGTGATGTATTTCATTTGCCCATTTTACAGGCATATCAACGTAGGAAGTTTGCCGCTACTGCACTCATAAACCTACAAGAATAAAAGTTTTGCATAATATGCTGTTCTATTGTGCTGTATCGTGCTTTGTTGTGCGTTGTTGTGTTCTGTGCTCCTACTCCTGTAGGAATATCAGCACAGTAGCAGCTTTGACATTTAATTAATCATTTCCCATATTTCTTCGTATTCCGAGATATTCTGGAATTTCTGCTTTATTGCCAGAAGTTCACTCCTGCAACGTTCCACAAGTGCTTTATATTCGTCTGGCTTCTTCAAGATCAACTTTGTTGGTTTATATCCAGATTCGTTATCCGTCTTGTAGAAAACTCTGATTGTTGTCGGCTCTGGCTCTTTATCTGGCTTTACCTCAACGATTTTAAGATTTCTTACAACCGATCTGGCTTCCTGTACTCTCCATTTCTCGGCAGCTTCGGTATCGTCCCATGTAAAGCACTTGTGAAGTTCAGTATTGCTATCTCTTGCTTTGTCAAGAATCTGCTGTGGCGTAGCTGATTCTAATTCATCACAGATTTCCATGATCTCATCTGCGCATTTCTGTGCATCGGCTTTAAATCTATATGTTCCCCAAGTTGCTAACTGCATATTTCCCCTCCCTGTACTTTTACTACTCGCAATAACTTCTATTACAGAACGGGCAACCCGTAATCAACTGCCCTGCTGCACTTTCAACGGAATACCCGTGTGTTTCTTTTCCGTACCGTGTCCGTCCTTTTTCGGAATAGATATTCTGGCGGCAAGACCAACAGATGCCATTGCCCGGTGCAAAACGTGGTAATATCTTTGTTTTGCAGTACCAGTCCTGTGCTTTAATTGCTTCTGGAATGTTATATGTAGTTGTCGCCATATTAAATCCTCTCCACTTTTAATTCATTGTCGGAAACTTTAAGGAGAATCATCTGTCTGCCTGTATCTGGTATTCTGTCAGCATTCACACTTTCAACATCATCAACCCAAATTGGCAAGTTTAAGCCGTTCAATTCCTGCAATCCAGTCACGAGGTCGATGTTGCATAGAATCTGATCAGAATGGTTCAGCCCATCAAAATATCCGATTCCGTCACAAATCATCTTGCAAACTTCCACCGGCTCACCGTCCTGCGTATAGTCCAAAAATTGAAACTGAAAGTGCTTGAAATGTGGATTGATAGCTTCCGCAAGCTTCTGATTCTTTTTGATGGAAAATTCTTTCAACATGTCAAGTTTCTGCTGAATATCGGAATCTTCCTGACTTAATTTCTTTCTGTCCGCATTTAGTTGTTTGAGCGTTTCTGCCTGTTTCTGAACTGCCTGTTTTGCCATCTCAATTTTTGTTTCGATTCCTGTAAGTTCCTTTTCAGCAGACATTCTTTCTGCCTGAACTGCTGCCTTTTCCTCAGAATTATTGGTCAGTCCGTCAAGCTGTTCCTGTTTCTTCTGGATTTCTGCTACAACTGCCTGATACTCTTCATTTTCAGGCATATCTGGTTCTGACGGAAGCTTCTCTAATTCCTGATTTTTCTGTGCAATCTCAGATGCCAGAGTAGAAATATTTTTCTTTGTCTGCTCAATCTGCGATTCGATGTCCTTACGCTTTTCTTCGACTTCTTTTCTTCTGGCTACTTCGGCATTACCTTCTTCTGTAATGTCTTTAAGTTTCTGCTGTTTGTTTACTTTAAACTGCTCTTTTTTTGCAAGCTCTGCATGGATTCTTTCCTGTTTCTTCTGTTCAAATTCAGTTTTAAGATGTTCAACCTGTTCTTCTGGCAAATGCTGTCCACAGGTCGGGCAAATAGCTGATTCAGAATCAAATTTTTCGTTCTGTATGGCATTTAAAGCTGTTTCATCAAATGTGGACGCATACGTCTGTTTATATTTCTCCTGTAAAACCGTAATTCTCTGCTGAATACGTTCCGGTTTTTCGGCAGTAGCAAGGAAATTTCCCAGAACACGGAGATTGTCTTCTTCCTGTTTCTGCTTGAATCGTCTGTCATTTAATAAGGAAACGATTTTTCTCTTTTCTTCCTGTAATGATTCTGCTGCATTTGAAATGATCGCATCTCTGGACTTCTTAAGGCCTACAATTTCATAGGAAAGTTCAGCATATGCTTTTCCAGAATCACTCAGCCGTTGTTCTTTCTGTCTCAGCTCAATCAAATGATTTAAAACTTGTCCTCTCTTTTCTTCAAGAACTGCTGCGTCTGGTATTCCTTGTTTTTTTACGGTATCAATCTCAACCTTTTTTGCGCTAATTTTCTTCTGGATATCTTTTCTGTCTTTGTTGAATTTTTTCACAACTTCCTCGACAGAATGATTCTTGATGATTTCCGAAATTTCTGGATTGTCCTGTAATACTTTATCCGCATTGAACCCTGCCATCTTTTCAAGCATTGCTCTGGCACTTGCTGTTGATTTTCGAAGTTCATTAAGGAATACTCTGGCATTGCTACACATCATAATGGTTTCTGAGTCTGATATTCCTTTTAAAAATTCCTTATACTTCGTCTGGTTGTAATCAAACCCATCAACCTGATATTTTGTGGTACTAGAAGTTTTACCTTTCTTCGTTTCCTTACGGATCACGGTTTCCTCTCCATCAATCAGAAGTGTGAGTTCTCTGGATACGACACCTTCAACTTCTTCTCCGCCTTCTTTTTTTCTGACATTATTCGGAGATGTACCGTCTGCAAGCTTTCCGGTCAGCGTATCAAAATATGCGTCCATCAATGTTGTTTTACCCTGACGGTTCCTGCCGGACACCATTGTTCGTGGTGCAAACTGATATTCCGCAGACTCAAATTTCTTGTAGTTTTCAATATTAAGCTGTTTCAATTCTACTGTTTTCATGCTGTTTTATCCTCCAACCAATATGCTGAAACTTCATAAGCCGTTCTTTTTTCAACCTCAGTTTCAACTTTTTTTGTGTATTCTCGGCTCTGTATTCTTCCTTGCAAAAGAATGTTATCTCCAACTTCGCAGCCGCCAATATATCTGGCATCTCTTCCCCAGCAAATGCACGGTATGTAGTCAGATATTCCATGTGGACGGTTTACTGCAAGAAGGATATCTGCGATTTCTCTTCCGTTTGGTGTCTTTCTGTATACTGGCGGTTTACAGATAAATCCGTCCAAAAGAATATTATTGGTGTGATATGTACCTTCCTCTGCAAATTTAATTTCTCTTGCGAAAACAAAGAGAATTAATTTACTGTGTTTGTCATCGTGCTTGTTGTAAGAACGGAACTGTCCGTAAACTTCAACCATTTCTCCGGTATAGTCCTGTGTTACATCAATAAGCCTTTCGGATACCATAACTGGAAGAATATCCTTTGTATCGCTCAGTCGTTTTGCCGATACCTGCATTGTGTAAAACTTTTCTCCATATATTTCATGGCTAAATTCAAACTTGGATTCAATCGTCCCAATCAGTGTTGCCTGATTGTTTTCTGAAAGTTTATTCAACTCCGTTTACCCACCTTTCTATCTGCATTAAAATAGGAAGGGATATCATTGAAGACACCACCGCACTTATGCAGAACAGCTTAAGTACATCCATTTTCGTCATCCACCAGAGTAATAATGCAATCGTGGAAAATGTTCCAACCTGTGCCATCACTCCGATAAAATACATTCTTTTTCTCATATCCCTCACTTCTTTCTTTTTGTTGCTGCTATTGCAAGTAAAGCTACTGATAATGCTACAACTGCGACTTCCAGACGTTTTGTTTTTGCCGCCTGATCTGCGATGATTTCGCTTGCAAGGCTCTGGTTTTTAGTTACGTTTTCGGTGTGTTTTGTGATTTTAGACATAAAAAATGCCCTCCTGGTATAAATTTTCTTTTCAAATACAGGAAGGTATGTTATACTTTACCTGTATTTAACTTACCCAATTAAGTTAGATACGCGGCTCTGCGTGGTATTTGCCGTACCCGTGGAGCCAAACCTTACTCTTTTTTACCTTTAAACTCAATTCCAAGAATCGCAGCCACATCTTCTTTATCAATGTAGTTATTATCGTCCTTGTTCATTATAGCTTCGAGTGCTACTACTCTGCCTGCGAAAAAAGCAAATTCTTCGCCCATGTTTTCCGGTGCATAATCGAACTTATTCATTCTTTTCACCAGAATCTGAAAACAAATCTCTCAAAAGAACCGAAAGCATTCTTCTTTTGAGATTTTTTGTTTCTTCTTCCAACTTTTCGCGATCCCAAAAAGCTACATCAACAGCTTCACGAATCATTTTTTCAGCATTTTCTTTTGATAGATCGTTTTCCAAACTATCTTTCAGTTCTTTGATGACACATGTTAAGTCTGTTAATAACTGAGCATGACTTCCTTCTAATTTTCCTGTTCCTTCTTTAATATATATCATTTTTTAATCCTCCTATTTTGTGGTATAATCTCCCTCGAAGGGAGGTGCTAATATGAAAGATTTTGATGATTTCTTAAAAACCATTGATATGAAAAAGCTGATTCTGCCAACAGCCGACGCAATTGAAGATACAGACAACTTCGTATCTGCAATTACTGGATTGTCTACTTCAATCGCTGTGAATCTGCTTCGTCAGTATCACGAATGGATTTCTGAATCGCAGAACTAACTCCATCTGTAACGCATTCGGTAATTGTCTTCCCGTCAATATTTGCCGTGTGCGTTACTTTTTTTGTTCTCGTAGGGGCAACTTCTTTCCGAATAGCTTTAAGCTCTTCTAAAATCTGTTTAAGTAATGCATTAGTTTCTTCCATCATGTCACTTCCTTTCTATGGAATGCTTTCCTATGGGGCTTATTCAGCTGAAAGATTGGCCATCCATGGGAAATCTTTAAACTTGATTCCCTCAATTTCTCCGATGCCTTTCTGGTTCACCTGCAACATCTGCAAATCCGTGGATAAGTTCAAAGCATTCAGATCAATTGAAAGAATAGGAAAATAATCACCAACTCCCTGTTTTAATTTAAAACTTCTTACTCCCTCAAGCTTGTGACCATCTACAAGGATTTCTGTGAAGATTCCTTTTTCACCTTCTACCTGACGGATTTCGATTTTTGATACTTTCATACGACTCCTTTCTTACATCATTGGAGAAATATATCTACTGAAAATATAAAGTCCAATAATAATTCCAATAATCCTGCTTAATATATCCACTATTGAATATCTTTTCTTAAAAAATATTTCATATATGAAACTTTTAATTTTTGATTTCCTCCTACATTGTCATCTTGGCATTACAGTCACGAATCATCATTTTGGTATTGGTACAAGGTGTCCATTCTTTGATGTATTCAACTGCTTCCTGATATCTCAGTTTGGGAATGTTATTTCTGGCATTTACATCGAAGTAAGTCTTTACATCCCTGTTACACTCTGCAAATACCTTTTTTCCAATTTCATCATAGGCATTGGATTTCTTTCCGCCTAATGTCTCAATCACTACTCTTGATACCAGATCACCAAGATATTTCTGCTGACCGTAATCAATAGTCATGGTATTCTCAAGTTTCTCGATTCGTTCTTCGTGGTCTTGATTGCCAAGAGCCAGTAACTGAATTTGCTCTGCTACGGTCATTGGTTTCTGATAAGAGCCTGTCTTACGAATTGTTGGGAGGACTTCACTAGTTACCCAGTGTTTAAATCTTTTAGCTGATTCAAGTTTGCTTCCGAAGATTAAAGCGTATAAGCCAGATTCGTTGATGAGTGCTGTTTGAGTTTTTACCACATTCCCATTTTGGGAATCTGCTTCAAGAACCTTTAAAATTCTGTCTTCTTCTTCAACATGAACTGAAACTGCTTTACTCGCATTGGAATATCCAAGTGCTAATGCCACATCTTTTCCAACGAACCAAGGTTCATTGTCAATAGTCACTGTTCGAATTTCTCCGAACTCTGCTGAATTGAAAATCTGTAATTTGTTCATATATCTCCTTTCTGTTGAGTTTGACTTCTTATCTCTTTATAATGTAAGTACAGGCATCGCCATGCCGAGTAACTTGAAAGGAGATAAGAATTTGATATTGCTTCCTTACATGGATGGTTTTTACCGCTCTGGTGAAAAAGTATCCGAAACTACTGTTTTCGCTTGTTGTAATTGCAATTCCAAAAGAACTGTAAAATCTGGTAAGTCCATCCCTAAGTGTTCAAAATGCAACGATTATACCTATTGGTTTAAAATCGTAACGCTTTGATCACTTTCGATTTCATTGAACATTGTTTCCGGGTGGTATTCATCTTTCAAATCGCTGTTTGCATAATCGATGGATTTCACTTGGAAACAAATGTTTGCACCGTTTTCTGTATTGAATACTTTCAAGTACTGTTTCCCATTTTTTGAAAAGCAAATTACTCTTGTTTTATCTGGGATTCTTACAATCTGCGGCGCGAATAATCTTTTTAAAAACTGTTTCAACACATTTATGACTCCTTTCTCAATCACCGTCTGCTTTTTCAGCTTCCTGCCCCAGAAACTTATTCACGAAATACAACTGTCCTTTCCCACTGACTTTTGTCGTGCGTGTGATTCTCACTGAACCATCTGGATTCTGAACGTTAGATTCTTTGATTTCAAATAATCCTTGCTCAACGTATTTCTGTTTCGGCATATTTCGTGAACTTCCAGAAACCATCAAATAGCCATTGTCTCTCATCCACTGGAATAATCGTTTCTGTCCTATCTGGTATCCGTTCTGGCAAATAAGTTTCGCCAAGTCACCGATAAGAATTGATGTATGACTTGCGGATACAGCATCTGCGAAAATTGTTTTTGGTCTATCAGCTTCAATTTTCTCCGCAAGAGACTTATTTGTGTCTTTCAGCTTCGCAATCGTCCGGTCTGCCATCTTCAATGCTCTGGCAAAAACCTGTTCTGGTGTGTTCCATGCTTTTTCGAGGTCGATGAGATACTGTCGGCATTCTTTTCCTTTTTCAGTTCTACTCATAAGGCAAATGTGCTTCGCCATATCTACCGATAAAGAATAATCCTGCAATTCTCTAATCTGCACTCCACCATTGTTCTGAACCTCCGTACCTGTAAGTACGCTGGTGTAATCTTCATTCTCAATGAACCCTTGAGAGTTCGTTTCGAACCATGCTGAAAATCGCTTACTGATTTCAAGAGATTTATGTAACTCTCTGGCTGATACTGTAGGCTGCTCGCCATCGTAATTAATTGGTATTAATTCGTTCATATATCTCCTTTTCTTGTTAATCGGATTTCAAAATTTCATCTACCGAAGTTTTTAAATAATCAGCGACCTTTTTCACTTTTTCGGCAGATGGAGAAACTTCATTCCATTTGCAAACACTACCTTGCGAAAATCCGCAATCTATTTCGATTTTGCGAATGGAAACATTTCGCTTTTTTGCCAAGGCTTTCACCTTGTCGTAAATCATCATTCGATACCTCCTTTCATATTTTTACTGAAAATATCACAACATTATTGACATACTTCTGAATATATTCTATAATCAAGCTACCACACAAAATCATAAAAAATAAACTTGGGCATTCTTTATGTCCTTATTTTGTTGCGTTATTTTCAGTACTGATAGTTACATTATAAGCGATATTTTCAGAATGTCAAGTACTATTTTTGCGTTTTTTTCAGAATTGAAAGGAAACAAAAATGACATTACGAGAAAGAGTTAAAATACTTTGTAAAGAACAGAAAACTTCATTAAATGCGTTAGAAACTGAATGTGGTTTCGCAAAGGGATACGCAAGCAAACTGGATAAAAGTACTCCTAATGCTGAAAATTTGCGAAAAATCGCAGATTTCTTTCACGTATCTGTAGATTATCTGATGACAGGGAAAGAGCCGGAACAAGATTTTTCCGATGAATCTGCACATTTGATTGCACAGATAAGAAAAGACACCGAACTGTCCGATGCATTAAAGAAATACTTCGGACTGTCCGATGCCAAAAAGAAACATGTTATTGAATTGATTAATCTTTTAAGCGAGTGAGGTACGTTATGTTATCAGAAGCAGCTGTATTAAAAGCAATTATTGAATGCATGGATGAAGAACGCAATGCTATGCTTATAAGTGTTCGTGACAAACTGGACTGCGATGATTTATCTTTATTTCCGTTTTTAAATTCACTTAAAAACAAGCACTATATAATTCAATCAACATACGATGCACATGTTACAGACTTAGGAATGAAAAAATATCACGAAGCATTCACAAATAAAAGCAAACAAATTAAAGAATCAGTTTCTAATTCTGCCAAATTTACGTTGAAGCAATTCCTTGCGATCATTACAGTAGTCGTTGGAAGTGTTATTTCTGCTGCTATCATTTATCATTTCGGGTGGCAGTAAACCTAGTACTTTCATAAGAACAAGAATATGAAATACCGGTGACAATTGCCTGTTCTTATTTTCTATCCACAGAAAATTCAGATCACATAAATCTTGGAATTGTTGTTCTGTCAATTTAATGCCAACATACTCAAAGCCTTTCTGCGATGTATCTACGTGGTAAGGCTTTACTTTTTTCTTTCTTTTGAAAAACATTTATTTCACCTCCAATATCGTTTCGGAATGTCGAGTAGCATAAGGTAAATATAACGCAAAATCTTTTGGCTTTCAATTTCATCTATCATTTTTATAATCTCTTTCTTATAATCCATAAATAACCCTCCCAATCGAAACTTTACTACAGTATATGTCTGGACAGTGGGAAATATGTCTCGAACTTATGTTTTCATTATACCTTATGATATGTCCAATAAAGTGGAGTAAAACGGGATGCATTCAAATTCCCCCTCGCCAGTTGCCAGCGATAAACTGGAATATTTGTGATTTCAAATATGACCTTTACTTTCGCAAATATAAAGTTCGTATTTACCGGATTTTCTGTGTTTTTTACAATATCGTTCGTTCTTAGAACCTCTTTTATGCTCTGGTTTAAGGTTGAATGCTTGCACATATCCTCTGACAAGCGGATGAAGCTTTTACGTAAATAATCTTGATTGCACATCGGGAAGTGAATGATGTAGCTTGCAAAGAAGATTACTCCTGCTGTAATCAGCAATCTCTCAATCTTCCTCATAATATATACCTCTTTAGTCTATAATTTATGTACTTAGTTATACCACTTTTTGTGCAAATTAATCGGGCAAAACGATAAAACTGCATTTTTAATGGATAAAAATATGAAAAATATTTCGGTTTTGACTATGCTATTGTCAATTCTTGCGGTATAATATATGCAAATTTTACCAAGGAGGAATGCACCATGAGAAGAAAACTTATAGTTGCAATGCTGTCAGGAATTTTATGCGCTTGCCCCATAGAAGTCTATGCAGACGCTGAAATGACTCAAGAAGAAACAGACATGAATTCTTTATCAGAGGAAGAATACAAGAAAAAATGTACCGAAATGTGGTATGAAGATATTACTTTCTCAAAGAAAAGTCTGGAAGGTCAGTTTGTCAAAATAGATCTTTACGTTGAAGGCACTGCAACAATAGACCCTTATGATTTAATGATCTCCGACAAGACTGAAAAGTATAATCTTAGCAGTAATTGCAGTCTTGTTGGCATTTATTCAAAAGATACCGACAGCTACGGAAGCGGCAATGACGTGGGTATTCTATACTCCAATGATTATGATTTCAAAAATACAGACTATGTTCCAGGGACTTACTTGACACTTTATGGGGAAATTATTGATTATGGTATCGACTATTGGAGCGGTCACAATTCAGCGTGGTTTATGCCAAAATATATCGAAAACGTGAGGGATGTTAAATGAGGAAAAGAAAGAAAATAGATAAAGTGACTCAAAAGATAAAATGCCCTGCTCTTACTTGTCGTAGTGCTAATGTTCAGATCGTTAGTAAAGGATTGTTCTCCACAAAATACCAATGTAAAAGTTGCGGTCGTATTTTCAAAGGATAAACAGCAACGAGCCGAGGATTTTACTCCCCGGCTCTTTTTATGGCAAAACCTGCATTCACGATCGCATCTCCTCCCCAGAGTAATCTGGCAGGCTGTACCAACGTATTAAGATGTCGATTTTTTTCGAACTTCTGCTGAACTATTTACACATTTCCGTTTCAGTGCTACTATATTACCATAATTAATTGATTAGATGAGGATAATCTGATGAAAGTTGAAGCGTAGGCGATAAACGGAAGGTGATTACTATGAAAATTGCTATTTGTGACGATTGTGAACTACAGGTTGAGTATTTTAAGCATCGGATTGAACCGTTTTTGAAGCAAAACGGTGACCGGAATTATACGATAGACGGTTATTTCAGTGGGGAACCCTTGATAGATGATGTTAAGGACGGAAAATGGTTTGATATGATTGTCTTGGATGTAATACTTAAAAACGAAAATGGCGTGGATATTGCCAAAGAACTCCGAGAGTGTGGATATAAGGGCAAAATTGCTTTCTGGACAGCTCACAAGGATTTTGTTTTTGATGCGTTGGATGTTGAATTTACGCATTATATCATCAAGGGAAATGAACACGGAAGAATGTTTTCTATGATTGACAATACCTTGAGTGATATGAAACACAAGATGCTCACAATCAGACACAGAGATTGCATTATAAGGATTCCATTGAACAAAATCGAGTACCTCGAAGCACGGGATAAGCAAGTTTTTGTTCATTGCACGAACGGGATTATGCACAGTATGTATGCAACTTTAAAGTCGGTTGAGCCTTACCTTGATAAACGGTTTTTGCGTTGCCATAAGTCATTTGTTGTAAACATGGATTATGTGCAAAAGCTGGATTCTGATTTTACGATGTTTTCCGGGGATAAAGTGTTGATTCGTAAGAACGGATATGCGGATATTAAAAATCAATATTGGGAATACATTATTAAGTGAAGCAAAAGAGATGGTCTGTCAAGGAAGAAACAGACCATCTCTTTTTTTGAGTCCATGCTTAAACTCTGGGGAGGAGTTGAATTATGGTATATTTATTATATCACACTTGTTACACTTTGCAAATATCTTTTGCAGCCACAAATCCGTAGTACTTGCCTGCAATGCGGACATAGTGCCATGAAACACCGTTTGTTGCTTTCTGAGTGAAATTCATCACGTCAACAAGGTTGCCTCTCACAAGCTTAGGCCATTTCTTAATAGACGGATAGTTGCCACCGGCCCACGTGCGTACAACCGTAGATGCCGCAGATACTTTTCCGACAAAGAGACGCTGCGACTTGTTCTGCTTGTTGGTGATTGTAGTCGGTTTGTTTTCAGCTCCGTCAACTTGCAAATACTTAGTTGCCGCCCATCCAATGCCGATTCCAACAACTTTGACTTTCGTCCACATACCGGATTTCTCACCGTTAATTTCTACGCGATTTCCCTTGTTGATCTGTCCGAGGACATAACCATTCGGTTCCTCGCGGATGTACAGGGCATCAACTGTAGATGTGACCGTGCCGGTTGCTTTCCATGCTCCTGCAACAGTTTTCTCTTCTCCCCAGTCAATCCAAACATAACCATCAATTGCCGGATCGCTGATAGCATAGGATTTATTGCGAACAGCTCCACCATTTGCTACTACGCCCGCTGCACTAGAAGTATTTCCTTCATTGGTATGAACCTTCGAGAAGTCAAAACTCCGTACGCTTCCAACATGTGAACCATTGCGGAAAATAATCAAAGCTCCGTCTTTTGGTGTGCTGTGCCATGTTCCATTGGCTTTAGCGTGTCTTGTAATGCTCTGACAATTGTAGAATCCGCCGCCCATGATCTTTAATGCTTTGGTGATTCCGAGAACTTTTACCAGTTTCCAGAACTGGTACTCTGCACACCATGGTTGAGCCTGACAACCCGGCTGCCCCCAAGAATTTACGTCACGGGCAAATTTGGTATAATTGTTATATCCTGCATTCTTTTTAAAATCATCCAGATAAGCATTGCTTTTCTTTTCAAGGTACCCGCCATTGGATGCGTAATAATCACCGAGTTCTGTGAATTTTTGTAATTTTGTTTTCGCCACTGTTACTTCTCCTTTCTGTTCCGTCCGATAATCTGTATAGAACACATCCATATCAACATTTCCACTGATTCCTGAGACTTTTCCTTTGCTTGAATACTGCCAGCCTACACCGACATTCGGACGCAATCTTTCCTGCACAGAACCATTGTCGCTTGCCGGATAACGAGCAATCCAACAATCGTATTTTTTGAGAGCATCTGTCAGAACATTATTATACCAGTCGAGATTACAATAAATTCCGACTTTATAACCGGCTTTCTTGATTCTGGTCAGAAACGCTATTGCAACATTCTCGATAGCTTGCTTGCCAAGGCTTCTCTGCTGACTCCATTCAAGGTCATAGAATACTGGAAAATCAAGTCCACGACCACCAAGAACGGAAAGCACGTCCTCAGCTTCGTCAATTGCCTGTGCCGGTGTTAAAGCGTAGCTGTACTTGTATCCACCAATAAGAATTCCATTGGATTTACAGCCCTTGTAGTTGTGTTCAAAAGATGTATCGACTCCAGATTTTTGATGGATTCTTAATATTGCAAACTTAACTCCAGAATTCGATACTTTTGACCAATCTGGTTTTCCTTGAAAAGATGATACGTCAATACCTTTAATCTCCATATGTCTCCCTTTCTCCGGTCTTGCGCCGGCGCAAATTTGTATTAAAATAAGAGCCTTGCGGCTTTGCTCTGATTTTCATGTTTTTTCTCCTATATTGCATACTTGCGATATGCATTCTTCACGTTATTCTGGTTGATATAGCAATAGATCTGCGTGGTCTTTCCCTGCAGTGATTGTAATACTGCCTGAATGTCAGGTGGTGAGCATTCTGGAGAAGGAAGTTTTTATATGCTTCAGTTTATTAAAAACTATTAAACTGGTACATATAAAATTTGTACGAATATTATCACATCTTCAACAGATTGGGAATTATTGATATGTCTACCCGCAACAGAAAGTTTTTGTGTAGCATAGTCTATCCATATTTTGTTGATAGCATACCATGATGTATTGTATAGCCAATAATTAGCTATACAAACTGGTTTATATCCACTTAAAGAAATATCTTTATCAATACCAATATATCCAGTACTTGAATTTCCTTCAAGTTTGTAATTTTCAACTTTCCATCCGTTTAACTTCGTGTTTAGCAAATTAATTCCCAGCTTCTCTTTCAGCCATGCGATCAATTGCGACACTTTTGTTTTTTTTATTACATTTCCAGTCGCATTAAGGAAATAATCTGTATCTGCCGGTGCTGCATTGTCTACGAATGCGCTGATTTTCTTTGCATCTAATGCATCTGCCATATTATTCACCTCTCATTTCTTTAACTGCCTGTTTCAGGGATTCAATTTCTTCTTTCTGCTGTTTAATCATTGCGAACATTGCTGGGATCATCATACGGTAGTTCCAGTCTTCTACTTGACCGTTCATGTGTGTGACTGCCTGTGGAAAATGTTCTTCTACATCCTCCGCAATGAACATAGGCAGGTAGCGTCCCTCGTTTTCGTCGCCTTCTGCAAGATAACCGTCTTTGTATTTTGCCCAGACTGGTTCTATTTTGTACCATTCTTCGATTTCGGATGGAATTATGGATTCACCGATATCCTTGTAACGTTTGGATGAGGATGCAGATCTAGTTACTGTTCCATCTATCATGAGTAACAAATTATATGCATTGGTGTTTTGACTAACATCCAAAAGCTTTGTGGATTTCGAAGTTAATTCGTCAAGAGTAGCTTCCCCCTTGTAGCATCTAAAACTATTATAGATAGTTGTGTAATAATAATCACTTACAATAGGAGTATATGGATTTGTTTTCGAATCAATGCCATTAGCCAAGTAAAACTCAATTTGGGATTCTGCCATTATTTCCGTTACATAATAACCGTCTGATTCGTACCAATATATTCCGATATCAAGATATGAAAGAATATCTCCATCCCATTCCGATAATCTCAAACCATTTTTATTTGGATTAATAAATTTTAGTTCTTTGTTGTTTAAATCATCGCCATATAATAAACCTCTGTTTTCAAGAGAAACTACCAAGTTTCCATTCTTATCATAATTTTTCAGTATACCATTTCCGTTGTTTTTTCCTCCCAGCTTCAACAAACCGCCCATTGCGGCACTGAATGAAATGTACAGTTCCCCATCCGCACCCCTGTAAACGCCTTTCCATTCTCCATCATTGGTCAGGAGTTTCAAAATATCTTCCTGCGTCAGAGCCGTGACTTCTGTGATAACATCAAGCTTGACTGTGTCAATCAGATTCGTGGTTCCACCCGATGCGTACAAGCTGCACCGTAATCCTACGATATCTTTTGAACCGACACCAATCAGTGAACCGTCGCTGTCTGCGACCAATACTCCATCAGAATCCGCAAGAATGTAATCTACATAGTAGTTAACACTGGTCTCATCTGCTACACTCGAATAAGCTGTCTTCCATGTCTTTCCATCGGACGTTTCCTCAATAACAAATCTTCCGGCATAATCTGTTCTACCTGTGTTCTCGCCATCACGGTAGTACGCGCTAAATATCACAACATTCGGTGTTATGCTGTTTTCACTTTCTTTTTTCAGAATTGTAGTAGATGATTCTAACACATAAGTTCTTCCGGGAGTGCCAGATTTCTGTTTAGAGACGCTGAATCTTTTGGTTATGGTGAGAGCATTCAGATACACTGCTTTGATGTCAACCCATACATTGTCTGCCGTAACTTCACTAACAGTATAAGTGTGCGTAGATTTATCCCAGATTCCGGTCACATTTTCAGATTCTGTGATTGTATAACTGCAATCGTCCGTTACATCCATCGTGCCATACATTACCTGTGCGGTGGTCTGCACCTGTGGAAACTCTCCGGGAATGTTGCCGTTCTCATCAGTAGAAATCGCCTGATACTCATTTGAAAGTGTCATGGTCATGTTCTTAGCTGCGGCAACATTTTCATCCAGTTCTTTGATTTTGTCAGACAGACTTACATCTCCAATCATCAGATATTCTGGATTGATGTACACAGAATTTGTGTCCATGTTAACGGAAAAGATTATATTTCCTTGCCCGTCCTTAATAGTAAGCGCACCGGCGTTGATAAAATCCGCATTAATTCCCTCTGCGTATAACAATTTTGCTATCATGGTTCCGGTTAATTGGAAACCAAACGGATATGTTTTACCGCCATCGTTTGAAACGCCTACCGCTTCTGACGTGATCTTGATTACATTCGTAGAATCTTCGAGCTTTGCCTTGTCATGGAAATACGAAATTGTACTTCCGTCTTCCTGTTTCACATAAGTTGCAAACAGTCCGCTTCCAATAGACAGAGATTCTTCAAGATTTTGTATAGCACGTTCTCTTGCAGTCTGTTCTTTTTTGACAAGTTTTCGAGCTTCAACATACGCCTGAGTAAGTTGTCCGTACCGCACAGTGCTGTTTTTTGCTGCGCTTTTTGCATTGCAGGCAATCTTTTGTCCAGCTCCCGGTTGCAAAGTGGTAGTCGTGAGGTATGTGTTATACAGTTTTCCATTTCGGTCTTCTATTGTGATTGCATCTCCGGCTTCCAATGCTACGTCTGTAGGACATTGAGATTCAAATGGTCTAAATATCATTCCAACACATTTCTCGGCAATCATCGAAGCAATGGTTTGCCCGTCGCCTTTTCTGATTAATTTGTTATCAGAAATAGCTAGTACATATCCCTGCGTACCAACCATATAGCTTTCTGGTTCTTCATTTGAAGAATCACTGTATTCAGTTACTTGAATACCAGTAATTACAACATCGGTGTGCTGTGGTGTAAACCCGTAGGTCGTGTCAATTTCCTGTGCACCTGTTTTTTCTGTATCGTACCACTTTACGCAAAGTCTGCCATATTCATCACATCTTAACCACTGGCATCCGATCTGAGCTACCCATTGCAATACCTGTCGGAACGTCAAAGCCTCATTGTCAGGACGTATCTGTACAATATAATCATCTCTGTCAAAAGACGTTGTCTGCAAGGTTACTCCACATACTTCGCAGGCATCCCTGATAATTTGCCCTCTGGTTGCCGGATATTTCAGCTTACTGTCAGAATAATTACGATCAAATTTCCGCATGTTATCTTCGCACGTCAGGTCGATGGTTACTGTTTCGTCTTCTGGCTGTTCAACAACTGTCATTGTACAAATGCGGATTTTTTCAGTAGTTTCATTGTCCAGTTCTAATCCAACATATGCAACTACTTCTGCTCCCTCAAAATTGTAATCTGAATATTTGCCATCAAAATTATTAATACTTAAATCCAACACATTAACGATTGCAGAACCGATATCAAAAGTACTATCACTGGATACGGAATCTTCGAAGCTTAATCCGTTTTGCCACAAATTAGCGCTGGTCAGATTGAGTACAGTTCCGTCTGTAAGTGTGATATCTGCATACTTGAGGTACTGCACGTCCATTCCGCTCTTAACTTTTTCTTTCCATCTGTTAGATAATTTTCTCATGCATTACCTCTCAATCACATCAAAACTGATAGATTCTGTTCTCTGGTTTCCAAGCCACCACCATTTAACAGGCGCGCTCCTGTCACCGACATAAAACGTTCTGGTTTCGTATTTTCCAGACATCATATCTGGATATGTAATTTGGATGTACTCGGGATTGAACGCTTGGAGAATCTTAGCTGTAGTAGCCCAATCTTTACCGTTCCACTGCAAAGCTAATTTCCTTTTTTGCGCTACCCTGTTTTTATGCATGACAGAATCATCAGATCTTCCTGATTTTGCCGCTGATACGTCCTGTAATCCCCATGTGTAGGAAGACGGGCAAGGCATCGAGACACCGTTTACTTTTAAAAATATTTCTGCCATATAACACCTCATAAAAGAAAAAAGCACCTTCCCGAAAGAAGATGCTTAATTACACGAAAATAGCGCCTATCGCTCTGATAGACGCTTTATGATTCTTTATTTTATCACATATACAAGGTGAGATTCAGTAAGAAAAAGTTATATTTTGCTTTGCATTAAACGGATTTGTTCTTTGCAAAATGTCTCATAATCCGTATTTCCCATAAGAATTGCCCGATTCTTTAATTCTTTCAGTGCCTGCAAAAACATAGGTACATCTTTTTCCTTTACTTTGCATATTACGACAACATAATTTTTCTCTCTGTGTTTGTAGTCCCCGCAGAATTTTACTCGGACTTTATTCTCTATAAAAATCCGATCAGCAAGAAATCCCATTGTGTCTATGTAGGCAAATTGTTTGTTCCTGAAAAAACGACTTCTTCCAAGTTCAATATAATTAGTCTGCATTTCTATATACCTCTTATTAATTCAATAACGCAGTGTCAATGATCTGAAAGTTTGCCCTGTGAATATAAAGGGCTTTCCCGTCGATCATAAGTTTTGTCATTTTAGGTAATTTCTTCGGAATCTTCCAATACACCTCGTCACCAGAATATGCTGTGATAGGTTGTCCGAGTTGCGATTTAATAACTACCACTCGGGATTTTCCAAAATAATTTTTATATTGGTTTACGATTCCGGCAATATATGTATTTTCATCAATCTTTCCGGTGGATTGACTGTAAATATCTGTCTGTTCAAAATCTACATCCGGTTCCAATCCGTCTTGCTCGAATATACAGGTGTCTCCGCAGCTCTGAATTTCTTTTCCGTCAATGTTGATGGTAATTACAGACGACATTTCATATCCGGTAATCACAGAACCATCACTATCGTATGATGTTGTTTTGACCGGATTTCCTTTTACGTTGATTTTGTCCCCGACTGTAGTCATAACCTTTTCACCATAGTTGTCGTATGTACGGATGGTATATCCATTTCCAGCAAGATCGCCTTTGATATCATTGAGCGTATCGTCCAACAGAGCGCATCCGGCAGCTCCTCCGGCAAAGCACAGACACAGAATTGTCAATAACATGATTTTTAATTTTTTCACCTTTTTTTCTCCCTAGATATACGGTTTCCGTTTGTGGTACGTTATCAGCTGGCTGTATCTCAGGGGCTTTCGCCCACGCATTCGGAACTCATTATTTCTGGTTCCACGTTTTGCCACTATACAGTCCATCGCCTTTCGGATGTTTCTGTACTGGCCTTTACGAAGTCCGATCTTTCTCCGGTTCATCTTTTTCCTCCTTGCCGTCGAAATGACGATATCCCCATTTAGGAATTAAAATAAATGCCAGCAATGGCCACGCTGAGCCTGTCACTTTACAGGCCGTGGCAATAGCCGCTGAACAAGCGATCACTGATACTGCGTTCAGAATCATAATATATTCCATTTTCTTTCCCTGCTTTCTCAATAATTGATTGAATAAAATTGGCTAGAATCTATTTTTATGCGTCACGTGAGGAAATCATCACCTACGGTATTTCAAACAGATTTTGGATTGATTTAGTCAATGAATATCTGTCCTTCATATTTTTCAAATCTGTACTTCTGTGAAATATCTGGATATTTTTCTTTATCAACCAAACTGTAAAACATTTTTTGTGGTCTGGCATATAGTTTTCTTTCTCCATACAAAGCACGGTAAATTATCAGCGGTTCGTCTGTCTCTGTATGCTTTGCTTCGCCGACAATCTTATACAGGTAATCATTGCTCCGCAAATCACTGACGGTTTCTCTCTTGAAATGTTTTACTATGTCCCCCGGTTCAAACAATGGTCTGTCTATTGGCATATTTTCATTCCTCCCGTTTCTGTTTCACGCGGTTATACAAAATGTTCTGTGTCTTCTCCGTGAAGAACAGCCAGATATGATAATCGCAGTCCATATTGTTGTTCTTTCCAATGTCAGAGCCGAAATATTCGTCCATCATATCCAGATAATATTGCGGCTCATCGTCCTCTTCGACTATTCCGTCTTTCACCATATCCAAGTCAGCATTTCGAATCATACTCAGGAACTGGTCAAGGTCATTTGCGTAGACTATCGGATGTCGTTCTCCTCGATACTGTTTGAACTTTTCAAAGAACTGTTTGACCAATGCCATAGTCAGGCAGATGTCGTGGTCTTCCAAAATATCTTCTTTGTCCCCGTACAGAGAATTAAATCCATTGTACAGGATTGTCGGTAGTTCTTCGTCTTTGTAATCGACAGAGCGATTCTTTTTCGCATGTGCGTACCGTTCCTGCTTCTGCTCTTTCGTTCTAGGTGGTATATTATTAATATTTATATTTATATTATTATTAGGAGCAGAAGTCTTTACTCCTTTACCAGACGATGGTAAAGTCTTTTTCTCTGTACTTGATAAAGTACAGTCTTTATCACAGTAATCATTGTTAAAAGTGTAGGTAGTGTTAGTAGGTAGTGTTAAAGGAATGCCTTCTTCCGTATTTCCCGAATTACATTTTATGTAATTCCCCTGGGAATTACACTTTATGTTATTCCCGTATTCTTTCTCATATTCCGAAATAATTTGATTTTCAAGTTCTTTTTCCCATGTTTCGACAGATTTATTAATATTTTCCCAGATAGGTCTGATGTGAACAGTTGGCATAGCATTGAATTTATATTTTGCCAATTCTACAAATCCTCTGTTTTTAAGCTCTTTAATTGCCTTATCATACTGTCTCTCTGTTATTCGAATTTCATCTTTCCAATCTTTTCTCTGCTTGGCAATCCAATAATGTCCGTCTTTGAAAATGCGAACTTTTTTCTTGCCGTTCTTATCTTCTGAAAACCAATATAATATTCTTGATAAAAGCGTTCCTTCAATCAAACCGCCTGAAATATCAATATATTTATGTGGAGTATGATTGCATTTTGCGGATGATAGAAAATCCACTCTTGCTTTTAATTCTTCTGGGGATAATTCTTTGATTTGTTCGTTCATAATAGATAACCTCCTTGTTGGTCATTGGCATCTCCGTAATATGCCAGAATCCTTGACTTATAAAAAACAGTAGGCAGGTGCATCAAGGTTTACACTTTTCGGGAGCTACCCTAGCCTACTGGTTTTACCAAAATTATTTTTCTACAATAAAGGCATAGCCGTGTGATTGCAATTCATCTATGGCTCTGTCAACAACCCCTTTATCTTCTAATGATAATTTATAAAGTTCTTCTACATTAACCCTTTCACTATCAAAGCTCATTATAAGTCCATAAATTCCCTTGGCTTCAAGAGATAAATTGTTGTTAAATAAAATTTTCTTATCAACTAATCCATACGGCTTCATAAATACCTTTCTCCTTGCTTTACCGAACAAAAAAGAGCACACAAAAGAATCGTGAGGTTTTTCCCTCGTTTCATCTTTAGTGTGCTCTCTTCAACAAATGTAATAACTATTTCTCGTTTAGTATATCAAATTCTACCGCAAAAATCAATATGCCGGGGACGGATTCATACGGTAATCTGTGTTGTTCTGAGCCTTTGTGACGATTCGTGCCAGTTCACGTTCATTCACTTTGATGCTGTTCATGATGTACTCTGGTGAAGAACCACCAAAGCCACCATTGTTCATCAAAGCAGTAACTACGCCACGCTCAACAGCTTCCATAATCTCATCTTTCGTAAGTCCCATGTTGCCGTCATAGCCGGACATGATGCTGTCGGCAATGGATTTCATGGCTTTCTGGTTTTCAAGTGGAAGAACGGCTTCCTGTCCTGCTTCGCCAACACCAATGACAGATGCATTTTTGAACAAACCACCTTTTGCATACCAATTTACACCAGAATCCCATCTGTAGGACATACTATTGCCACTTGCAGATGCACTAGAATTCATGTAGATATGTGGTGTCGAAATATGAACGGATCTCATTCCGTCAGTTAAACTCTGCATCGCGTTCTGACCAATGCTGTACATATTACTAAATGCACTACGAATAGTTCTCATGAAGCTATTTAAAGAGCTTTCCATACTCTTTGACATACTTCCAGAAATATAAGAAGAAATATCTCTTCCGATATTCTCCCATTTCTTATAAGCAATGTTGTACTGACTTTGGAAATGGCTTGTTACAGATTTGTCCATATTTCCAAGCTCTGTACTTACGGCATTCTTCATTTCCCTGGCTTTCAATGTAGCTTCTCTAGAAGAATTGCCCCATGAGCTAGTAGTTGTGCTTTCCATGCCTTTCATGTAAGTATCGGCTTGCTTCTGAATTTCCGAGAAATCATCTGTGGCATTTTTTGCCATTTCATTTGTGGCTGTTTTAGTGTCTTTCGAAGCCTGTCCAACAGATGCAGAAATGGTCTTTTGCGCTCCTACAATATTTTGTTCAACCGCTGTTTTGGTAGCTACAGTTGCTTCTGGAAAATCTTCTCTTAACTTCTTATCAAGTTCGTCAAGTGGAACACCTGCGTTTTTGAGAGAAGTGTAGACCGCGTCTAATGCATCTTTTGTGTTGCTATAAGGTACTTCGCTTATTGCATTCCATGCCGTTGTATAATTACTTCCGAATTCTGTAGAAGAAAGACTCAATGCGTACAGAGTAGCCTTCAAATTATCGACACTTATTTTTGATGTATCAAATTTACTTGCAGCTTCAGATACACCTTCTCCAAGAGCAGAAATTTGATCGGTCATGCCTTCAACAAATTCAGCCGATACACCTGCTTGCGCTCCGTATTGCTCAAGAGCTGTTCTAGCTTGCTCTGCTGAAACACCATACTCAGAAAGTTTGCTAACCATATCAGAGTACATTTCATCGTGAGTTTTTCCAAGCTCTTCGTCCTTTTCAATCAACTGCCACAACGCTTCCGATTGATCGTTTGTAAGATTTGCTACATTGGTAAGCTGCGTTGCGTAATCATGGAGATAACCACCATACTGTGTAGTCATTCCATTACCACCCTGCATGGTCTCAAAAAGTCCTGCTAATTTCTTGGTAAGTAATACTGCACCACCTACTGCAAGAGCAATTCCACCACCGGTTGCAACAAGTGAACCTAACGATGTCCCAAGAGCCGGAATAGTTGTCGCTACAGCTTCTGTGATTGCGGGACTCAGCATACCTCGTACAGCTTTAGAAAGATTTCCAAAAACAGTATCGCCTGTAAAGAATTTGGTAATGGTGTCAACGAGTGGCATTAATTTGTCACCAATAGCAAAAACAGCCATTGCCTGAACAAATGTGCCAGCAGATGTTGTTCCAAGTCCTTCCCAGATTCCACCAAGAACGTCTCCGATAACCGTAAGTAACTGTGCGAGATGTTTTCCCCAGTCAATTTCACTGAGGAATACGCCTACATTGTGGCCAAACGCTTCCCAATCGACACCTTCTGCGATGTCAATTAATGATGTCAAGAGATGATTGATAAAATTTTCAAGTTTCTGTCCATTCTCTTTCCAGTCAAATTCCTGCATGAATGTCACAATACCATTTGTAATATTATCAACCAGTTCATTCCAGTCGAATGTTTCTGTAAATGCATCTAACGAATCAAAAGCTCCGTTTAAACCTGTTGCAAGCGCATGTGCTATTTCTCCAAAATCTACTTTCTCAAAGATTCCATTTAATCCAGTTGCTACAGACTGACCAATTTCACTATATGGAAGGTTTTCGACAAATCCCGTAAACACATCCCATGCTTTCATAAAATTATTCCCAAGCATGTTTCCAAAATTAGTCCAATCAACTTCACGAACTAAGCCTGTAATACCTTCTGCAAATTTCTTGCCAAGGTTTTTGAAATTCGTTCCCTCAAGTAACTGATTGGCTGTATTAACTATTGTATTAATACCAGCTCCAACGGTACGTCCCATCAAATCCCAGTTGATGTTATCAACCATACTGTTAAATGTTTGGGTGAATGCGCTGGTAAATTTAGTGATGTAAGGGCCTACATTATTCCAGTTAATGAAATCATAAAGCTTTTGCATCCCCCAGTTGATGCCATCAGCCATGATTTTTCCAAGACCTTTCCAGTCTTTTCTTTTAAAAGCATTTACAATGGCATCTGCCATTTCATTTGCCCTGTTGGACATCTTTTTAAAAGCTTCGTCCCATGCTTTTTGATATGCAGACAAAGCATCATCTAATGCGGCATCAAGCGCAGGAAGATGTGATGCGCCACCGCCAGAGCCAGAAGATGGATTACTTGTACTACCAGAATCAGAATTGTCATTGAGCTGATTCAGTTGATCAAACGCAAGAACTGACAATGTTTTTTCGAGTTTTTTTGCACTTGTATTGGCATTGTCAATTGCACCACTGGCATTATCCATATTATCTGCAATATCCCCGGTATCTACAGAAATACCGCCAGTAGATGATACAAAGTTAGACAGTTTGATTCCAAGCAATTTTGCAATATAAGCAAACATTCTTTGTAATGCGATTACGATTGCATTGATATACGGAAGAACTGTTTGCAGTATAGGAATGAATAAGGAACCTATTGTTCTACCAAGGGATGCAAAGTTAGCTTGCAACATACGAATTTGATTTGCCGGTTGATTGATCGTGTTTGATAAATCAGCCCACGCATACTTAGAGTTGTTCAGCAAGATAATCGTTCTCAGAATCGTTTTATCTGCCTGAGACAAATTCGATATGCTGGTATTAATTCCAAGATTATACAGTTCCTGCTGCATGTTGGCATTACGGATATTAATGCCGTACTTATCCATAGCGCGGCTCATGCCAGTCAAGCCAGATGCCATGTCCTGCCATACATCTTCAAAGTCCATATTTCTTACGGATGCAAGGTCTGCGCCGATCATTGTAAGCGCATTTGATAACTTCAATGCTGTTTCAGATGTATCGCCCATAGAAGATGCCATCTGTGCAAACGTTGCCTGATACTGCATAGTCTTTTCCGGGTCAAGTCCAAGACTGGCGGTATTGGTTCTAGTCAGTTCACCAGTATCTGAAACTTCGAATCCTGTCAGTTTCTGTGAAAGCTGTTTTGCTCTTTCCTGAAATGAATTTGCATATGCTTCAGCAGATTTTATACCACTTTTTTTCCATTCGTCAGTGTCGATTCCTTCTGCCACCTGATTGAATGCAGAGTTGAAGTAGTTCAGGGTCTCTACATAGTTCATTGCGGATTCTACTGGCGATGTCAGAACATCTAATGCTCTTTTTGCGAGGAAACCTTTGGCGTAAAGAGCACCCAGCTTATTCGTTACCGAACTCAGAGGATTTGACAATCTTCTTATTTTTTCGCCGGCTTCAGAAGATGCATTTCCAATACCTGCGATTGCAGATATAGCTTTTCCACCTAAAGAAATAGCTTTTGAAGCAAATTTTTGAAAAGCATTTGTCAGCCCATGGATTACAGTACTTGCTTTTGAACCTAACGAAGAAAGCGTGTTGAATGAATTCGAAACGCTATTTGTGGCACGCCCTACTTTGCTTCCAGACGATGCTAATACTGCAAGAGCTTCTGTCATTCTTATTGTGCTTGAACTGATATTTGGTGCGCTTTTCATTGCGTCAAAAAACTTCAAAACCTCTTGCGCGAGAGTTGATAATTGACTTGCAGTCTTTCCAGTTTTATCTCCTGCGCTAGCTAATTTTCCAAGAGAAGTAATAAAAGCATTGGCGGATGCTGATACTTCGCTCATGGAGCCTAATTTAGCAGCCGTATTATTTAAACCTGTCGCAAGATTCGGAAGTTCCTTTGATACATTGCCGATATACTGTCCTGTGTTGGCAAGTTTAGCTATAGCGGTTGTGAACCGGCTAACGCTCGGAGAAACATCTGGAATAGCATCAAGTTTCTGCATCTCGGTAAGAATTTCACCTAATTTCCCTGTATCAAACTGACTGAAATCGGATTTTCCAAGACGATTGATAGCGTTTATAGCCGCATTCAATCCATTTGCTTTAAAATTCACGCTACCTAAACTTTTTAAAGAATTGGAAAAATTATTTAACCGACTTATGTCAAGATTTCCAAGGGCAGTGTTTAATGTATCTAATTTTTTTACAAGGTTATTAATAGACCGTACCGCCTGAGTTGTGCTACTGCCTATTTGTATATTGAGGGTATCTATGGTATTATCGGCCATTAAAGCACCTCCTTTTAATCAAAAAAATAAAGGGCAGACAAGACTTTTAATCCTGCCTGCCCTTGTCATTATTACCATGATTCAGCTCAAAATTTGCTTGCATGAGTTGCAATGTCATGAGCAACCTGTCACGTTGCCGTTTCTTTTCTGCTTCAGAAAGATTCTCTTCATCCTCTTGCTTTTGCTTTTCAGCTGTTTGTGAAAATGGCTCTTTAAGGTATTCAGCCTTTGACTTTTTACCAATAAGCACATTTGCAACCGCAGTCTGCACAGCACACATCGTGTACATGTTGAACTGCCATGCTTGCGAATCAGCCATTTTTTGTTTTAATTTGTAGGCTTCCATGTATGGCTCTAAATCATGTGGTGTGGAATCCCAAAACTTTTCCTCAGAAACGCCAATAGACAAATAAAGTGGAAGTAGCTTTTTATGGACTACTTCAGAAAAAGTCAACTCTTCTTCTTGTGATCCTGTGGAATTTTCGGAAGTTTCTTTTCTTCCTCCGATTTCTCCTCCATTGCTTTTACCATTCCGGATAAAAAACCGTTCTTCTCAAGCTCCTTGCTTGCTTTTTCAAATAAAATGAATCCATTCTGAGGATTTTCCTCTGTAGAATCATCTTCGTAGTCGTCCAGAAGATCACACACTTTATCGTATGCAATTCTCTTTTCTTCTTCGGTTTCATATCCGAATTCATCCTTGTGTTTTTTTTGCAATCCTACCAGAATCAGTTCTGGAAGCATTTTAATCATATCTTTCGGATTGTTGATTGCTCCCATAGAAGACACTTGTGTAAGAATGTCTGACTGAGTAAGTACGCCATATCCGAATTTTACTTTGTATGTTTTGCCATTCGCTGAGAAACTAAACATGAATTATCCTCCCTGTTTTACATCTTATTCAGCAGCCGCTGTCGGCTCAATTTTGGTATCCAGTCCCTTATATGTATTGATGATAAGAGAAATAGACATGGTTGCTGCTTCGTTCTGTGCAATTTCTGGCATTGGAATTTCGCGACCACATTCTGCAATAACAAAGAATGCGTCGGACATATCCGGGAACGACACCTGAAACCAGGTTGCCAGTCCTGTAGTTTTTGCAGCTTTAGAATCTTCGTACAGTTTTTTAATCTGTTTAACAGATTTATCTGGATCCATGATGAATTCAATTTCCCATGTACCACCAGTATCCTGTCTACCAGCTGCATACTGTGTCAGATAATCTTCCAGTGCAGAAACGTCAATCTGTTCTGTGTCAAGAGAAATACCGCCGATGGAAGAGGCTTCTTCCAGCTGTGTGAATTTGGTAGGCTTTGTGCCTTTCACGGTTTCGACGGCATATGAAAATTTCACACCAAGTGTAGTTAATCGTGCCATTTTGGCTCCTTTCTGCCTTTCGGCTATAACTTATTGCAATAAAAAAGAGCCTTAACGGCTCTGGTTCTAGTACGTAACCCTGTACCGGGAGATAAAAGGATCACCTCCTTCTAGTCTTCTTTGCTTGCCTGCTTTACAATCTGATTTACATAATTACTAAGTCCTGCAACGAGGATTCCCTGTGTGATTGCGGTAAAAATTGCCATTGCGATTTCCTGCGCGCCAGATATAGCGCATGTAGCAATAACATAAATTCCACAAATCAGAATGCCTAAAGCACCAAGGATTGCCGGAATATATTTGTCCGGTATGGCTTCGGACTTTTTAATACCCATTCCGATAAAGTACAGTACAACCGCAACAATAAGAAGTTCCGGTTTCACGTAATTCATAATCTGCTCCATATTTTCTCACTCCTTTCCTAGAGTAATGTACCGGTATAAATCCGGCTATATCTGCTAACAACACGTTTTATGCTGTTATCAGCATTATTCTGTCTTACGGGCCCGTATATCCTACGGAACCCCATGTCAACCATGGCCTTGTGGCTGGCATCGTCAATTTCATATACTTTTGAAGAAGCTTTTGAACCAGCCGCATAGGATTCTGATTGGAAAGATGGCGTTGTCGCGCACTCATCCCCCTCAAGATTGCCACGTGATGTTGGATTTCCAAGCAAGAACAAACGTGCGTAAACCCTTTTGTTTGAAGCTACCGTCTGACTTTCGTCATTAGAAAAGTTCCCTTTTCCTACAACGGGTTCAATAGTTGTTTTCCATCGTTCAAATACGTCTGAAACTGGATTTTTCACTACATCTGGCATCTCTGTCACCACCTTGTTTTGAGCATAGAAAAAGCACCCGCCATTTCGGTAGATGCTTTTATATCTTACAGTATACATAAAACAGACGTTATATTCAGTAAGAAAAGGTGTTATGTTTTTATGCAGAAAACACTTCTTTTGCGATTCTACGGATATTCTGCATAATTTCTACGCTTGCTTTGTACACGGGCATTGTAGCCTCTGTACCGTAAGAACGCACCCATTCGCCAGAGTTTGCCACATATACCCACGATTCGTTTTTTCCTTTGCCTTGTCCGTAAGAACCGATTGTATAACCAAATTCTTCTCCTTTTGGATGCGGGCTTGTTCCAGCCGGAGTGTTGTAATGGATACCTGCACCGAATTCAATGAAATTCAGATCAGTTCCCTCACACACAAGAGTTGCCTGCGCATAATTTCCGAATCTGTTGATTTTGATGTAGGTATTGTGGCTTTTATCAGAATCTCCCTGTGCCAACATAATATTTTCGTCTATGACAGGAATTCCCAATTCGCAAAGCCTTTTAAGAAATACTTCATTTTTATCGCGAAGACTGTTTTGATATGCTTTCAATTCTTTGATTGCGTTTCCAATAGATTTTTGGCTCAGATTGCATTTGATTACTCGCTCGCTCATTCTTCTGCACCTATCTTTTTAATTCCATATCTAGCCAGATTTCCTCTTTGCGTATCAAGGATTTTCTTCAAACGGTAATCTGGCGGTGTTGTATGAATACCATCTTTCAGAACCAGATTTTCCAGTGTGTCAACCTGTGGCACGGTATCAATCCAAAATACATCTCCCTCTTGCGGATGGAAAGAACGGTTAAAGGAAGTAATGTATCTATCGTAATCTGGCACGATTCCTGCCGATATTTCCTCTGGCGTTCCTGCGGTAGATGATACAGAAAACTCAAAGCTTTTCGGTTGACTGTATGTCGGTACGGTATCTATTCCCTCAAGTGTTTCGGTTACTCTTGACCAGTACACTGTCTGTTTTTGGCGTTTTAATCCTCTCATGGTGATTTCTCCCTTCAAAAATCTTATATTGCATATTTCATATGAGACACTTTTACATCTTCATCAGATACTTTTGCGTATATTGTTGTTGTATTTATATTGACATGCCCCAAAATCTTTTGTACTTCGGTGATTGGCGTACCTCTCTGCAGAAGATGTGTAGCAAGAGTGTGTCGAAATAGATGTGGTGTCAATGGTCTGTCCAGTTCTGCCCGTTCACCGATTATTCGTACAATTCTTTCAATTGCTTCTTTTTTTAATACGTTGTGGGGTTTTCTTTCACTTACAAAAAGATATTCCGATTCATCATCTCTAATTGCGAAGTATTGTTTTAAAAGTAATTTGCATCGAGCGTTTAGGTACGTTGTTCTATGCTTATTACCTTTCCCCAAAACAACCACTTCGCCTTTATAAAAGTCTATATCTGCTTTCTTTACGCCACATACTTCTGTAACCCTAGCTCCGGTACTATACAGAAATTCAACCAGTGCTTTTTCACGTACGGTTTCGCAAGCTTGCCTGATTCTTTCCAACTCCATATCTGTCAGAGGTTGCTTTTCAATGCGTTCGTATTTGACATTTTTGATAACTCTACATGGGTTCTTACCTATATATCCTTCATTTGCAGCCCACTCGAAAAAAGCGTGTATGGCAGTTCTTCTACTATCAAGTGTTCGATTACTCAATCCCCTACTCTCCTGAGCATTATACAGATATACACGAATGTCATTTGCGGTAATATCTTCAGCTTTTTTGTTGACTGTGAAAAAGAAATCATCCAGATAAAGATTGTAGAGTTCGAGCGTCTTTTTACTCAAACCCTCGATTTTCCTACTTACAATGTAAGTTTTGTAGAAATCCGGCAAATATCCAGTATACTTTACAACTGCTGTTTCTCTTTGACTGATATCAAAATCATTTACATACAACGCCAGTTTGTTTCTGACTGTTTCAAGATATTCTTCCGGAATTTCTTCATACAGATTTGTCATGAACCCATTCACGAATTTATCTCTCATAAAAAATACCCTCCTTTTGGGTTCACAAAGGGAGAGTACCATGTTATAATAATACTGTACCCTTTGTGGTGTTGGAGTTAGGTTTTTTGATTGGTAGTCGGGAACCTAACTCCTTTTTTATTATGCTTTTTTGATTGTTATTTTCTCTTCATCATATTCGAGAATTACTTTTCTGTCTTCTTTGGTAACACCTATCATCCGAACTGCTTCTGACGGAAGTGATATTTTATAGTTGACAGATTCTTTTCCTGCGTTTCCACCAGCTTTGTTAATCATGATATTTCTTTCTACTTTTATCGAACTCACCTCCATATAATGAATTTATAATCATTATATATCATTGGTGTCCAATAGTCAATAATTAACTTTACACTGATTAACTAAAGCTATGACTAAATATCAGATAAAATTAGTCATAGAAAGTTATAGATTAGTCATAGAATTTAGTCATAAAGCCCTCTTTAGCTAACCGAAAACCTTTGATTGTATCTTTGTGGATTGATAACCATGTCCTTCGTCATTTCAGTAACCACATTTCTTGCTAACAGTAAATATCCAACAGGGCTTAAATGAATTGGATCACCTTTCATATCGTGAGTAGCAGAAACGGCTTGCCCATTTATACCTGAAAGGTAATAAAATTCATTTGTAAAGATTTCCAAGAATGGAAGATTTTTGGAAGCAGAAATTTTTTTCAATGTTGCTTTTGCATTGGTATTAAGAGCTTCAAGAATAAAAATCATACACAATGGATTGTCGGTCTGTATCTTCTCAATGATTTCAAGATAGGCATTATAATTATCGTCGCCCTCCACTAAATCTCCATTTGTACCTAAACAAATAAATGCACAGTCGTAATCTGCAAAATTGTACTTACTTAACCAATTTGTAACCCATACTCTTGTGGTTGCACCACTCTGTCCTGCATTGGTAATTTCCATTCCAGTCATTCTTGATAAAAATTCGGGGTAATTATCTCTACTTGTATCACTAGGCTGTTTTCCAACCGTAAGACTATCTCCTATGCATATCGATTTTTTATATCTATATCTAAGCAGGGAATCCCAGTTATTCATCACTTCCACAATAGGGTTCTTCATAATTGTTTCAAAATCCAATGTTATGATTGCCTTTATTCCAATCGAAACTTTATATCCTACCCAAATATATTCTTGTCTTTTTGTTGCAACATGTATCATTGGATTAGTAGTATAATCCTCTGCATTGTACAAAATTTTCATTGGACTTCCGTCAGAAAATCTTTCACACATTGAAACATTTGAAGAATCTCCTTGGGTGCTGTATGAATGTACAATAAGTTTTTCACCGCAATTCAATTTAAATTTCGCAATATTATAACCATTCCAAAATGATGATGTTGTTACGTTGCCATTATAATTCATGAAACAATTTTCTTGTGTTTCATACGGTTCAATAGAATAACTTTTTTGCGGTTCTATTTGTGGGTTATTAACTTTTTCTTTTAGGTCATTGTTAAGTTTTTCTTCTCCGATTGTTCCATTGAATTTATCTGAAAGTGACAATGAATCGTCATACTTTACAATGCCATACTTTTCATAATCTGCTTTTTCTCCAAAATATAAATTCTCTTTCTTAGCATATTCGACATGGCTATAATTTAACAACACATACATTGCTGTCGGATAGCTTGCTATATCTACTTCTAATACACCATTTGATAAAGAACTTGGGTTTAAATTTGCAACTACTTTCCCAGAATTATTAACGAGCCTACAGCCATGAAACAGTGATTTATTACATATATATATTGTTTGCTTCACTGGTATTTTTTCAGAATAAGCACAAGCGGATGAATTATCAACCAAATTTCCTTTACTATCCCACGATTTTAAATCAACAAACTTGATCGGATTTAGAAGATTTGATTGATTTCCTTTCTCAATTAGTTCATCTAAATCTTCCTTTAGCGAACCAGTTTCCGCTTTCAGTGAAGCAATGTCTGTCTTGTTCTGCTCGATCTGCTGTGCCTGCTCTTCTGTGGCTCCGGGCTTGACTGGATTCTTTTCAAAATATTCCGTAACTAATCTTTGTATTACCGTCTCTGCTTCTTCTTTTGTGAGATACAGTGACATATCAATTGGAGCGCCCATAGTGTCCCAAACTACGCCGTTCCATGCCACATTCATTCCTGCTTCGCCGTAGACCGACTTAGACTCGATATTGTACATATCGCCAATGTCCGGGTTTAATGGAAGCAAATCAGCAATCGCAACTGTACCTCTGTATCTTACAGGGCTATTTAATTTTGCTTCCATATTTGAAATCTGGCGTTTTAATATTGCATATACTTTCTTTGCTGTTAATGCCATATGCGCTTCTCCTTTACAGTTTGTACCATGTATCGGTAGGTTTGTGATATTCGTATAATTCAGAAGTATCAAGGCACAACGCCGAAGAACCACTCTGTACGTAATGTGGAAGTTTCGCCACGTCCTTTGACAGCCCTTCATAATCACGAACCATACCTCTTGCATCCGTACACACCCAACTGCCTAAATCCGGCAACTCGTCGCCAGGATTATACTTGATGCCGTCGAAAATAACTGTGTTTTCTGCTTTTGCCATCTATGCAATCATCCTTTCTGCCCCAACAGGAGCCACATAAGTAAATCGGTTTCCTAAAATATCTCTGGCTGTACCAATGACAAATTGTCCGTAGTCTGCCAGAATATTGCACACAAATTCCTCTGCATCCATCCAGTATTGCTTCTTGACCATGTGGTGAAGTTCAGGCAATAGACCGTAGCTGAACATCACACAATGACCTAATTCATGAATAAACACCCGGTTCAAAAGTTCCCCATGCAGATTATTTGCAATCGAAATTGTCATTGTAGAATAATCTGATACCGCAAGTGTCCTCTGCCCTGTACGGTCAATTAAAACATTATCATAAGGTGACACAAAGTGAACTCTCCATAAGTCCCCGTTCATGTAAAATTGTCTTAGCATGGTTTGTCACTGTCCTTTTTCCAAATAAAAAGTCCCTGTCACATTTCTGCAACAAGGACTAAATTTAATTCTTATTTGTTAATTCATCTGCTGTATCAGACGAGTTAAGTCGGTTTTCATCGACTGCCTAAGAGTTGCGTCTGCATCTGACCACATCTCTGTAAGATTACGGATAATGTCAGACGTATACTCTTTCATGGAATCATCCATTTTTCTCTTGGATTCTGTATCATTGGAATCATGGTAATGCCTGCGATTCTCACTGTATCTGTCATAGCTTTCGCCGTATCTGGACTGCTTATGGTTCATTCCATCCATCCTCATATCACTACGGTCTGGATGATAACCCATGCGGTACATATTACGCTCAAACTCTGGATTGTTCAGATACTCGTCCATCCAGTCATCATCTTCCATGTACAGATATGGTTTATATCCCATACGACTTCCTTTGCCTTTCGGGGCAAATCTGCCGTTTGAGTAACGATACCTGTCATATCCCATGCGTCCAAGATACTTTTCTTCCTGTTCGCATTCGTCCATAGCTTCTACGATTCTGTAGTCTTTATCTGCACAAATCGCATACTTTACGGATTCCATGCAGTCTTTTAAATCGTCCCAGTCTTGCGGACTAAGCTTGTCGAAGCCACATGCCTTGGCTTTTTCCATAGCCCATTTTCCCATTTCCATTGCAGCTTTATGCATTACAGTTCCCCCTTTCTAACAGCCTGTGTAACAGGTGTGTCTGTCGTTGGGGCTGTACCATTAATTGCTGTCAAATTGTTACTCGGACTACAAGCCGGGTTTCCTAGCATCTTGAATACTCCACCAGTTGCACTTGTAGCTACTCTGGTTGCGTATTTTGTTCTGGTTCTTATACCACAAGCTGTAACCTGTGCACAGCAACGATTCTGTAACGGATACAAGGTTGTTCCCGTGCCTACCTGAATTACTACCGGAGCGGAAATTGTGGTTGCTTCCGGTATGCTTTGCGCAACAACAATACAATATTTCTCTCCGTTGTTGTAATTGCCTGCCGGAAGTGTGATTACAAGATTACCCCCTGTAAACGCAACAGCTTGACTGATCACAAGATGACTACAGAGCTTACAAACATTTTTACAACTCATATTTCTACCTCTCAATCAAAATAAGAGGTGAGCCGCAACCCACCTCTTAGAATTAGTCAACCTCTAAGGGTGAGTTACTTAGCAGCAACTGTTTCCATATCCGTTGCATCCTGCGTATGCATACGGAGCCGGTACCTGAAATGCAGGAATTGGAGCTGGATTAATTGCATTGATTAATCGCTGTGCCTGTGCATTCATTTCAGTTGTAATCAGCGCGGACTGGCGATCCTGAGATGCAGCACGCTTCAGATCAGAGTTCTCTGCCTGTAATGTTGCAATCTTGTCCTGAGTCAGGAAGTCAAGAATGGCACGAGTATTGCTGTTCTGATTGTCCAGAATATCTCTGGTATTGTTGTTCATTGTGTTTTGAAGAGCACAAGTGTTGGTTGCCAGGTTGTAGTTGATGCCCTGTATAGCTTCCCTTGTTTCACAGCAACAATTTGCTAATTGAGACTGTAATGCATTTGTGTTCTGCATATTAGCCACTGTATCAGCATTAATTGCTTGCTGAACTCCATTGAAGCCTTGGAGCATTCCAACGTTCACTCCATTAAATCCACTCTGCATGGTATTGTTGAGAGCATACGTGCTGTCACAGATGCCCTGCTGAATACCTCTGATACCATTCTGGATATCATTAAGAGCAAATCCCTCATTGATATCGGCACGTGTAGCCCATCCTTGGAATCCAGCACCATTTGCACCGTTTCCACCATTTCCACCGAAGCCGCCGCCCCAGCCGCCAAAACCTCCCCATCCAAAGATAGCAAAGATCAAGACAAGCCAGATAAGTGAAAAGCCATCACCGCCCCACATATCATTGGCGCGATTATTAGAGCCTGTAGCGGCAGCAATGTCACTAAGGCTGTAATTTGAACCATTCATCATGTTTTTAGTCTCCTTAAATATTATTTACAATAGGAGACATCCGCGGCTGTCATCCCAAATTGTAGCGATTTTGAATCACCCAATTATGGGGAAATGTTATAATCCAAGGAATTTCTGTATAATTCCGTCTGGTGATAAGTGCTTTTCATTGAATACATTTTGCTGTATTTGATGCAACTGGTCTGTATCACCTTTTTTGTATAAATCCAACGCATTCTTCAATGTTGGATTGTTTCCTGCAAATTTACTCATGTCGTTCATCATGTTGTCAACACTTCCGAACCTCTGAGAAATCATTTTCTCGAATTGCTTTTTCATCATAACGTTTGGGCTGAAATTCATCTCTGCTTACCTCCGTTCTGCTGTTTTGCAGGCTCCGATGTTCCCGATATAAATGTCGGAAACATGTCTTTGATTCCAGAAATTTCAGCACATACATCGTTCCGAAGCTGATTAAACATAGACTCAATGTCAATCTGTTTTTCTTCCTGCTTCGGTAGCTGCTGTTCGTCTGGATTTACAAGTCGGTAAACAAAAATCCTGCTTCTTCCGTCTGCCTGTAATTGCTTTTTGTATATTTCTGTTCCGTCTGTTTTTGGATAATAAACAGAATTTCCAGACATATCCACATCTTTTGCTTTTACAGTATCAATTCCATCCACCATTTGCCCTTGAAGCATCGGCATTTGCTGCATTTGTTGTACAGACTGCTGCATCTGCATTTGTCCATATGGCATTGCCTGTTGATAGTTATTCTG
>ERZ832522.234-NODE-234-length-79239-cov-40.739202_pt1 | contig 79239 bp, 112 predicted proteins | sample MGYA00519951_ERZ832522 | MGnify/ENA primary metagenome ERZ832522 (study PRJEB31850, sample SAMEA3708728) | human gut metagenome | biome: human gut; feature: human-associated habitat; material: faeces | place: China | collected 2014 ... | reverse complement strand
TGCGAGTCAGGAGGTGACCCACAGCGCCGTTGCTGTCTATGGTTTGATTATAGCCGCTGCCGGGCAAAAAGGCAATTGACAAATCTGACGATTCTGTACAAACAGCTTCCTGCATTTTTGGAGCATCCGCACTTGGTATGACTTTTTAAGAGAACGAACCCTCTCCGCCCGATGGGAAAAACCCTCTCAGTCATTGCTTGCGCAATGCCAGCTCTCCCGAAGGGCGAGCTTTTATCCAGCTGCCGGGTAAGTTTATTCATCATCGGAAAAGATCGTTGTTTTCCGTCCCTGCTCATAAAGCTCCCCCCTCGGGGGAGCTGGCAAAGCCGTCAGGCTTTGACTGAGAGGGTTCAGGCAGCGCAGCAAAAAGATGCATTTACCCGATGGGGTCCCTTCTGGTGAAAATGTGTTTGGATCGGCCCTGCGGTTGTGCAACAATAAAAGCCCCGGCGAGGCTTTTAAGCAGGCGAGCGGTCTGCGTTAGCAGATGGAAGGGCTTTGCCCTGACAAGTATCGGGGACGCGACAAACACGAAAGTATAAAATAAAATTACCTTAATGAATTGCAGAGCGAAGCGGAGCAATTTTTAAATCGTCGTCAAATAACCTGAAAGAGGAAGAACTTCAGATAATTCGTCTCCGGCACGCCCCACAGGATCGGATGATCCGGTGCCTGCTGTTTCACCTCGATCTGCCGCAGCTGGCGGTGCGCATCCTTTGCAGCGGCGCGCAGCATCTTGATGAACAGCTCCTCGGTGGCAAAGTGGGAGCAGCTGGCAGTTGCCAGATAGCCGCCGCGAGGCAGCAGCTTCATGGCACGGTAGTTGATCTCCTTGTAACCGCGCATGGCGTTCTCCACAGTGCGGCGCGCCTTGGTAAAGGCCGGCGGGTCCAGAATGATAAAATCGTAGGGGTGTCCCTCTCTTTCCAAGCGGGGCAGCAGCTCAAAGGTGTCCTCGCACAAAAAGTCCATATTGGTCAGACCGTTGCGCTGGGCATTGCGCTGCGCCATGGCAATGGCCTCGGCGCTGATGTCGGCGGCGGTCACACGGGCAGCGCCGCCCGCAGCGGCGTTCAGTGCAAAGCTGCCGGTGTGGGTAAAGCAGTCCAGCACGGTGTGACCTGCAGCAAGGCGTGCCACCGCCCGGCGGTTGTACTTCTGATCAAGGAAGAAGCCGGTCTTCTGGCCGTTCTCGAAATCCACATGATAGTAAACTCCGTTCTCGCAGATCTCGGTCTGGGTGCTTGCCGGGTGAGTCTCACCGGGCAGCTCAAACCAGCCTTTGTTCTGCTCAAGACCTTCCTTTGCGCGCAGAGCCTCATCGTTGCGCTCGTAGATGCCGTCGATGGTCTGGCCGTCGGCGCGCAGGACTTCTGCCAGAATGGGGAAGAGGACGGGCTTGAGCTTTTCCATGCCCACGCTCAGGGTCTGCGTGACGAGGATGTTGCTGAACCGGTCCACGGTCAGGCCGGGGAACTGGTCGGCTTCGCCAAAAATGACACGGCAGGCAGAAAGGTCGGTGGGCTCCAGCACGGTCTTGCGGTAGTTCCATGCATATTCCACCCGGCGGCGCCAGAACGCAGCATCAAAGGTGTCGTTGGCATTGCGGGAGATCAGCCGCACGCGGATCTTGCTCTTGAGCGAGACAAAGCCGGTGCCAAGGTAGGAACCCTTGGTGCTGACCACATCGGCCAGCGTGCCGTTTTCCGGCTCATTTTCCGGGGAATGGAGGATGTCGTTCTCATACACCCAGGGGTGCCCGCCCACCAGCAGGCCCTCGGCGTGTTTGTTGACGGTATACACAGGGTAAGCGCGTTCTTTCATATGGTTCTCCTTATCATGGACGAACTCCCTTCGTCCCGCGTTCGCAGACAGAAGGAGTAAAAATCTACCCTTTATAATAGCACAAAATCATGTTATTATAAATAAGAAATGCCAAAAAACCGCATGAAAGAGGGATGCATTATGGAAATCGAACGCAAATGGATGGTGAAGGGCTGGCCGGAGGGGCTGCCCCTCAGGGAGGAATTTGCCATGCGGCAGGGCTATATCAGCGTGCGGCCCACTGTGCGCATCCGGGAAGAAGCCCTCACCGGCGGCAGAACGGACTACATCCTCTGCTTCAAATCCGGGGGCGGCCTTGCCCGTGAGGAGATCGAGCGCAGCATCGACAAAGAACTGTTTGATGATCTGGAATACAAGATTATCGCTAAACCTCTCATCCCGAAGCTGCGCCGCAGCTACACCCTGCCGGACGGTTCTGTGCTGGAAGTGAACCATGTGGACGAAGGCCAGCCCACCGAGTTCTGGTATGCCGAGGTGGAGTACCCCACGGTGGAAGCAGCCCTTGCATGGCAGCCGGAAAGCTGCGGCCTTGGCGATTACCTCAAGGATGAAGTGACGAACCAGCCCGGCCAGAGCATGGGCGAATACTGGGTGGAGACAAGAGGATGAAAAAAGTAAAACTCAAACTGGAACTGCAGTACAACTCCCCGGTGATCCTTACATTTTTCCTGCTGTCACTTCTGGTGCTGTTCCTCGACCAGTGGACGGACGGGTGGACGACGATGCATCTGTTCTGTGTCTATCGCTCCTCGCTGAAGGACCCGCTGTTCTACATCCGGCTGTTCGGCCATGTGCTGGGCCATGCCAGCTGGGACCACTTTCTGAATAACATGCTGCTGCTGCTCGTTGTTGGCCCGCCAATGGAAGAAAAGTACGGCAGCAAGCCGCTTTTGTGCGGCATGGTGTTCACCGCTCTGGTCACCGGCGTGCTGCAATGCGTGCTGTTCCCACGTTCGGGGCTGCTGGGCGCGTCCGGCATCGTGTTCATGCTTATCATGCTTTCGTCGCTGGCGGGCTTCTCCGGCGGCATCCCGGTCACCATGCTGCTGGTTGCAGCGCTGTACTTTGGTCAGCAGGTGTACGATATCATTTTTGTGCACGACAATGTAGCAAACTTCATGCACATTGTGGGCGGCTTATGCGGCACTGCCTTTGGCTACTACAGTGCGTTGCACAGCCGCCGCAGGCCGGCAAAAGCGGTGAAGTTTTCCAGCACGAACAGCCGCCGGAAGCGCTGAACCCACTGTGGACATAGGCTGATTTTGAAAAATTTGCAAACAGGTATTGACAAACGAAAAATCCGTGGTTTAATATAGCCAAATTCAATACACTAAACCGTTGAAGCGGAGATAACGGCGAATCATGCCTGTACAGAGAGCCTGCGTAGCTGAGAAGCAGACCGGAAACAGTTCGTCAAGGAAAGTGTGACTTTGCGTTATATTTTCCCGAAATGGACCGCTGAGGGTGCAGGGAACTGCGGAGAACTTTCGCCGCACAGTATTCTGCAACGTAGGGCATACGTCAGTTGCCGGGGATGTGTTGGCATCCCGCCAAGTGCATGGGGTCATGCCCATGAAGTCAGGGTGGCACCGCGGATAAAAGGCCAAATTTTATTCGTCCTTGACAGAAGAGAATTCTTCTGTTAGGGGCGTTTTTCTTTTCCACTCCCTCGGCAGAAGAGCCGGGGGAGTTTTTGTTTTAGGGCTCCCTTGTTTCCGGCACTAAGGCTCATGCCTGCGGCTGCGGCCACGAAACCCTGAACAAAACAAATGCACCCGGTTGCTGCAGTTCTGCCCACAGGCCGGGTGCATTTTATATTTTAGGAAAAATTACAGGTCACTGCGCGGGGAAGCTGCCATGGCCCAGAAGTTCAGCTCGTGCTCCGAGCAGGCATGGAAGATCTCGCGGCAGCGGGCAAGGCGCTCGTCGCTCAGGCCTTCACAGACTTTTTCTGCAAACGCGGCCCAGTCGCGGCAGGCCGCCTCATAGCCCTTGTCAGCATAGTCCACCACCAGTGCACCATAAAGGGTATCCTGCACGGAAGGTTTTTCTTCCAGCAGTTTCTGGAAGATCCAGCCATAGCTCAGCATACAGGGCAGGCAGGCCATCATGCACTCGGCTGCGCCCTCGCCGTTTTTGGCAGCTTCGATCATAGAGTCCACATAGGCACGGTTCTCCGGCCGCAGCGGCAGGCTCTGGATGCCTTCATCGGTCAGTCCAAAGTGCTTGAGATAGTGCAGGCGGGCTGCATCCTCGCTCTCATTCACGAAGGAAAGCAGGGAATAGTAGGTGCGGATGGTCTGCATATCCTTTGCCTTGGTCATGCCCCAGGCAAACACCTTGGCATATTCCCGCAGGTATAGACTGTCCTCCACGATGTAGCCCTTGAAGCAGGCTTCATCCAGTGTGCCATCCGCAAGTCTTTCCAGAAATTTCGAATGCAGGCACTGCTCCCACACGGGCAGGCTTTCCTGTACCAGCTGCTGCACAAAGGTCAGCTCACTCACCCACAAACTCTCCCTTCAGTGCAAACATGTGGTTCATGGGGCCGGAGCCATGGCCCAGATCCAGCATGGCAGAAAGACAGCCGGAAATGTAGGCCTTTGCGCGCTCCACCGATGCATCCAGATCATAGCCCTTTGCCAGATTGGACGCAATGGCGCTGGATAGGGTGCAGCCGGTGCCGTGGGTATTGGGGTTTGCAATGCGCTTGCCGCGGAACCATTTGCCGCAGCCGTCCCGCCACAGAAGGTCGTCGGCATCGTTGATCTGGTGGCCGCCCTTGCACAGCACGGCACAGTGGTATTTCTCGCTGATCAGCTTTGCAGCGGCCTCCATTCCGGCCGCATCGGCGATCTTCATGCCGGAAAGAATCTCAGCCTCCGGAATGTTGGGGGTGACCACCTCTGCCATGGGCAGCAGCTTTTCGGTCAGTGCCTGCACGGCATCGTCCCGCAGCAGCTTGGAGCCGGAGGTGGCAACCATCACCGGGTCCACCACGATATGCTTTGCGCCGTAGGTGTGCAGCTTTTCGGCGATCACACCGATCAGCTCTGCCGAGGATACCATGCCGATCTTGACGGCATCCGGGTAGATGTCGGTAAAAATGGCGTCGATCTCCTGTGCCAGAAATTCGGGCGTGGCTTCAAAAATGCCGGTCACACCTGTGGTGTTCTGGGCAGTCAGTGCGGTAATGGCGCTCATGGCGTACACGCCGTTTGCAGTCATGGTTTTGATATCGGCCTGGATGCCAGCACCGCCGCTGGAATCGCTGCCGGCAATCGTCAATGCAGTTTTCATGGTTACAACTTCCTTTGCAAAAAATGCGGAAATGCCCGCAAGGAGGCATCTCCGCACTTTGAAGCAGCAGTATCTCCCTACGTTGGCATTGTCCAAATCAGGTCACAGGTCTGGGCAAACAGCCCACTCTCAGCCTGCTTTTGCAGGCTCCCTTTTTTCTGCGTTCAAGAATACCACAGTGCCGCTGCATTTGCAAGGGGATGGCCCTTTTCAATCGGCCCGCTGCGTGGTAAAATGGAAAAAACAAAGGGGGAAATACCATGAACATCACGGTCTATCTTGGAGCAAATGCGGGCAATGATCCTGCGCTGGCGGAAGCTGTCCGGGAACTGGGCAGCTGGATCGGTGCAAACGGGCACCGCCTTGTGTACGGCGGCTCCCGCAGCGGCCTGATGGGTCAGCTTGCCCAGAGCGCGCTGGACGCAGGCGGCACGGTGACCGGTGTGGAACCGCAGTTCTTTGTGCAGCAGGAGCTGCAGCACGATGGCCTGACCGAGCTGATCGTCACCAAGGACATGACCGAGCGCAAGACGAAGATGATCGAGCTGGGCGATGCCTTCATCGCATTCCCCGGCGGTACCGGCACGCTGGAAGAGATCGCAGAGGTAATGTCCAAGGTCTCGCTGGGCCAGTTGGACGCGCCCTGCATCCTGTATGATCTGAACGGCTACTACGACAGCCTGAAAGCACTGCTTGCCAAAATGATCGAGAAAGGCCTTTCCACGCCGCAGCGCCAGCAGGGCATCCGATTTGCGGCGAATCTGGAAGAGATCACAACAATTTTGAATAAAGCCTAAAAGGAAACACTTCCCCGGCCGGGGAAGCGTTTCCTTTTTATATCATTCTCCCAGCGCAGTGCGGATATTTGCCAGCACCTTCTGGCTCAGCAGCACAAAAGCCTGCTTGGTGCGCCCGGCGGAAACATTGGCGCAGTGTACGTTCTCGCGTTCAAAAAAGCCCTCGCTCACCGGGCCTGCAGCGGCACGGGTGTCACAGAAGAAGTGGGTGCCCGGCAGAGCAAGCCACTGTTCCAGAGCAGCAGAGTCAAAGCCCGGGCCGATGGAGGTGTTGAACAGTACCTTGCCTGCGCCCAGCTGTGCAAATTCGTCCTTGCCCAGCAGAAGGACATTTTTGTTCAGGCAGGTGAACACCACCTTGCTCTCGGTCAGCAGCTGTGCCAGCGGCTTATAGGCCATGCCCACAGCTTCGGCATCCGGCTTGCGGGTGCGGCTGTAATAGGCAATGTCGGCGCCCATGAACTGCAGCGCGTCGGCGATCATTTTGCCGGACACACCCAGCCCGATGATGCCTGCCTTCAGCCCGGTGATCTCCACCGGCTCGTCCCGCAACATGGGCATTCCAAAACCGTGCAGGATGCCGGTGAGCTCATGCAGGACGTACTCCACAACGCCGCGGTCGCCGTAGTCCCGGATGCCCAGCACTTTGATGTCGCGGGTGCGGGCGTAGGCGATATCCACATTGGCGCTTTCCTCAGAATACAGGCTGCAGCACATGCCGATGTAACGGATATTCGGGCAGCGCTCGATCACATTTTTGCCCATGCGGGAGGTGTAGCTCAGAAGCACAGCATCGGCATCTCCGATGCGCTGCACGATCTGGTCATCGCTGGCCGGGATATCGCGGTACAGCACCACTTCTTTTGCGTACTGATGCAGCGCTTCCTCGGCGGAAGGAATCAGGCTTACCGGCTCAATGGCCACCAGTTTGTTGAACATCTGCAAAGCCCTCCTTTAATAGAAGCATACGGGGGAGGAGAGGTTGCGCAGCAGGGCAACTACGCTCCAACCGGCAATGGCGCTGGTGGAAGAGCAGATATCCACCACGGCCTTCACGCCCTCGATCTCGGCGGTGATGCAGTGGTCGTCGCCCACCCAGCCGGGTACCGAGTGCATGGTCACGCCGGTGATCTCCGGGCCGGTGGTGGCCAGCGAGGTGGCAACAGCCACATTCACGCGGCGGGGGAAGGTGGCAATGGCCTGCTTGGCATTGCCGGTGAACACGGTGGTCTTTTCGGTATCGGTCAGCAGGTGGTCGGCCCATACCGGCGTGTTGCGGAAGCCCTTGGCTCCGGTGTGGGTCTCAATGCCTGCCGTCTCGGCCAGCTTCTGCGCCTCGGCCATCAGGGTGACGGTCTGCAGCACATCAAAGCCGCCAATGGCACCGCTTGCCAGATGCACCTTGGCACCGCCCTCCACGGCAGCGGCCTTGACCCGCTCGTAAAAATCAAGGTCCGCAAAGGCACCAATGGAAATAATGACCAGATTCACGCCTTTTTTCAGTACAGGCACAGCCATGGCGCGCACAGCCTCCACCGAAGCGGTCTCCACGATGTACTCCGGCTCCAGCGCCAGCAGAGCATCCACATCATCGCAGACGGGACAGCCTACCGTTTCGGCGGTCTTTTCCGCCGAAGCACGGGTGCGGCTGGTCACGCCCACCAGCTCATAGTCCGGCAGCAGACCGTTCTTCCATGCATCGGCCACAATGTTGCCCAGAAATCCGCAGCCTACGATACCAAATTTTGTTTTCATATCCTAAACTCCTTTTTCTGCTTTTTCCAAAGAAAGCAGCATATTCCATTAAAGTATATCATATCAAAACAAAAAATGATATAATAAGGTGCAAGAAAGGAGAAGGCTATGTCGAAAACAAAGGAGCTTTTCTGGACGTTTTTCAAAATTGGAGCGTTCACGTTTGGCGGCGGCTACGCCATGGTAGCCCTGCTGCAAAATGAGTTTGTAGAAGAAAAAAAGTGGGTAACAAAAGAAGAATTTCTGGACATGGTGGCAATTGCGGAGTCTACGCCCGGCCCGGTGGCGGTGAACAGTGCCACCTATATCGGCTACAAGATCGAGGGTACGGCAGGTGCGGCAGCGTCCACGGTGGCGGTGTGTCTCCCGTCCTTCGCGGTCATTTATCTGATCTCGCTGTTCTTTGACCAGTTCCTCCGCCTGTCGGTGGTGGCAAGTGCGTTCCACGGCATTCAGGTGTGTGTGATCTATCTGATCCTCTCGGCGGGCCTGAAAATGCTGAAGCAGCTGGAACACAGCGTCTTCAATATTGTCATCCTGACCACGGTTGCGGCAGCGATGGTGGGCTGTTCCATTGCAGCAGTGTCCTTCTCTTCCATTTTTTACATCCTGTTCAGCGGTGCGGCCGGGCTGCTGGTGTATGCAGTACAGCAGCTGCGGAAGGGGGAGAAGAAGCCGTGATCTATGCAGAACTTTTCTGGAATTTCCTCATGATCGGTGCGTTGTCCTTCGGCGGCGGCTACGGGATGATCTCGCTGGTGCGGGAAACGGTCTTAGGACACGGCTGGCTGACGGAAGGCGAATTCCTCAGCTTTATTGCGGTGTCAGAGTCCACACCCGGCCCGCTGGCCATCAATATGGCCACCTTCATTGGTTCTTCACAGGGCGGCTTCTGGGGCGCGCTGTGCGCCACGCTGGGTGTGGTGCTGCCGTCTTTTGTCATTATCCTGCTCGTTGCATCGGTGCTGCAGAACCTGATGAAGTATGCGGGAGTCAACGCAGTTCTTGGCGGCGTTCGTCCCTGTGTGGTGGCGATGATCCTTGCAACGGCAATCAATATGGCACTTTCCACACTGCTGGGCTTTGCGGGCCGCAGCACCGACTTTGTACCGGATGCGCGCTCCATTGCAGTGTTTGTACTTTTGTGGGCGCTGCATCTGCTGTGCCGCAAAAGGAACGGCAAGGCACCATCCCCCATTCTCATGATCCTGATTTCCGCAGGGCTGGGCATCCTGTTCTGGGGAGCATAAAAAATAACGCGCCGGGTGGTTCTCGTTGAACGATCCGGTGCGTTTTGTTGTAAAAAGCCGGGCACAGGAAAACTCATGGCTCCCTGTGCCCGGCTTCAGCTTTTATTGGAATTTAGGCGCTGTGCGATCAAGCTGCAACAGAAGAAGCAGCTTCGCTGGAAGCAGCCTCAGAAGAAGCGGCCTCAGAAGAAGCGGCCTCAGAAGAAGCGGCCTCGCTGGAAGCAGCCTCAGAAGAAGAACCGTTCTCCTCTGCAACAGCGGAAGAAGCGCTCTCCTCGGCCTCAGCAGCAACAGAAGTGCTGGTAGAAGCAGCCTCGGAAGAGGATGCAGCAGTGGAGGAAGCAGAACCGCCGCAAGCGGTCATGCCAACAGCCAGAGCCAGAGCAACAACAGCAACACAAACATTCTTGAGTTTCATATCTAAAATCTCCTTGCCATACGCAAATGTATTTTGCAGAAGGCCCTACAGGAAGTGCCTTTCTGCAAGTGGATATTCTAGTCTTTTTTGCGAAAAAATCAAGAGCTTTTTTGGCTAAGAAGTGAGATTTCAATGATAATCTACGATTTTGTTATAATTTATCGCTAAAAGTCAAAGAGTTTTTGTTAAACTGATCGAAGCGCAGAGAAACTCAGGAAAGAATTTTTTACCGCGTTGTAATCACTTTGTAATTTCTTTCATTGTTTGTTCCCTTGAATTAAGACGGGAATGCATGTTCCCTAAAGAGAAATAAAGAAATGCAAAAGTGAGGATGATGCGGCTCCGGAAACGGAAAAGAACCATTTGTCACCTGACAGTTGACCTGCGGAGAAAGAAAAGATGGTAAACTTTGTGCAGCGAACCTGAACAAAAATATCAAAAAATGACAAGTGCTATTTGAAAGTGATTTTTATTGGACATAAAAAGTGGATAATACAGACACAGCAGGGGATGAACGGGTTCCCTGAAAATAAAACATGTGTTTTGGAGGAAATAAAGATGAAGTACTATGTTACATTGACCGGACTCAACTACCGCTTCGGCACTCAGCCGTTTACAGTAGGCCAGAAGGTAAAGCTGGTCAAGGAGCCGGAGAATGACTTTGACCGCGAAGCCATCCGCGCAGAACTGCCGGGTCTGGGCAAGGTGGGTTATGTGGCCAACAGCACTCACACCGTGCTGGGCGACTGTTACAGCGCAGGCCGCATTTATGATAAGATCGGCGCTGCTGCCACCGCAAAGGTGAAGTATGTGCTTGCCAATGCGGTGGTATGCAGCGTAAAGGCGGCGGATATGAGGCAGGCTGGCCTGCCGCCGGTCGATCCGGCTACGGGTCTGCCCTTTGGCAACGAAGAAGATGCAATCGCATTCTGACAGAAAAGCCCGTCACACTGTATTTTGTGTGACGGGCTTTTCTGCACCTTTTTGCTTCGGCGCACATACACCGGGCAAAGGGGGAATGTATCGTGAACCAGATCGTTTTCACTGCGTGGGTACTGCTGTTCCCGGCGGCGTGCACTACACTGGGGGCAGCAGGCGTGTTTTTGCTGCGGCGGCAGTCGCGGCCCTGCACGCAGCGCATCCTGTGCGGCATGGCAGCGGGCATCATGCTGGCGGCCAGTGTGTGGAGCCTGCTGCTGCCTGCTATCCAGCGCGGACAGACTTTGCCGCTTCCGGCATGGATCCCATCGGCAGTGGGGCTTGTGCTGGGCGCAGTGGGCCTTTTGCAGGTGGAACAGTTTGCCGGGCAACTGCTGGCAGGCGGGGCCGGGCACGGCGGACGTATGGTGCTGGCTGTAACATTGCACAACCTGCCCGAGGGTATGGTGGCGGGCCTTGCCGCTGCACTGGCATTGACCGGGGAGCCGGATGCCATCAGCGGTGCACTGGCGCTGAGCCTTGGCATCGGCCTGCAGAATATCCCGGAAGGTGCAGCAGTCAGCCTGCCGCTGGCCCATAACGGCCGCACCCGCAGTCAGGCGTTTTTTGCGGGAGCGGCTTCCGGGCTGGTAGAGCCGTTGGGGGCATTGCTTGCCTTTGCTCTGGCCGAATGGGTCAGTACTGCGCTTCCGTGGCTGCTCAGCGCAGCGGCGGGCTGCATGGTGTGCGTGACCGCACAGGAGATGATCCCGCAGGCCGTGGAGGGCGACGAGCCTGCCGGTGTTGTAAGCATCGTGCTGGGATTTGCGCTGATGATGGCGCTGGATGTGGCATTGTAAGAAAAAAGGGCTGCTGCAAAATCAATGCCGTTAAAATAACAGGATAAAAGCAAAGCGCAGTACAAAACGCGAAAGCGCAGAGAATGTACTGCGCTTTTTGGATTTTAGAGACCATCACATTTTCTGACTTTGGGCTATCCTATTTGATCGTTTCATGCGTGGGCCGTGAAATGATACCTCCCACCCCTTGCAATCTGCCTGCGTTTATGGTACAATATTCTGGCATTCAGAAGGATGTGTCGGACAGCGCCTGCTGCGTGGTTCGGCATACGGATGCGGGTCCTGTACGATGGATTCGCTGTGAACCAGGTCAGGTGGGGAACCAAGCAGCCTTAAGCAGTGCGTTCGTGCGTTTCAGTAAGCCTGCATCCGTATGCCGAGTTACGCAAGGCGGGGACAAAACCCCGTCGAGCGCTGTCCTTTTATTTTTGCCGCAAAGGCCGGGAAAGGGGAGACATCGCCGTGTATCGTGCACTTTACCGCAAATGGAGACCCCAGCGGTTTGAGGATGTGGTGGGTCAGCGCGCCATCGTGACTGCCCTGAAAAACCAGATCACCGCAGGGCGCGTAGGCCATGCGTATCTGTTTACCGGCGTGCGCGGCACCGGCAAGACCACCTGCGCCAAAATTTTTGCCAAGGCGGTCAACTGCCTGCATCCAGTAAATGGCGACCCCTGCGGGGAGTGCGAGATCTGCAAAGGCATCGACAACGGCAGCCTGCTGGACGTGGTGGAGATGGACGCGGCCTCCAACAACGGCGTGGACGATATCCGCGACCTGCGGGACGAGACCGCCTATACCCCCAGCGCCTGCCAGTATAAGGTGTATATCATCGACGAGGTGCATATGCTGTCCACAGCGGCCTTCAATGCGCTGCTGAAAACGCTGGAAGAGCCCCCCGCACACGTTATCTTCATTCTGGCGACCACCGAGATCCAGAAAGTGCCCGCCACCATCCTCTCCCGCTGCCAGCGGTACGATTTTACCCGCATCGGGCCGGAGGATATCGCACGGCGGGTGGAGTATATCGCCGGGGAGGAAAAGCTGGAGCTGACCTCCGACGGCGCGGAGCTGATCGCCCGTCTGGCAGATGGTGCGCTGCGCGATGCGCTGTCCATTCTGGACACCTGCGCCGGTGTCACGGCAAAGATCGATGCGGACGTGGTGCGCCGCATGGCGGGCGTGACCGACCGCAGCTACCTGTTCCACATCTCGGACGCCTTGGAAGCACAGGACGCCGCCGCCGCGCTGGCACAGCTGGCGCAGCTGCGGCAGCAGTCGGTGGATGTGAAGCGCCTGACCGAGGAACTGATCGCCCACTACCGCGCCCTGATGCTGGCGGCGCTGCCCGGCGGGCAGGCGCTGCTGTCTGGTGTTTCGCCGGAGGAAGAAGCGCTGTACCTGCAAAAAGGCCCGGAGATGGGGCAGCGGGAAGCCATCCGCGCCATCCGCACCCTTGGCACGGCGCTGGAGCACATGACCCGCGGCAGCGACCAGCGCATTGAGCTGGAACTGGCCCTGTTCAGCCTGTCCGAGCCGCCCCAGCAGATGCAGGCGGTAACGGTACAGGCAGCCCCCGCCCGGGCGGCGCAGCCGGAAGCGCCCCGCCCCTTTGCGGCAGCGGTGCAGCCCTTTGCCAGCGCCCCGGTGCAGCCCGCACCGGCAGCAACAGCACCCCAGACCCCGGCAGCAGGAGCAGAAACTGCCCCTGCCGTGCAGCAGACCTCTCCGCAGCCTGCCGCGCCGGAAGCCCCGTCCGCCCCTGCGGAGGAGCTGCCGCCGATGCCGGACGAACCGCCGGTACAGCAGAGCGATGCCGCCCTGCCGTGGGACGAGCCTGCCCCGCAGGCACCGCCGCCGGAGGAGCCGGAGCCGGTCAGTCAGCCAGAGCAGCCCGCCCCTGCAGAGCCTGCGCAGTCGGCTCCTGCGGCAGAGGAACCGCCTGCCCCGGTGCAGGAGCACCCTGCCGACCCGGTGCTGACCAAGCCCCGCAGCGTGGCGCAGCAGGGCACGAACCCCTTCCCGTACTGGGGACAGATCGTGCAGAAGCTGGAAGGCGTCGACCCCATGCTGTATATGTATCTGCGCAAGTCCAAGGCTTACTTTGACGGTACCCGCGTGCTGATCGATGGCGGCAAGACTTTCCGGGATTTTATCCGGGTGAACAAGGACAGCCAGAAGTTGATCAAAAAGCTGATCGCCGAGGTATCCGGCGTGCCGGTGCCCATCGGCCCCTACGAGCCCAAAACGGCCGGAAAGACCGCCTCCAACGCGGAGCAGTCCCTTCTGGCGCTGGAAAAGCTGGGGTTAGAGGTCAGCATTGAGGATACCGCCCGCAAAAAGCGATAAAAATTGTTTATAATAAAGGAGAATACCATTATGAAAGCAAGAATGCCCGCAGGCTACGGCCGCCCCGATATGAACGCCCTGATGCGTCAGGCTCAGAAGATGCAGGAGGACATGAAGAGCAAGCAGGCCGAGCTAGAAGCTGCCGAGTACACCGGCAGCGCCGCCGGTGAGATGGTGACCGTGAAGATGAACGGCAAGCACGAGGTGCTGTCCATCACCATTAAGCCCGAGGCCGTGGACCCGGACGACATCGAGATGCTGGAAGACATGGTGGCTGCTGCCATCAACGCCACCGTGAAGCAGGTGGACGAGACCGCCGAGGCCGAGATGGGCAAGCTGACCGGCGGCCTGAACATTCCGGGTCTCTGAGCCGGGAAGGGGAGATACCATGGACTACACTGCCGCACCGCTGGAAAAGCTGATCGAGGAGTTCGGCAAGTTTCAGGGCGTGGGCCGCAAGGGCGCTACCCGCATGGCCTATCAGGTGCTGAGTATGTCGGATAAGGACGCTGCGGCGCTGGCCGATGCCATCCGCGGCGCGCACACCCGGCTGCACCGGTGCCGCATCTGCCAGAATTATACCGACGCTGACCTGTGCCCGGTGTGTGCCAGCGCCAAGCGGGACACCTCGGTGATCTGCGTGGTGGAAAAGCCCCGGGACGTGCAGGCTTTTGAGCGCACCCGGGAGTATAACGGCCTGTACCATGTGCTGCACGGTCTGCTGGACCCGCTGGCCGGTGTGGGCGCAGAGCAGCTCACCGTCAAGGAGCTGCTGGCGCGGCTGAAGGACGACACGGTGAAGGAGGTCATCATGGCCATGAACCCCACCGTGGAGGGCGAGGCTACCGCCATGTATCTGGCAAAGCTCATCAAGCCGCTGGGCATCCGGGTCACCCGGCTGGCATCCGGTCTGCCGGTGGGCGCCAGCCTGGAATATGCGGACGAGACTACCCTGTACCGGGCACTTTCCGGCCGGGGAGAGCTGTGAGTTTGTAAAAATTTACAATTCTGTCAGAAACAGCCCTTGCATTACCCTGAAAAAATGGTATACTGAAACAACAAACGGAACGGAGAAAGGAGGCGCGCAGCATGGCACCCACAAAGGAGCGCCCGGCGACCAAGAGCATCGCCACCAACCGCGAAGCGCGCCACGAGTATTTTGTTCTGGAAGCGCTGGAGACCGGTGTGGAGCTCAAAGGCACCGAGGTGAAAAGCCTGCGGGCCGGCGGGGTCAACCTGAAGGACAGCTGGGTAGATATTGAAGACGGCGAGCTGCTGGTAAAGGAGATGCACATCAGCCCCTACGACCACGGCAACCTGTTCAATCAGGATCCCATGCGCGTCCGGCGGCTTCTGGCGCACAAAAGTGAGATCCGGCGTCTGCACCAGCAGTGCAAACTGCAGGGCTATACGCTGGTGCCGCTCTCGCTTTATTTCAAGCATGGCCGCGTAAAAATGGAAGTGGGCCTGTGCAAAGGCAAAAAGCTGTACGACAAGCGTGCCGATGCCGCCCAGCGCGATGCAAAGCGCTCCATTGACCGGGCTGTGAAGACCAACGGCAAGTATTATTAAGCACTCCAATTGCAGACTGCGGCTCACCGCAGAAAACCCAGCTTTCCGCACATCGCAAGATGTGCTTTATATGGGGGCGTAAAGGTTTCGACGGGGGGAGCAAGGTCTGGGCAGCGGGTAGCAGTGGGGGAACTGCTCTATAACTCCTCCAAAACAATTAACTGACAACAATAATTATCAGTTGCTCGCAGCCTGAGTGCTGCGCGTTCCGCCCACTCTTGTGTCGTGTGGGGTCGGGGCGTCCTTTAGACACAGCACCTGAACGGACTTAAGCTTTGCGGACCGGCAGGAACTCATGAAGCTACCAATGCGCTAGCCTGACGATCGGCGTGGCGCGGCGGGAATGTTGTAGATCGCCTGCACCCGGAGACACCTGCACTGAGCTCTTTTCGGACATGGGTTCGACTCCCATCGCCTCCACCAACCGCAACGCGGTAGAACCCTCGGAATTTGACGGTATATCGTCATCTTCCGGGGGCTTTTTGTTTGCAGAAATGGGTAAAATCACCCGCTCAAAGTCCCCGGTTTTCTGGTCGGTTATATTGAATTTGACCTCTGCCCGATCCTCGTACAGCAGGATGGACGAAACGAACGTATCCAGGATGCGGCGGCGGTACTCTTCGTCCACCTCGTCCTCTTCCCGGCGGAACTGCTCGAACATGAACGTGAGCGCTTCCCGGCTGAACTGGGGCGGCGCGGGGGCGTTGTTGATCTCGCCCAGGGCAAAGGTAAGCTGGGCTTCCTGCTCTTCCAGCGTGCGCAGGCGGGCCGCAAGGCGGGCGCTGCCGCCCTCTTCGATGGCCTCAAGGATATTGTTCTGTTTGCGGCGGCACTCGGCCAGCTCTGCTTCCAGAGCGTCCCTCTCCGGGTTGCCTTTCGGCTCCTGCTCCTTGGCTTGCAATTCCATCATGCAGTCCACGATCTGAGAAATCTTTTCCGGGGTAAGGACGTACTTTGCAACGCCGTCCACGATGACCTGTTCCAGATAGTTTTTTTCAATGGAGGTCTTGGGACACTTCTTCTCGACGTGCTGGGTGCAGGTGTAGTAGTAGTGCTTGCTCCCGGTGTGGCCCGTGGCGCTGGCTCCTTTCATGGCATGGCCGCACAGGCCGCAGTCCAGTTTACCAACAAGCACATAGTCAGCCCTGGGCGCACCCTTGCCGCCGCCGTGGGCGCGGTTAAAGGCAAGCTGGGTCTGGCAGCGGTTGAACAGCTCCCGGTCGATCATGGCAGGCACTCCCCCCTCAATGCGGATGTCGGCGTACTTGTACACACCAAGATACATCTCGTTGGTGATGATCCGGCAGATGGAGTTTTTGTTGAACGGATTGCCCCGGCTGGTGCGGTAGCCGCGGGCGGTCAGTTCCCGCACAATGTCGGCAGCAGTAGCCCCGGCGGCGTACTGCTCAAAGATGTACCGCACGGCGGGGGCCTGCTTCTCGTTGATGCAGTAGTGCTTGTCCGGCCCGATGTCGTAGCCAAAGCTGCGGTTGCCGCCCAGGGCAATGCACTTGAGCGCGCTTTCCCGCTGGCCGCGGCGGAGTTTCTGCGCCAGCTCGGCGGAGTAATACTCGGCCAGGGATTCCATCAAGCCCTCAATGATGATTCCTTCCGGGCCGTCCACCACCGTTTCGGCGGCATACAGAATCTTGACCCCGTTCCTCCGCAGGCGGGTCTTGTAGATGATGGAGTCGTAGCGGCTCCGGGCGAGGCGGTCTGTTTTCCAGCAGATCACAGCGTCGAAGAGGTGGCTGTCGCTGTCGGAGATCATCTGTTGGAACGCCGGGCGGCTGTCGCTCTTGCCGGAAATGTGGCGGTCGATATACTCATGGACGATCTTGTAGCCGTGGGCTTTGGCGTAGGCTTCACAGTCCCGGCGTTGACCCTCAATGCTCTGCTCGGTCTGCTGGCCGCCGTTGGAGTAGCGATAGTACGCCACCAGCCGCAGTCCGCCTACCTCTTGCAGTTTCTTTTTGCGAGGCATAAATACCACCTTTCAAGTAGTTTTAAGTTTGTTGCAAGCCGTTGCAAGTTCTGGGGAAAATAAATCTTTCCACACTTTCAACAGTCAAAAAGTTAAATTCATTTCCGAAATATCATATCTGGGAGCCATTTATATAAGTAGAGTTGCACGTTTAGGTTCAACTCGTTCCAAAACGCCCTGTCTTTTCTGCGGAGAAGATGGGGCATTTTTATTTGCCATACACGAAAAAGCCTACCGGGCTGTCCCCCGGTGGGCTTTTTCTTTTTGTGTGCTGAATTTTACTGGTGCTTCCTGCGCCATTCAGCGGCGGCACGGTCAAGCACTAACCTGTGGAAGAAGATTCTTTTCCCCCACTGGCGGCCTCGTCGGCCTGCTCGGCGTTGTACCGGGCCACCTCGTCCTGTACGTTGGCAACGGCAGCGGCCACGTCGTCGGACACATCCGCCCGGCGGGGCGGCTGTGCGGCAGGCCCGCCAAAGACCTTGCGCATCTGTGTAAGGAACAGCGTGCGTTCCTGCGGGGACAGATCGAGAAAGTTCTCAATCACCGAAACCTGCTCTTTGTCCAGGCCGTACTCGGCGGCCAGCCGATCCAGTACAGTTTCCCGTGTCTGCTCGAACATTTCCCCCTCGCCAGTGCGGAGCCAGTGTTCGTTGACCCCGAACTCACGGCAGATGGAGCGGATAGTTTGATCCGTTGTTCCGTTGACCCCGTTTTCGATACGGCTGACAGCAGACTTGCCCATACCGATTACAGAGCCAAAATCCTCCATCGAAAGATTTTTCTCTTTACGGAGGACTTTAATTCTTTCGCCAATGGTCATTTATTTTATTCACCACCTTTCTGCAATCCCATTATAGCAAATAAAGTTCCGAAAATCAACAAAAGAAACTCAGAAAACCATTGACAATGTTCCGAGAATTGACTATAATGGCACTGTAAAGTTCCGACAAGCAACATGAGAACAACAGAAAAGAGAGGTGAAGAGGATGCAGGGCTACGGCGTGAACATCGTGGTTGAGGGCGGAGAGCTGGAAAAGATTCTTGCCCGCCTGTCTGCCGCACAGGAAGAGATTCAGCAGTGCTATTTTGAACTGGAACGCCTGGGCGTGCTGGTAATCAAAAAACCGTCGGACGAATCCGACGGCAAAAAGGATCACTGATCCTTTTCCAGAGCATCAACAAACGCTTCCATTAGTTTTGCAGTCTGCTGGATCAGTTTGTTGATGTCGCCAACCGTTGCAGGCTCCGAAGAGTTGCCGCTTGACGGCGTGGCATAGAACTTGAAGTGCTTGATGGCCTGTCGCATGGCCTGTGTATCAGCCACAAAATCACCCCCTTTCCTGCCCTGATTATAGCACGGCGGGCAGGGGCGGACAACATTAAAGGGAGGTGAAGAGGATGCAGGAAGCAATGACGCGGCCACGCCGCGAGGGATACAATGCCGTGATCGACACGGCAAAGGGCATCTTGCGGACGGTGAGGGCCAACAAGGAAAGATTGCAGGATTATTGCAACTACTCCGGGCTGGAAACAACGGCAGAGTTCCTGCTTGACGTTCTGGACGTGCATGAAAAATGCCGGATCGTAATAGAGTACGACCCGGCAGAGGAACGCGCGGCGGTCTACCGAACAGAATTTGAGGGCAAGCCGATCACATTTAATGAGTATCGGCCTGACCAGAACGAGAAATCAGACGGCAACCGGCAGGAGGGAATGGGCAACACGAGGGGGCGAAGCGGACGTGACACTGAAACCTGAACACATTGTAGAAGAGCTGAACAGAACGCCGAAGTTGAAACGCGACCTCATTATGAAGATGGTGGAGGTCATGCTTGACAGCGAAGCGTTCTTGGAAGCGTACCCGCGTCTGTATGATCCGGCACTTGCAGAAGTTTCCAGCGAGTACAGAGAAAAGGTACGGGAGGAACTGGCACAGATCATTGTGCGGCTGTTCCGCAAAAACAAAGTTCGCATGGACGACGCATCGGACGTATTGTACCGGGCGAGAAGATATTACTTGGAAATGTATGTCAACCGGGACAAACCGAAAGGAGAGCGAGAGTATGAGCGAGAAAGAAAAGATGAAGAGTGAAGAGATCGCCAAGGTGCTGGCGGAGAACCCGACGGCCAAAATCTACCTGGCGGGGCTGGCCCAGGGCATGAAGCTGGCAAAGTCTATGGAGCCGGAGGCAGAACAGCCCACCCCGGCGGGCAAGGAGGCAGCCAATGAATAAGTTTACGACATTGGCAGTGGTCGTCGTGGCGGCTTGCACGGTAACGTACACCATCGTAACGATGATCCGCAATCACCGTCAGTACGTCCGGCAGAAAGAAGCCCTTGACCGCTGGTTCTCTGCATACAAAAAGGCCCAGGAAGAGAGGCGCGGCAAATGGCAGTAACGGGAGTGCTGAAAAAGTGCGCCGACTGCGGAACGGTATTTGTAGCCGAAAACCCGGCAAGCAAATACTGCCCCTGCTGCTCTGCCCGCCGGAACATCCCCGGCCCCGCCCGTGGGAATGGCTACCGAAAGCCGCCCCCGGATGCCCTGACACTGGACGTTCGGGCGGCGGATGCCGCGGGGATTTCCTACGGCGTGTGGCGCGCACGGGAGGACGACAGAAAAAGAAAGGCGAAAGAAGCAATTCACCGCAAGATAGAAGAAAGGAAAAAGAAGCATGGCGAAAGTGAAGATCAACTGGCCGCCCATGAGCATGAAAGCCGAGGGTGAGGATGCCGCAGTTCTGGCCCAGGCAGAGCAGTTCTTGAAGTATGTAAAGGAGGCGCACAAGATTAGCTTTGATGTGCTGCCGACCATCTTCCGGGACGGCTGCCGCGACCCGGAAGAGGGCGTTGGAGAGCCGGAATGTGTGGGATGCAATGACGACTGCGAGAGTTGCGAAACCTACGAGAAAGCAAATTCGGTAAAGCCTTTGACTGAGCCGGAAGAGGTAGCCCCCGGCGCACAGTGGGATGTTGTCGCAATCTACGACAACGCAGGCATTCCCAGCATCATGCACCGCTTCCGCCGCATGAACGACAAAGACCTGTTCCGCGGCGGAAAGGACAAGCCGCACCCGGCGTTCATCATCGGCGGCGAGGTATACGACGAGATTTACATTTCGGTCTACGAGAACACCATGATTAACGGTAAACCGTACAGCCTGCCCTACATGGAGCCTGTCACCAGCATTACCGCAGACAAGTTCGCGGATGCCTGTTTCGCCAAGGGCGAGGGATGGCACTGCATGACGGCGGCGGAGTGGGGCTTGCTGGCCTGTCTTAGCTGGAAGAACGGAACTCTGCCACACGGTAACACCAACTGCGGCAAGTACCACGCCGACCCGACAGAGTGCGGTGTAAACGTCAAGGACAGCAACAAGACGCTGACTGGTTCCGGCCCTGCTACCTGGACGCACGACCACACGCCGACGGGTGTACATGACCTGTGCGGCAACGTCTTAGAGATCGTCCGGGGTCTGCGGATCAAGGACGGCGCGCTCTGGGCAGCGGAGAACAGCAACGCAGCCCTGCCGGAAACAGACCTGACAACCTGCGGCGACGGATGGAAGCCCATCGTGGATAGCAACGGCGACCAGGTTTACGTCGATGCAATGGACGGCATCAAGTTCACCACAGAGAAACCGCAGCATGGACGCGCCAACTTTGAGAGCTGGGAAGACGTGCGGATGTTATGTTGGAGCGACCAGCTTATGGAACTGGGCTTGTTTGCTGGTGAGGGCGAGGCGGTCTGTGCTGTGGACGCGACGGAGGGCGAATACCTTCCGATTCGGGGCGGCCACTGGGGCAGTGGCGGCGGCGCTGGCCTGTTCCGCTTGAGCCTCAACGTTCCGCGCAGCAATTCCCGCTGGAACGTCGGGGGCCGTTCCGCTTATTTCAAGAAACGCTGAAAGCTGTTCGCTGGCAAGCTGTGAGCCGAGCGGTAGCGAGGCGGAAAGGAAGAAGCGAATGAACTGCTCAAAACGCAGGCACGACGGCGCAGCATACCGTCGGTGCGATACGCTGGTTTCGCTGTACTGCCGACCGTGCAAAGACCGCACAAAGGCACGGCAGACACAGCAGCACAAGAAGAAACGCGGGAGGAAAAAGAAGTGACGATCATTATTCTGTGCGTGATGCTCATTATCCTGTTCGTCATAGCACTGGCGGTGGCAGCATTTTTCTGCTGGGTGTCCGATACGGCTTTTAGCTGGGGCATCGTCGCCCTGGTTTGGCTCTTCCTGCTGGTGATAGCCGTCTTTATCGGCGGCGGTGATGGCTGGGAATAACACCCGGCACGGGCTGGGCGACCCGAAACACGCCTGCCATGTGGCCGGAAGCGGGGGACGCAGACGGCCACCCCGGTTCATCGGATTTACCGGGTGTCCTACCTGACAAGGACAAAAAGAACACGCCAGGGCGGCCCGCATGGGCGGGGCGGCAACCTGTCAAAACCGCCCCTTTGATATGGCGCAGCCAGTGCAAGGCGGGAGTTATTCACCCGCCCGCCCGGTGCTGACTCCGGGAAGCGCCTCCACATCCGAATATAAAACAGAAACCAAAGGAGAACGAACATGAAAACACCTGCAAAAATCAACGCAAGCCGGGACGAATCCGGGAAAATGCTGATCGGTCTGGAAGGGACGGGAACTGGTCTGCTCCTGCTGGCCGGAAGAATTGCATCCGGGGTGCTTGTGACCGTGGCGAGCAACGAAAAGGAGCTGGCTGAACTCAAGAATGTTATGCACAAGATGATCGACGAAGCCTGCAAGGAAGAATGGCTCGACAAGATCAGCGGCAAGCGCGGTGTGCAGACAGACAGCATGACGGAGTTTTTCGCACATCTGCTCATGGGGAAGTTCTAAGAAAGGCGGTACGGCAATGGCAAGAAAAAAAGCCCAGCCCATCGTTACGGAATACCAGACCCGCAGCTTGCTTGACTTGGCAGAACTTTTCTACTCTGACCCGGCGAACGTAAAGCGGTTAGAGGAATGGCAGAAGAAACAGGAGGGCAAGCGCAATGGCAAACGAAAAGCTGTATGAGGACATGGAGCCGCGGGAAAAGTTTGAAGCACTGTGGCTGAAAGCAGGACTTCACAAACGGCCCGGTGCGGATGCACTGCTCTACGACTTAGAGAAGCGGGGGTTCTTTGATCTCCCGGCAAGCATTAAGCACCACTCAAACCGTTTCGGCGGCCTGGCAACCCACACCGTCAATGTTGCGGATGCGGCAATGGAACTGTGCGAAACCAACCACGCCTTTAAGGACTGCGACAAGAACGCCGTGCTGGTGGCGGCACTCCTGCACGACATTTGCAAGGTCAACAATTACCACGAAACTGCATTCCACAAGTACGGTTATGAGGATCGCGGCCTGCTGGGTCATGGCGAAGAGAGCGTGATTATGGCACAGCGGTTTATCAAGCTGACCGGGAAAGAAATCATTGCGGTTCGCTGGCACATGGGCGCGTACTGCGGCAGGGAAAGCTGGGACACACTCGGAACAGCCTATGACCGCTATCCAGAAGTCCTCTGCTTGCATTTCGCAGACATGATCGCCACCCACTATGATGAACGGTAATGCAAACCCGGCAAGGTACGTTGTGTATCTGCCGGATGGAACAAGAATCACGGGAGATGCTACACTCCTGCCGGAAGATTTGAACTGCGGGTTTTCGGAAGCCGAGATTGCATATATAGCAACTGCCGGACTGGCAGCCTGGGACGCTTGTAAAGGTGGAATCTACTATCGGTACATCTGGCAGTGTCGGCGGCTGACAAGAAATTATAACAAGCCGGAACGCTGGGAAATCTGGCAGGACGAACGAGAACATCCGGCCCCAATGGGGCGCGCAAGTTACATCCAAAAAGCGAAAAAGGAGAACCGTTTGGCAAGAAGCGCATACACCAAGACTGCCCCGCAAAAGGGTGCAACAAGAGAAGTACAGTGTGAGCATACGTTCAAAATAACCATCCCGCGGTGCGCGCCGTGCGGCGGCTACGACAAACAGTGCAAGCACTATCGACCGAAGAATAAGTAACCCCCATTTGGCTTATTTTGCAGGGCCGCTACACCCCGCGTCAGTGCGGCGGCCTTTTATGTGACGCAGGGCGGATCAGCCGTTGCCGCGGCTGATCCGCTGAAAGCGGGGCCGAACCCCGCCTGCGTCGGTTGCGTATAGGCATCATGGAAGCTGGTGCGATTTTCCATAACATTTGCGCACCAACAGGGCGAAAGAGTGCCGTATGGCAGCGCTCCTCCTAACGCCACAAGCACGGTGAAAGACCGTGCTGCTCGTAGCCAAGTCGTTCCCTGCATGACGGCAACGGAAGCCGAGAGGGCGCGCCGCTGCATGAGCGAAGAAGTGCCTTGTCCTACCCGCCCAAGCCAAAGGCGGCAGGTCTTTCCCCCTGCTGGTTAAAGGCAGATAAGGCCGCCCGCCGCCTCTCCGTCTTTACGATTATCTCCAGGGAGGCGGCGGTCTTATATGTGGGCGCGCCTATGGCTGACGGCGACGGCGGCGTTTATCTCCCCCCAAAACACCGAGATAAAAGTTGGTTCGACTCCAACCGCCCACACAAGAAAAAATAAAACAAAGGAGGTTGATTTCATGCTGTATTCAGAGGCTATCGAACTGCTGGAAGATATGGCAGATGATCGCTTTACGCCAATTACCGAGGCAGAAAGAGAAAAGGTGCGCACGGCAATCCGGCTGGTAGCAAAAATGGCAACGGTTAGAGCCTGCCCGAAGCGCGCACTTCACGCCGCAATTCGCTGGATCGTAGAGAACTGGGAGGCGAAAGAGGCATGACGGAGATTGAAAAGCTCGACGCAATGCTGACGGAGTTGCACGTCAACCATGATTTGCACCGCCGCTTCCCGGAGATGGACAAGGACTTTTCGGACAAGGACTGGGGCTGGCAGGTCACGGTGAACGACAAGAACTTTGGCGGCAACTGGGATGCCATCTGCGGTTACGGTTCCTACGGATTCAAACAGGGCTTGCTTGAAGTGATGGGCAACATCCGGGACGATAACGGCGTTGAGGGTTGGTTGACCGCAGAGCAGGTCGTGGAAATGGCGAGAAAGGCAGGTCAACAGACGTGATCCACCTTGGCGATATTACAAAGATTCACGGCGACCAGATAGAGCCTGTGGATTGTATTACGTTCGGCAGTCCGTGCCAGGATTTGTCCATTGCGGGACGCAGGGCGGGACTTGCCGGAGGGCGGTCTGGTCTTTTTGTTGATGCCGTGCGAATCATCAGGGAAATGAGGAAAGCGACAAATGGAATGTACCCAACTTTCGCTATTTGGGAAAATGTACCAGGAGCGTTCAGCTCCAACGGCGGAGAGGACTTCCGCGCCGTTCTGGAAGAACTTGCCCGCGTGGAACAGCCAGACGCTATTGTTCCTAGACCTCCGAGGGGGGGGCAGATGGAGCAAAGCCGGAGCAATCGCCGGAGCCGGATGGAGCCTTGCTTGGCGACAGCTCGACGCTCAACATTGGGGAGTCCCCCAGAGAAGAAAGCGTATCGCTCTTGTCGTGGATTTTGCAGGCGGACGTGCCGGAGAAATACTATTTGAGCGCGAAAGCCTGCCGGGGCATCCTGACCAGAGCATCCCGACGTGGAAAGAAGCTGCAAGAACTGCTGGAAACCGCCCTGCTGGAAATGATCGAGTGGTGGCAGAGGGGGGGCGGAACGCATATACCCTGAAAATTAGAGGGGGATGTGCAGGCGGCGGCAAGGGCGCGCTGGTGCAGACGGAGAAAACAGGGACACTATCGACGCTTCAAGATCAGACGCTTTTCCAGCTTGTTCCGATTCTGAACGATCAGGGCGGCGGCAAGATGGATGTGTCGTATGACGTGGTGGGAACATTGAGGGCCAATGCAAAAGGCCACGACCCGATTGTGTTTGATGCCTTGCCGTTCGACACCACGCAATTAACGAGTCCGCAAAACGGGAGCAACCCGCACTGGGGCGACCCGTGCCATCCTTTGGCTGCAAGCGCGCATACGCCATCCGCCGTTGTGAAAGTGTTTGATGCACGAGGAAATGGCGACGGCAAGATAGTGCCGACTATTACGGGCGACCACGAAAGAAGAATCACGGACTACACCGCTATTGCAGTTGACTTGTACAATGGAGCCGTGACGGGAGATACGGCCACATCTATCACCTGCCGGAGCATAGCATCACATTCCGGGCCGCAGGTCATGGAAAGCTATGGAATCGGGAACGGACAGGCTCATGCGTCGGTCACAAAAGAAAAGTCTGGCACACTGGACACGATGCACGATGCGCAGGCGGTTGCAATAGAACACATGGAACTGCCGAAGAAGATTGCCTGGATCGTGCGCCGCCTCACACCGACAGAGTGCGAACGTCTGCAAGGCTACCCGGACGGATGGACGGACATTGGAGAATGGACGGACACCAAAGGGAAAAAGCACAAGGCGGCAGACAGTCCGCGGTACAAAGCATTGGGAAACAGCATTGCTCTTCCGCAATGGTTCTGGATCGTCCAGAAAATGAAACCGTACATGGGCGGCGGCGCAAAGCTGGGCAGTTTGTTTGATGGCATCGGCGGGTTTCCGCTGGTGTGGGAAACAACATACGGAGCCGGGACGGCGGCGTGGGCCTCTGAGATTGAAGAGTTCCCTATCGCCGTAACAAAGAAATGGTTCGGAGAAAAGGAAGTGAAATCATGAGAAAGCCTATGCTGCCGACGCTCTCTCTCGCATTGAGCAGCACAGCACTTGGACTGGCAATATTCAACGGCGCGGTGCTGAACGCCAGAGTGCAGCAGCTCACGCAGGAGCGCGACATCTACGCAAGCAGGTTTCAGAACTGGTCTGACCGCGCAATCCGGGACGAAGAAGCCATTTCCACCTTGCAGGATCGGCTTGATTCGATGGCAGACGGCAAGGTTTATCTGGAAGAAGCCGGGACGTTTATGTGTACGGCGTACTGCACGGAGCAGTATCAACACATTTGCGGAGAGGGACACGGAATCACTGCCAGCGGTCAGCCGATCCAGGCGGACGTGACGGTGGCGGCAGACCAAACACTTCTCCCCTATGGAACGGTTTTGTACATAGAGGGCGTGGGCATCCGTATTGTGCAAGACAAGGGCGCAGGTGTGCAGGGCTATCACCTGGACATTGCGGTTGATACTCACGAAAATGCGCTGGCATGGAGCGGGTACGGTGAACATCGGGTGTGGATCATCCGGGAAACGGAATGAAAGGAGCGACAATGCAGAAAGTAATTGCGATTGATTTTGACGGGACGCTTTGTGAAAACAAATACCCAGAAATCGGTCTGCCGCGCTGGGGCGTTATCTTCAAGGCTCTGTCCGAGCAGGAAAACGGCGCAGCCCTGATTCTGTGGACGTGCAGGACAGGAAAGGAACTGAACGATGCTGTGGAGGCCTGCGCAAAATGGGGTCTGACGTTCGACGCGGTGAACAAAAACCTGCCGTCGTGGGTGGCTACATGGAAAAACGACCCTCGCAAGGTTGGAGCTACGGAATACTGGGACGACCGTGCAAAGAGCACCATCGACGCAACGGACTTTGGAAAACTCGAAAGCAAGGTCAACGGGTACGAAATCGAAACGCGCCCGATTGCCTGCGGCGCGTGTAGATTTGAAACACGGGTAACGCACCAAGACTTCAACGACGGTATGCCTGTGACCGTGAACCGCTACGAGAACCTGCACGATGCCGCCAAAGGGCAATTCAACTGGATGAAGAAAGCGGAGGGTGGATTCAATAAGCTGTACGACATCCACGAGAACAAAATCTATCCGAAGATCAAAAGGTTCCCGGTTAGCTTTGATAAAAATGCACCTGTAAGAATCGAACTGGAATACAGGTGCGTTTACTGCGACACGACAATACACCACAAACAGTGCGGTGGAATCCCGAACGAAAAACTCTCGAAAAAGTGTCCATTCTGCGGCGAAACAATGCTGATGAAAGATTACCGGGCGAATGCAACAAGGCAACCGTGGTGTACGGAACCGTGGCGCGAAACGCTTGGAATTATCGGAGGATATGAGAAACTGCCGATTTTATAACGGAGGGAAACAATGGAATGGGATGAAATTCAGAGCGAGTTTGACCGGGCATACGGAATGTCATGCAAGCCGTCAGGCTTGCAGAAGTATAAGGCCGGACACATTTTCGACGAAAATATGTCAGTCAAGTGGAACCGCGACAAGCTGGAAGAGGAAAACAAAAAATTTGAGGACGAAGTTGGCCGCCTGAATACGGCAAAAAATAAAGCCATGTTGGCCGTACACGAACTGGTCTACCAGAAAATACAGGACGACGTGGGACATAACCTGTCCAGAACTGCGGCAGAAAAGATTTTCAACTATGCCTACGACGATAAACACGCATACGGTTTCCATGAAGTACGTTGGGAGCTGGAACGGCTGGTTGAACTCGTGTCGGAAATCCTGGCCGAACAGAAGAAGCCGCAGAGGAACAAAAAAGATGGCAAAAAATAAGTGGAGACCGTACCTGCCACGATCAGATTCAACCGAACTTCCGCCCGTACATAAACGAATGAGCGAAAGCGAGGAAACATGATTTTCTTCATCATCGGTGTGGTCGCCGCCCTGTTTGCGCTGGCAGTGCTGCTCCTGGCAAAAGAATACAAGAACAGCGCAATTATCCCGGCGGTGGTCGCCGTGGTTATGATCGGCATTTCCTGCGTGTCCTACGTCCCTACTGGCTATACGGGCATCGTTACGACCTTTGGCAAAGTCGAGGACGGTACAAAGGACGCAGGTATCGTGTTCAAACAGCCCTGGCAGTCCATCGTGAAGATGGACAACCGGGTGCAGGAAATGAGCATGGATTTATCTGCGTTTTCTTCTGACATTCAGGAGGTCTCAACCAGCGTATCCGTTGGCTACCGTATCAACCAGGCCAACGCCATGACGATTTATAAATCCGTTGGCAAGAAGTACGAGGACACGCTGATTACTCCCCGCGTGCTGGAAACGGTGAAAGCGGTGGTGGCGCACTACGATGCAAGCAGCCTCATTTCAAACCGGGATGCGGTAGCAGCGCAGATGGATGCAAAACTCCGCGAGGTGCTGGCCGAGTACAACATCGACTTGCAGTACATTTCCGTGACGAATTTTGACTTTACCGACACATTCACCGATGCGGTGGAGGCAAAGGTAAAAGCCCAGCAGGAAAAGGAAAAGGCAGAAACGGACGCAGAGAAACGCCGCGTTGAGGCTCAGGCCACGGCGGACGCTGATCTGATTGCCGCAAATGCCGAGGCCGAAAAATCCAAGGTGGCAGCAGACGCGGAGTTGTATGTAGCAGAGAAAAAGGCTGATGCAAACCGTGCGCTGAATGACAGCTTGAACAGCAACCTGCTGGAATACTACAAGATCACCAACGTGGACTCCCTGTGGAACGGCGAACTGCCTACCTACGTTGGAGACGGCAACAGCATCCCCATTATCAACGGCATCAACTGAGTTTTTAAGGAGCCGCCCACGCGGCGGCTCCTTTTTTATGAGCAAGGGACAGGCCCACCGCCCGGTTCGATTCCGGGATTGCCCGCAGAGAAAAATAAAACGAAAGGAGAAAACAATGGAAAGATATAGCATAGCCCTGCACGGAATCGACAGCTACACGAAGCAACCAATGTATCTGCCGTACAAACTCGATGCGGCAAGCGTAAAGGCCGCACTCCATGAAGAAAGGATGTGCGCAATGACGTTTTATCCGAGATTCAGAGAGACCGAAAAGCCGGACGTGGAGGTAATCAGAAAATGAGACTTGCAGCTATCGCAAAGAACATCAAGGCAAGCGGGGTATGCGGCGTTCACTACGTCGGCCCGCTGCATGAAGTATGGATTATGACGGCACACGGAATCTACCGCCTGAACGGCTACCCGAAGCCCATTGACCGGGACGAAACCGCTATGATGTTTGGCATCGGCCCTAAGACGATGGAGAATATCGCCTACAACGACTTCACCGACGAGGATGCGACATGGCTTGAGGGATACAACCTGACCGACAGTGTGGAGGGAGAAATCCGGCTGGTGACGATGGACATTGACGTGTCGATTCACGGCCAGGAATTCCGCCTGCTGACGGACGAGCAAAAGAACGTGATCGCCATTGCAACCGCCGACGATCTGGCCCCATTGCAGGGCGAATTTGCAAATTCTGCGTACATGGCGTTCTATCTGCGGACATCCAGCCAGGGTGAAAAGTACATCGTAGTAAAGGACGGATTTTCTGTCCGGGCAGCGATCATGCAGCCGGATGTGAAAGAGGCCCTGCGGGATTCGCTTCTGGAAGCATTGACGCTCCTGCGCGTGGAGGGCTTAAAGGACGGCACGGTGGACATAACGCGCCAGTGCTGGCCGACAGGAGGCAACGAGGAAACCGAGGCGGACGATGAAGAGACTTGACGCTATATACAAGTGCCGCCTGTGCGGCAAAGAGTATGTGGAATGCTCAACCAGCGGAGAAAAGAGCAACCAGCGGTTTGTAATGGACATGATGTACCGGACCGTAAGGCAGAAAAAGCCGGAAGAAGTCATGGAACCGACGCTGTATGAGTGCCATTCCTGCGGCGACGGAAGCTATGGCGTAGCCGATTTTATGGGTCTCAAGGTCAAAGACGAGGGGGCAACGGAATGAATATATACGTTGTGCCGGAAATTGACATTGAACGGTTCAAAGAAACAGGGGTCTTTGCTGTACAGCTTCTCAATAACGAGGCTATGACCCACGATGGGATTTACCTGGAATCGGATAGGGCAAAAGAGTTCGCAGAGTTTTTCAAAGATAACATTTTCCCGGCAGAAAAATTCGAGGAACTGGTCGAGTGGGGAATAAAGGCGGACGCAGAAAGCGCAAGTCTGGTGCGGGCGATTATTCACAGCAGGGTTTGGGAGTACGAACAGAAGCGCGCAATGACTATGGATCAGGTGCTTGTGCAGCTCTGCATACGGGAATACCCAAGCATGGCTCAGATGCCACAAAAACAAGTAACACTGACATACAGTACGCCGTGTCTGATGAAAGATGACAACCCAAGTTGGAACGACAAAGCATTGCAAATGGAACGGATCAGACAGAGCCAAAAGGCAACAACTGAGGCCGTGAACGCTATGCTCTGGGAAAAACTCAAGGCGCAGGAAAGCGTTTGCGCATACCAGGAAAGAGAAATTTATCTCCTGAAAAGAAAGATTCAGGACGAACAGAAAAAAGCAGAAATCAGCAAAAATGTTGCAGAGCAGCACATAGCAGTTTTGACGCAGCAGCTTGAGAAAAAGAAGAAACGCCGTACATTGAGCGATCGGGTGCTTCAAATAATCGGCTTCTGGGTCGGAATCATCTACTGGCTGGAAAACATGGACAGATAAACGGAGGAAGAAAGATGGATGCAATCAGAAGTGACGTTCGCAAGCTGGTAAACAAGGAACTGAACGCTGCAAACAAGCGGTTCCGGCCTTTTGCCAGCCCGCACGAGGGGCAGAACATCGTCCGGGAAGAGCTGGAAGAAGTTGAACAGGCACTTATGCCGCTGGAACTCCACGTCAAAAAGAGAATGTGGAACGCCGTCAAGGCAAACAAAACAATTTCGCGGGAAGAACTTCAAGAAATCCGTGAAATGGCTGTCAGTCTGGCAGTGGAAGCGATTAAGGTAGCCGCAATGGTGAAAAAGTTTGAGCACGGCCAGCACCGTGGATGGCCTGGCGGAAAGGAAAACCAGTATGGCACAAAAAAGAAAGTCACACCCGGCGGATGTGGAAACTGTAACCATAACCATGAGCCGGAAAACGGCGGAAGCGGTAAAGCAAGCGTGTGAAGAATATCTCCGCCTGCGGATGGGCCAGTTTGAGGACTTCACAAACGAGGTCTGCTGCTGGGACTATGTGGAGCAGATGGAGAAAGAGTGCCACACTACCGAGGAACGGAAGAAATTCAACCGGGATCACGAGCAGGATTTTTACAAGTGTATGCGGCTCCGCGACCGTATGCGGGCGGGGCTGCGCGCGCTCTGGACGCAGAATGTGCCGACAGCTTCTATCCAGTTTACATTGAGGGAAGCGTACCGGGCAGAATCCGTATGGCTGGCGATCCGTTATGCCCTGGCGTGGCACGACTTCCCGGAGGGTGGAATGTGGAACGACTTCTTCTCCCCGCTAAACCGTTCGGATCAGCCGATGCCGAAAGTGGAACTGAAAGAAAAGGATAGTACGGAATGACGATAACGATATACCCGGACGGTCACTCCATCCAGCAGGGAACGCCGGAAGAGTTGGCGCGGCTTGTGTTCGAGATGCAGGCACTTCAAACCTTACAAAGTTTTAGAAATTTGGTTGAAGCCATCCCGGCGGAAATGGAAAAGCAGCAGAAACAAAAGGACGTTGTGGTTACAGTCCCGGAAATTCCGAAGAGAGGTCGAAAACAGAAGAAAAAGACGACGGAGGCGCACGATGAAAACAAAACGGCTAATTGATGCGGACGACCTTTTAATTGCGTTTGGCAATGCTCTTAACAATGCGACTCTAAAGATAGGCTACGGTTTCATGGAGTGGGTTGTGAACGAGCAGCCGACGATAGACCCGGAAAGCCTGAGACCAACCGCGAAATGGCTTGTCGTTCGGATCATGGCAGACGGCGCAGAGTGTAAGTGCGGGCATTGTGGCCGCCACGAAACATTTACATCGTTCGACAAGCACACAGACCATGTTTACTGCTGCCGATGCGGATACAAAATGGAGGGCTTGGAGTATGAGAGAAAAACGGCCGGTTGACGCAAACCACTTTGAGCAGGTGCTCAAAAACATAGCGTATGCCTTGAAAGGCGAACTGACGTATGGAAAAATCAAGATCGACGTGGTGAAGTTGATTATGGGAAGTCTGGAAGCTGAACCGACCATAACTGTGGAGAGCTTGCAACCGCTGACGTACAACGAAAATATGGACTACCTGGATTGCGACGAATTTATCTGCCACAAGTGCGGAATCCATATTGAGGACTGGAAGCGAATCAAGATCGACCCGGACGACGGGGAGAAAGAAATTTGCGAGTACACGTTTAAGCACTGCCCGGAATGCGGCGCAAAAATCATCATACACAAAAGCTGCGAATTTTGCAGGTGGCATTTGCAGGACGGGACGTGCTTTAACAAACATCGCCCGAAACCAACGACGCACCAGGAAAGTTCCTGCTGGAACTGGGAGGAACGCGAGTAATGGAAAAGAACTGCTCCACCTGCGCATGGCATGACAGCTTCTCGTGGGTATGCTTCAACGGCTTATCCGAACACCGGGCGGATTTTACTGACCCAGAGAACACCTGCCAAGAATGGAAAGAAAGGAAAGATGAAAATGACTAGGGATGGGGTCGAGTATACCTGCGACAAATGCGGCAAGACCATGTTTGCGCCGACGGATATGTGCAGCACCATGAACAGTGTCCGCGAACGTATGACGAGGGACTGGGAAGAAGTGACAGACGACCATGGCCGCAAGCGCGACCTTTGCCCGGAGTGTAGCAAGGAATACAAGAAAATCATTGGCGGCTTCCTCAAGAAAAAGTAACCGCCGAAGAGCAAGCCTCTTACATTATATATTATACATAGTAGTCCGTCGTTAAATAGCCGCCCTGACGAGGCGGCAAGGGGCTTGTATACGGAAGCTAAGTTAAGGGACACGACGAGAAAGAAGAGCAAAACGATGCACCTACCCCCGGCGGGGAAAGGGAGTGCAGAGGGAAAACGAGGGCAGCGTTCCAGCAGCTTATCGGAATAGAGGGCAAAGGGAACGCGGCCCGGCGTTGTTCCTCTGCATCGTTCCCCTCTTTCGTTTGTGGGTCAAGATAAAGAAAGTTCCATGACGTGAACGGAAGGAGGGACGTAGAGAGTATGGCAGGCGGTTTCAGAGTGCGAGAGCAAAAATTCATCTGCGGAAAAGATTACGCCACGGCTGAAACGATGCAGGTTGACTTTTTCGAGATCACGGAACAGCAGCACAAGGCCAGCACCCGCAAGAAGAAAGAACTTGCCAGCTCCATTGCGAAAGAAGCGTACAATTTACGGCAGTCCGGGCGATACCTGGAACTGCTGATCCAGCGCAACTTCCGCAGAACGGACTACTCCGTTACATACACCTACGACAACGACCGTCTGCCTGCACCCGGCGACATGGAGCGTGTGGATAAGGATTTTTCCGCCGCAATGAAAAAGCTGTACCGTATGTGCGACAAGGCCGGGATCGAACATCCGGGCTGGATCGACGTTGCGGAGTATATGACGTATGTTGATGGACGGTGGATCGGCAGACACCATCACCACATCGTTATGCAGCACACAAAAGGCTTGACCCGCGAAATGATAGAAAAGGCATGGGGCGACCGGGGAATGGCTCGGTGCGAACCGCTGCATTTTGACCACGGCTATGTTGTGGGCCTGTCCAAGTACATCGTGAAAAATGTTCGGTGTAAACGGCACTGGCGGCAGAGCCGCGGGCTGAAACCACCCAAAATGCCCCGCCCGAACGATGGGAAAATGAGCCGCGGCAAACTCAAGGACGTTTGCGAGAATCGTTTGGAAGATCGTGCGTTCTGGGAGAAAATGTACCCCGGCTATACCCTGCACTACTGCGAACCCATCATCACGGGAAACAGCACCCGCCATCTGATCGTGCGCCTGTACCGCAAAGAAACCGGGATGAAGAACAGGAGGAATCAACCTTGAGCGTGAGGCTTGAACTTTCCGACCTGCCGCCCCGCATCCGCGCCCAGGCGGAAGCACAGATCGCGGCCAGAGGCCAGAAAAAAGCACCTGCTGCGCCGTCAATGGCTACGGCGGCAAGCATTGCAGAAACCGCAGGCATGGAATTTGACTCCCGCGGCGAGTATAACTACTACATGGGCGTGATCCTGCCGAAAGTACAGCGGGGGCAGATCGTCAACGTGGAAACGCACCGGGCGTTTTCCCTGCTCCCGGAAAAGGAATACGGAAATGTGAAACTCCCGGCGGCCAGATACACCGCTGACTTTGTGTTGACCTATGCAGACGGCACAACAGAGGTTGTGGAGGTGAAAAGCAAATTTACCAGGCGGCAGCAGCGGGATTATATTTACCGCCGCCGCTTGTTCATCGACCTTGTGGCAGAGCCGCGGGGATGGAAATTTGTCGAACACATCACGCCTGACACGTCGGCAGAGATCAAGGCGTGGAAGAGGCTTGCAAAGCAGAAAGGATAAACCATGAGAACTAGACCGAACGCGGCAGTACAGCGCATGATGGTGAGAAATTCCATCAGCCGTTGCGCGACATCGAAAATCAGCGCGAAAAAGAATATCATGGATAACAGAAAGGCCACAGACGAGGTACTGCGCTACTGCACCATCATTGCGGCCTTTGATGTGCTGGAATTTGACAAGGACGCGCTTGACCGTTTGACGGCGGCCATGAAAAACCGCGCCGACGTGTACACAACAGAGCGCGTTGTGCTGGGGCAGACCCGCGCGCGGCAGTTACTTAGAGAGCGCACGGAACCGATGCTGGACAGGTCGTTTGTTCTCCCGGCGGGAGAGTACCCGCGAAAGCAGCATGAAAAAGACGCGCTGGCAGAACGCCGGGACGCTGGCGACCTGACGATCCGCTATTTCGTGGAGGGCTTAAACGAAATGGGCTACGACCGGGCGCAGATCAATGCAGCCGTGGAAGAGGTTCGCAGGAACTATGAGCAGTTCTTGGAATGGGCCGTTGACGGTGAGTATGCGGCGCATACCATGCTTGGCCGCAAGGCGGCGGAGATCATGGGCGGAAGCGTCGAGGTAGCAGCAGAACCGGGCGCAGGCCAGATTTTCGGGAAATTCTAACAGAGCAAAACGCGGGAGGGTAAAATGCAGGCAGAAGAAGCGAAAATGATTTTGCGTTACCTGGGCGGGATTGAAGCACAGCTCTATGACGTGAACAGAGAACTTGCAGAGTTGCAGGATCGCTACAACCCCATCAAGGGCATGGACATGGACGGGATGCCGCATGGAACCACTCCGGGCGACAGCACCGCGTCGCTGGCCGTGAAGCTGGCCGACAGCAGCGAGGAATACAAACGCACGGAAAACCGCCTGCTGGTGCGCAGGGGCGTTTTGCTGGCTGACAGGGATAATATTCGTGACCAATTAGACCGTATGAACGGTGATTACAAAATCATTCTGCGTGGGCGGTACGTTTACACGCAAAAATCGTTACAAAGAGGCTGGACGAGCATTGCGGCGGAACTGGGAGTAAAGGAGATCACCGCCCAGCGGAAAGAAAAGGTCGCACTTGCCATTCTCGGCCCGATGCTGGACGAAATGCCAATGGCAGAAGAAATCCTCTTGCGCGCGTATGACGCGCGCGATTAAAAACAGCAGGAAAAACACAAAGGCGGATTCGTGATAGAAAATCTATCAAAATGCCCAGAAACAGCCACAGAGGGCGGCGTTAAAATTCGTGCGTCGGGAAAACCTTAAAGGCTATGATGATGCCGGATTTGTGCGCGCGTAAAAGTGGGGACTTCCGCGAGAGCGAAAAGCTCCCTGGAAAAACAACTTGCGAATAGGAACAAAAGAAACTCCCCCGGCGGGTAATTCCGTCGAGGGAGTTTTCGTTATTCGTGTTCGTGAAAAGAGTCTGCGTCAAAAGTAAATACAATTTCCGGCGTTCGTTCTGTGATGATGAAAGTAAACACGCCGGGCGCATCCTTGCGGCCAGAAACAACAACATCGTCAGGCGGGAGATCGTGGAGTGCGCAGATGTTCTTCTGCACAGCGGATTCAAGACTGCGCAGGCGTTCGTCCTCCGAAATAATCTGATCACGCTGGAACGTATCGGATAGGCCTTTCTTCAAAATGGCCTGCAACTCTTCCGGGAGAATGTTCATGTGCGCCGCCACCTTTCGTGCATCCTGACAATGACCTGGGCTTCATCCTCGGCGGCTCCATGCTCCACGGCGTACCGGGCGATTTTGTCCGGCAGGCCAGCGGGAAAACCGTTTGCATCCACCGGGCCGTCATACCCTGCGAGATCGACGACGTGGAGCGTGGGCAAATCGGGCAAAAGCTGGTAATACTGACCGTCAACATAATTCGTGTCGGTGACATGATCCCACCAGGATATTTCACCGTGTTCGTTGCTGGCGGCTTCCATTGCGTTGCGGGCCTGCTCTTCGGTAGAACCGCCGAACGTGAGCCGGGAACCGTCAGAAAAGGCGGCAACCACGCACCAGGGATAAAAAGTCTGCATTTCGTTCACAGAAATACCTCCATTTCGTTAATGACAGTATAGCACGAAATGCCCCGGCGGGGAACCGGGGCCGATGCCATTAGCAAATTTTCTGGACAATCTCGGACAGGTCACGTTCCAATTCGCGGAAATACTCTGCGTTGCCTGCGGCGTTCAGGTATTCCGGGGAACCGTCGGGATTCGTTTTGCGCGCCAGTTCTTCCCATGCGCTGATCTGCTCTTTGCGGTAATTCGTTGTGGTGAGCAGATAGATGTACAGCTTGTTCCACTGTACGTTGGTGAGGGTGACGGTGCGCAGACCGCCGCCGGATTCGTTGCTACTCTTTTCGTTTGCCATGTGAAAACCTCCAAATTCGTTTAGCTTGATTAGCTTGAATACTTAGCTTGATTAGCTTGATTAGAAATATTCGATTTGAAACCCTTTCGGGCTGGGGCGGGGCCGCTTTTTGTGCGGTGCGGCCATAGTGGAGCCACTACGCCGCTTGGATGACGCTAATCATGTTCTTCCAACGAGAAGTTGGAAAACCATAACCCTTGTCAATCTCGATCCAGCCACGAAGAACAGAAATCGCCTCGTCCTTAGTAAGGCAGGACTGATTCACGGGAAAGCCAAAGAGAGAACCAAAACAGTCTGCCGTGCCGAAAGAAATAGTACGGGTTTCGTCGTTCTGGACAACAAGAAAACCGTCACGGTCAAAGAGCACGTTGAACAGCTCGAAATTGGCACCGTGGTTAAAAAACCATTTTCGTTGCTCCATAAAGTGATACCTCCAAAGTTGTTTTGTTGTGGCCCTTTCGGGCTGGGGCGGGGCCGCTTTTTGTGCGGTGCGGCCCTGCTGGGGTGTCCGTTGTTTTCGTTATTCGTTGCCGTCCAGAAATTCCATGACCCGGTGTGCGGCATACTTGCCAGCGTCGTTTAACTGCCGCTGCCATGCGCCGTTGCGGGGCGACCAGTGAAAACCGTTGTGCTTGAGTACGTCGCGGGTTTCGTCGTCGGGCTTGCCGGGGAAGATAAGCTGAACCCGCATGGACTCCTGATCCTCTTTGTAGGTGTAACCGTCGCGTTCATCCTCCACCGGGGCGGCAGCCTTGGCGGCCTCGATCTTTGCGATTCGTGCTTGCACCCGATTGATGGTGGCTTTGCTGCTCGTCAGTTCGTAGGTGGGGAACGGCTTGCCGTGGAACGCCAGCGGGGAGCCGTCGCCGTTCCGCCCGCCTGCCATGTAAACGCCGGGTTTCGTGATCCAGGCAAGCGTCTTTTCGGGGATACCCTCGAAACCGTCCAGTGTCTTGTGCTTGCGGTAGTATGCGTTGGCGGAGATCATCAATTCGTGTCCGGCTTCCAGACCTGCCAGCTTGGCCCGCAGGAAGTCCAGCACTTCGGGATCGGAGTCTTTCACGGCCAGGGTGTGCGCTCTCTTGAGCTGGTCGAGATAGTGTTCAGCCTTGCGCCAGTTCTCCCGGTTGGCCTCAAATGCTTTGATCTGCTTCTCTTTCTTCCGCACGGGGAAGTTGCCAGCGCCGCAGATCATCACGCTGGGGCAGCGCGTGCCGATCTCGTTCTCCTTGTTGGTGGCCTCTGCCAGCGTCTTGGCGTAACGGTCGAACAGGTATTCGGCCCGCTCTTTCTGCTCTTCGGTGAAGCACTTGGCCTTGACCTGCTCCAGAATGGCGGCAGCCTGGGCCACCTGGGACTCGTACTCCCTCGTTGCGCTACCCTTGTCGTAGTCGTTCCAAGAGCGCATTTCGTGAGAGAGGCGGGCGGTGTTCTCGTTGATCGTGTAAGTTGCCATAATATAAAATCCTCCGTTTCGTTTTCGTGGTTCGTTATGCCTTGCGGCTGGGATCGGGTCGCTTTGCGGTGCGGCCCGTCAAGGTGTCCGACGCGGGATCAGATGCACCAGGGCGCGGCGCTGTATTCTGCATTCTGATGGGCGGCGAATGCGTAAAGGCGGATAGAAGTCTTTACAAGGGCTTTCTGCAAATTCGTGTCAGCTGTGGCCTGCTCTTCGCACTGGTAAATAAAGCAGTCAAGCAGCTTTAAGAATTTGAAGAAATCAGCATCGAGAAAATAATGCTCGTTGTAGCTCAGGTGGTGCAGCAGGTGCGGAACATTGTCCGGCATGGCTGGCACTTCGTCGGTTTCGTCCGGCTCGACTTTGTAGCGGCCCTCGTATGCTAATTCGTTGTGACGATACAGAACGGGGTAAATTTTGCGGTCGTCATAAAGAAAATCGTGCGGGTATTTGCAGTCACTCAGAGCGTCGTACAGCTCACCAGCGGCGGAAAGCTGGCACATTTCGGATTGATTGAGCAGATACGCCAGACCATGCGCAACGGTGGCAATGTGAGCGGGCGAAAGCATCATACAAGACATAAATTCAAACCTCCTGATTTGTGTTTCGTGTTGTGCCTTTCGGCTGGGATCGGGTCGCTTTACGGTGCGGCCCGTCAAGGTGTCCGGCGCTGGGATCAATCGAGTAGAGCGGAGGCGGCAGCCTGCCACGTCGGAAAGCTCCAAAATTCGCTCTTGTCGTGGTTCGTGTTCAAGCCGTCCAGGCGGGCGACGGTGCAAAGGCTGGTGGTGTGATTCCATCCCTCGACCGTGTAGCCTGCGGCCTCTAGGCGGTGAATGGCGGCGAGTTCTGCGCGCTGGCACTGGCGGATTTTTTCGGGAATCATTGTAACGGCTCCTTTTCGTTTTCGTGTGGCCCGTGTGGGCTGGGGCGGGGCCGCTTTCGTGCGGTGCGGCCCTGCTGGGGTGTCCGCTTTATACTGCCGTTCCGATTGCTTCCAGCGGGGCGGCCAGCTTTTCGCGCTCCATTGCGTCAAGGTTGATCTTTGCGAGTGTTTCCGGGTCGAACTTTTTCCAAAGCCAGTCGGCACACTCTGCTTTTGAGTGCATCATAGTTGCAACGGATCGACCGCTGCGGGACTCGACGATATTCCAGCGGCGGGCCTTGCACTTTTGGGCCATGCTCTGCGGGATGATCTCGCGGGTGACAAAGAACGTATAGCCGCAACGCTCAACGCGGAACCCCTCGACCGTGTGACGGTGGCGGCTGCGATCCGGGTAAGTCAAAACGGTTTCAAAAAGTTCCGGCAGGCTGGGGAGCCTCTACGAGTTCGGGCAGCTCGTGGTGCTCTTCCACGGCCACGACGACGTGGGCGGCTGCCTGCTGTGCTGCCTGCCGTGCCTCTGTTGTAACGTCCTGGGCGATTGCCTCCGCGGCGGTTTTGATGGCGGCGGATACTCTCGCGGCGCGCCGCTGCTCTGCCAGCATCTTGTTATAGGCCTTGATCTCGTCGATGCTCTTAAAGCGGCCAGCGGGGGCGGGCTTGCTACTTTCAACCTGTAAGCAGCTGAACATATACGACGTGGTGGGGTAGTAATGGACAGCGGGCTGCACCTCTTTGCCTGCGGCCTCCGCCGCCTTGATCTGGGCATTGCTTGGCTTGTCGGTGTACTTCCACAGCGGGCAGGTGAAAAGGGCTTTTTCTCCCCTCTTCACGCTCTTGCCGTTGTCTTTCCACCATGCAAAAGTGTGGACTTGAGAGGCGGCCAGCTCGTCGAGGCCGTCCGGGATATGCTCGACGGCGTGGGCGATCTGCTCCGGGGTGTACGCCGCGGCGGCGATCTCGTGCCGCTGGGCGGGGGTCAAGTGCGCTTGCACGCTCTTCAAAATGATCTCTTCGTTGGTCATGGTGTAAACCTCCTGTGTTTTAGTTGTGGTTCATCCCGGCGGGGCCGGGTAGATGGGGCGGGGCTGCTTTGCGGTGCAACCCTGCTAGAGTATCCGGCGGCGGTTAGTCGTCCGGGGTGTCGTTGTCCTCTACAACGAGTTGCACGCGGTCATAAATCCGCAGGTCGGTTTTTGCATCGACGGTAAAAAACCAGTCGCAGCCGTCGCCCAGGTCGGTGCACCAGACTTGCACGCCGTCGCCGTCGGCGTACATCCCCAGCACTTGAGCGGGGACAATGTAGCGGCCCAGGGGGCCGGGGGTGTAGGGGCAGGCGGCAGCGGTGCGGGGCGCACCTGCCAGCATTGCGGCGGCCAGAGCCGCGGCGGTGATGATCTTTTTCAGTTTGCGCATTGTAAAACCTCCTGTGCTGTGGTTGATGTTCGACTTTCTCCCGGCTGTTGCCGGGGTGGTGGGCCTGGGCTGCTTTGTGCGGTGCAACCCTGGCAGAGTATCCGCGCCGGGTGTTACTCTTCCGGCTCCCCGAAAACCTCGATGTATTCATCTGCGGTGGCGTTCCGCTCCATCCACTCGCGGGCCTGCTGTTCGGTCATCGGGGTAATATCGCAACCACCGCACCACTCATTTTGCCCACAGGAGCGAGAATACTTGCTTGCGGGGCCGCCCTCACCGTACAAGAAGAACTCACCCGTTTTCTTCTGGTAGAGTTCTTCTTCCCAGTGGGAGAAGTCGCGGCAACTGCCGCCATTGTCTGCACTACACAGCCGCTTTGCCGTGTCGGTGTTGTACATCCGGCCATTGATGATTTTTTTCACGCGTTTTCTTTCTGCCCTTTACCCTGGGCGGTGGGTGTTGTGCGCCTTGCGGCTGGGATCGGGTCGCTTTGAGGTGCGGCCCGTCAAGGTGTCCGGCCTGGGGTTCATGCCTGCTTTGACTGCCAGCGGGCCAGCAGGGCGGCCCAGATGATCCGGCGAGTGCGGGGCGAGAGTTCAAAAAAATGCTTGTTCATGTGCGTTTCTCCTGTTCGCTGTATTCGGCTTGCGTTGCACTGTTGCCTTTACGCTTGCCGTGGCTACACTCTAGCATGCAACAGGGCGGTTTGTCAAGCACTGTTGCATGTAATCTACTTTTTGCACAAAACACTGTTGCGTGTGTTGTGCAAGTTGCACTGTTGCGTTCAGAGCGGCCATTATGTATAATTATCTTGATATAAAGCGCAAAGGAGCAAAATAAAAATGCCAGTATCAGCAGCCCGCCGCCGTACAAACGACGCATACAACGCAAAGTGTGATTATATAAGCCTGCGCCCTCTAAAGCCGGACGGGGCAGCAATCCGCGCCGCCGCCGCCGCAAGCGGCCAGAGCTTGCAAGGGTATATTTTGCAAGCCGTGCGCGCCAGGATGCAGGCAGAGGGCCAGCCGCTCACCGTGGACGATCCGTCCGGCCCGGAATCCGTGAACGGCAAAAACTGTGGGGAAGAAGGGGGATTATAGGGGGTTACTGGGGAGGCTATAACTCGCTAAGTTCTAGCCCTACACCTAGAGCACTACCCGGTAAAGTGGAGAATCTGACCCCTCCGGCAAACGGAAAAATGACCACGCCGCGGCCCTGCCGGATCAGCAGCAGACCAGCACCGACAACACAAGCCCAGAGCGACACGCGCACCACCTGCGCCGCCGCCCTGGGCTTTTTCTTTTCGCCCTGGTCGCGCTCAACGTGGGCGGCCTGCCAGATGAGGCCGCACCGCCTGCGCACTCTGCGCCACCTGCGCCACCTGCGCCACCTGTGCCGCCCCGACGATGACCACGACGGCCAGCAGCAGACCAGCACCACGCGCCGCCCCGATGAGGCCGCCGCCCTGCACCACCTGCACCAAATCACCACGCCAGCAGACCGCACCACCTGCGCCCCATCTGCCCCACCGCATACAGCAGCAGACCGCGCCGCCTACTGCCTGCGCCTTGCACCGCCTGCGCCGCCCCGATGATGACCACGACGGCCAGCAGATCAGCCCCGCCGCGGCCTTGCAATGGCCCGCCGCCGGAGGGGTCAGATTCTCAACCTAACGGGATATAGCTTTGCCAGTAGGGGTAAGGCTAAGAGGCTATATACTGCCCTATCTATCCCCCAACCCCCTTTCTTCCCCGGCCTCGCCCTGGGCTGCCCGCCTCGACGACGACGCGCCGCCCCGGCCCCGCCCACCGTCGGCGGCCTGCCCGATGAGGCCGACGCGCCGCCCCGGCCCCTTTAGGTACTGCCGGAGGCGTTTTTCAGCGGTGCGGGTCCGAAAGCGCGAAATTTTTCTAGGTATGAGGGGATTTTTGGGCTTCCTCGAAGGGGGTCTGGAAAAAGTAAGGGGGGTGTTTTTTGAAGAAATTTTTGAAATGATGTTTTGTGATGCACTTTTTCTGATATAATTAGTACAGTGATAAGTAAGCAAAGCTCCACGGCGCAAGTCGTGGGGCTTTTTCTTTTGCGCAGATTTTGGAAACGAGGTGCGGGTGATGTTGGATGCCAGCGCGGAACAGCCAGCGTGACACCGCCAAGGCCGAGTACATCAAACGACGGCGGGCGGGCGAAAAAATAAATCTCAAAGAGTTTGCGGATCGGGTGGGCGTACCCTATGGGACGGTGCGAAACTGGAAGCGTATTGACCAATGGGACGAGTCACTAGAGCGCAAGCGCGGCGGCCAGCCCGGAAACAGAAACAGCAAGGGAAAGAAAAATGCCAAGGGCAACCACGGCGGCGCGCCGCGGGAAAATAAGAACGCAGAAAAAGACGGCGCATATAGTGCCGTCTTTTTTGATAAGTTGTCCGACGAAGAAAAGGAGTGGCTTGACAATCTGCCGACCGGGGCAAAAGAAAACACTCTGCTTGAGTTGCGAGTCCTGCGGTATAGGCAGAAAAAGATTCTGGCCGCACTCGAAAAATATTCGGAGTGCGCAGACGATGATCTTTACATTGCGACACTGACGGATATGCGCCGCCCCGGAAAGTCCGAGGGCGGAAAGCGCACCGACGGCGCAGAGCAGAAGATGGGCCTGTACAACAAGGACAGCGCGTTCACCCGGCGGGAGAAACTGCAAGAGGCACTGTACAAAGTATCTGGCAGAATCGCAACGCTGATAGGCCAACTGCGGCAGGGTGAAGAGTTCGAGAAACGGTACGATCTTGAAGTACAACGCTTGGATATTGCCAAGATCAGAGCAACGGGGGTGGCTGACATGGACGGCCCGGATGCCGAGGGGGTGAATGCCGATGAAACTTTACACGGTAAAGGTGATGGCGAATTGCCTTGACCTTTCGGAACGCCGGGTGCGGCAGCTCCGGGAAGAGGGCATTTTGATAGAAGCCGCCCCTGGCCTGTATGAACTGTGGCCCAATGTACGGCGATATATCAACTTCCTGCGGGGCAACGCAGACGGCAAAGCCGACCTGAACGAAGAGAGGGCAAAGCTGACGCGCGAAAAGCGCATTGCAGCGGAACAGGAAAACAAGGTCAAGAGCGGCGAACTGTACAGGAAACAGGACATCATGCTGGGCTTGAGCACCATGTTAATGAACCTGCGTTCCCGCATGATGGCTCTTCCGAACAAACTTGCTCCCAGTATTGCGAAGCTGGGCGGCAACGAGGACGAGATACAGGACGTGTTACGGGACACGTTCTATGAAATTCTGGACGAGTTTTCGCATTACGAAACGGCGTTGGAATCGCCAAAGGAAGATGAAGATGCAGACGACGGAACCTAAACCGGGCAAACCGTGGCGCAAGTGCAGGCATTGCCCGTGGGGTAAAAGACTCCACCAGAAGCTCATTATCTGTATGTTCCCGGAGTGCGTAAGGCGGGGTGAACAAAGTGCCGAAGAAAAAGAACATCATCGTAAAGATGGAGTCGCAGACGGTTAAGCTGTTTGCGGTCGTTCTGCAAAAGCTGAAACCGCCACCGCCGCTGACAATCAGCCAGTGGGCGGACAAGTACCGGGTACTGTCCTCCGAGTCCAGCGCAGAACCGGGCAGATGGCACACGGACAAGGCTCCGTACCAGCGGGCCATTATGGATGCCATCGGTGATCCGCACGTCCGGGAAGTAGTGGTAATGTCGGCGGCACAAATCGGGAAAACCGATGCGTTCATTTTGAACGTGCTGGCCTACTACATGGACTACGCCCCGGCCCCCATCATGTGTATGCAACCTACCCTCGATATGGGCCAGACGCTTTCCAAAGATAGAATTTCCCCGATGCTTCGGGACACGCCGCGCCTCAAAGGGCTGGTTGATGTCAAAAGCAGATTCGCCGGAAACACCGTGATGAAGAAGAACTTCATCGGCGGCCACATAACCATCGTTGGAGCAAACTCCCCGTCGAGCCTTGCCAGCCGTCCTATCAAAGTTCTGCTGGCTGACGAGATAGACCGCTATCCCAAAAGTGCAGGAACAGAGGGCGATCCTCTGAATCTGGCGAAGAAACGCCAAACGACTTTCTGGGACTGCAAAACCGTCATGGTTTCCACGCCGACCATAAAAGGCGACAGCCGAATTGAGGATGCGTTCAATCTCTCGACGCAAGAAGAGTGGAACATCCCTTGCCCGGAGTGCGGCGCATACCAGCCGCTCGTTTGGGAAAACGTGAAGTTCGACCCGGACAATCTGGAAAAGGGCATCGACTATGTTTGCCGTGAGTGCGGATGCGTGGCAAATGAATACCGCTGGAAAGCACAGGAGATCAAAGGCAAGTACGTTGCGGCCAATCCGGGCGCAGCGACAAGAGGATTCCACCTCAACACCCTTGCCTCTACGTTTGTCGGATGGGACGAAGTGGTGCGGAAGTTCTTGGAAGCAAAAGAAGCTCTCGACCACGGAAACCCGGAGGAAATGAAAGTCTGGGTAAACACTGAACTTGGGCAGACCTGGGAAGAGCGCGGAATCCAGTTGGAGGACACCGAGCTGTACAACCGCCGCGAAATCTACCCGGCGGAAGTGCCGGACGATGTGCTGTTCCTCACCGCTGGCGTTGACGTTCAGGATGATCGTTTCGAGGTGGAAGTGGTCGGCTGGGGCGAGGGCGCGGAATGCTGGGGCATCCGCTACCAGAAAATCTTTGGCGATATGCTGTCGGATCAGGTGTGGCAGGACTTGGACGACTTTCTTCTCCGTTCCTGGCGCAAGGCGGATGGAACAGAGTACACATTGCTGGCTACCTGCATCGACTCTGGCGGCCATCACACGGACGAGGTTTACCGCTTTGCGAAAGACAGGCTGAATCGCCGTATCTTTGCCATCAAGGGCATGGGTGGCGCGGGCGTTCCGTACATCCGCAACCCATCGAAGAACAATCGTGTGAAAACGAACCTGTTTATCATCGGTGTGGATGCGGGCAAAACCTCTATCTATCAAAGGCTGGAAGTGAAAACGCCTGGCCCGAATTACTGCCACTTCCCAAGCAACCAGGAGGCTGGCTACGACGAAAACTACTTTAAGGGCCTGACAGCCGAGAAGAAAGTGGTGCGCTTCGTCAAGGGACACCTCAAAGAGTATTGGGAAATCAAAGACAAAGAACACAAGAGAAATGAGCCGCTAGACTTGCGCAATTACGCACTGGCGGCTCTTTCCATTACACGGCCTGTGTTGAAAAAGCAGGCCCCGGACGTGACGACACCTACCCAGGCGGCAAACCGCGGGCGAGGCCGTCGCCAAATTTCGGGAGGTATCTAACCAATGGCGGGAATCACACTGGAAACTGCACAATCGCAGCTTGACGCATGGCTGGAAGCGGAACGCAAGGTTACGCACGGCCAAAGCTACCAGATTGGAAACCGAATGCTGACCTACGCCGATGTAACCCAAATCGGGAAACGCATTGAGTATTGGTCGAACAAAGTTGAAGAACTTTCGAGAAAAAAGGCGGGGCGCAACAGGATGTACCATTTTGTTCCCCGCGACCTGTAAAGGGAGGGAGTAGCCGATGGGATTTATGGATCACCTGCTTGCCACCCTTTCCCCGGAACGGGCAGTCAAGACAGCAGCGGCGCGCATGGCAATCCAGACGCTCAACTCTGGCTACGGCAACTACGGCGCAAACCTGCACAAGAAGTCCATGCGGGGCTGGATGTGGCACGGCGGCGACTCGAAAAGGGACATCGAAGATAATCTCCGAGTCCTGCGAGAAAGAAGCCGCGACGCTTACATGGGCGTTCCGCTTGCAACGGGAGCCATCAAAACGATGCGAACCAACGTAATTTGCGGTGGGCTTACGCCGACACCGCAGATTGATAACGAGTTCCTGGGCATTTCCGACGAGGAAGCGCAGAAAGTGAACGCGCAGATTATGCGCGAATTTTCTTTGTGGGCAGACAAACCGACCTGTGACGCTGACAGAATCGACAACTTCTATATGTTGCAGCAGTTGGCGTTTACAGGATTTCTTATGAACGGCGACGCGCTGGCGGTGCTCCAAAACAAACGGACACCCAATGTTCCGTATGATCTGCGGGTGCGGATTGTGGAAGCTGACCGTCTGTGTTCGCCTGCATTCACGGACATTGACTCCCCGCGAGAAATCGACGGGCGACTTGTCCAGAGGATTACGCAGGGCGTGGAAACGGATGCAGACGGAATGGTGGTGGCCTACTGGATTTGCGACCGTCACCCGCTGGCCTCTGCCACGACTGCGACGATGACGGCGGATCACTGGACGAGGGTTGAGGCATACGGAAAAAAGACCGGGCGGCAAAACGTCCTACTCCTGTTGCAGCGGGAGCGGGCGGGGCAACTGCGCGGCGTTCCGTTGCTTGCCCCGGTGCTGGAAAGCCTAAAGCAACTCGGACGGTTCACAGACGCGGAACTGACCGCAGCGGTGATCTCCGCCATGTTCACAGTGTTTATCACCAAAGAGGATCAGTCCAGCGAAATTCCGCTGGGCGAAATGCTGCCGCAGGAAGTGCAAGTGGATACGCCGGACAAAACCAGCGTGGAACTGGCTCCGGGCGCGTTCATCGACCTTAACCCTGGCGAAAAAGTGGAGTTCGCAGACCCGAAGCACCCGGCGACGGGCTTTGAGGCTTTTATGAACGCCATTGTTAAACAGATGGCCGCCGCCCTGGAAATTCCGAGCGAAGTATTGTACAAGCAGTTCTCGACCAGCTACTCCGCCGCCCGCGGCGCGCTAAACGAATACTGGCGCACTTGCGGAATGCACCGTGACTGGTTTGCAGATAACTTCTGCCGACCAATTTATGAGGCGTGGTTTTGCGAGGCAGTACAGCGTGGGCGAATAAAAGCACCCGGATTCTTGGAAAACCCGGCCATTGCCGCAGCTTATATGCAGTGCGCATGGAACGGCCCCGCCAGAACGAACCTGAACCCCAAGGATGAAGTCGAGGCGGCGAAGATGCGCGTTGACTGCGGGTTTAGCACAGCTGAACAGGAAACGGCGCAAATGACGGGCGGTAGCTATGCGGCCAACATGAGGTTACGCAAAGGCGAAGCCGCAATGAAAAAGGAGGTAGACGACATTGCAGGAACGCAAACACAAAACCCTGCTGCTCAACGGGCCGTCGGCGGTTCCAGTGAAAACAGGTGAAAAGTTCTGGCAGATTCGCAATTCGGCGGAAACGGGAGGCCATGCGGAACTGGTGCTGTACGGCGACATTAGCCGGACAAGCTGGTGGGGCGACGAGATCACCCCACAGAAATTTGCCGCAGACCTTGCCGCAATCCCGGCGGAAGATGATCTGACCGTCCGAATCTGTTCCGGCGGCGGCGACGTATGGGCTGCGCAGGCCATTGGTGGCCAGCTCGAAAGCCGCGCTGGCACGGTGACGGCACAGATAGAGGGCTTGTGCGCAAGTGCGGCAACGATCATTGCCTGTCATTGCAAGGTCGTCAAGGCCACGCCGGACAGCAGCTACATGATTCATCCTGTGAAAGCCAAGAGCGATAACTTCATGGGCGTGGAGGAATTGCAGCAACTCATTGATTCCATTACGGTTATGCGCTCTACGATTCTCGGACAGTACGAGAAAAAGACCGGGAAAAGCAATGAAGAACTGGCCGCATGGATGGACAAGACGACGTGGTGGACTGCGGAGCAGGCCAAGGAAAACGGTTTCATTGACGAGATCGTGGAGGGAAACCAGACCGCCAAAATCGAAAACAGGAACGGCGTGCTGTTCGTAAACAGCGTGGCCGTCCCAGGCACTTTTGATAGCGCACCTGAATTTGTGCGAAACCGCGCCGTGGTCGTACCTGACAACGACGACGGTTTTGTAAATAACAACGACCCGGCGGAACCGTCGGGAGAAAACAACGGAGGGAACGACATGGAGTTCAAGAACGTGGACGAACTGCGCAATGGCTGCCCCGACCTCGTGAAAGAGATCGTGGACAGTGAGCGCGCAGCCGCACAGAAAGCCGAGCGTGAACGCCTTGCCGCCATTGACGAGATCGCAGAAACGATTCCGGCAAACATGGTGGCGGAGGCAAAGTACGGCGAGAACGCCTGCTCTGCGGAGCAGCTTGCGTACCGTGCGGCGGTTGACGCAAAGAAGAATCACCGCAAGCTGCTGGAAGATACCGCAGATGATGCAAACACCAGCGGCGCAAACAGCGTTGGCGGCGCAGCCCCCGACGGCGTGGCTGGTACTGGCACTAAGAACCAGAACCAGACCGATGCCGAGAAGCGGGCAATGGTGAAGAACCTGCTGCACCCCAAGAAGGAGGGCTAAGTTATGGCTGAAAAGATGCTGAACGAGAAGCTGGGCGAGGTTGAGTACGACGGCCTGATCGTTGGTCTCAACCCGAAGAAGCGCGTCGGCCCCGGCGTGATCGCCAAAGGCGCGGCAGAGACGACCTATGTTCGCGGCACTGTGTTTGCCAAGAGCGCAAAGGACGGCAAGCTGTACATCCTGGGCAGCACTGCTACTTCTGGCGATACGCTGACCGCAGACTGCATTCTGGTGCAGGACGTGACTGTGGGTACTACCGACGATGAAACTGTCGTGGTCTACCTGGCAGGCTGCTTCAACCCGGAAAAGCTGACCGTAAAGGACAGCTACACCATGACCGAGGCGGACAAGGACGCTCTGCGTATGCGCGACATTGCGCTCCTGCCCATCATCGAAATGTAACAGGAGGACGTTTACTATGGCAATTCTGCTGAACTTCTTTGATAACGTCATTCTTCAGGCCATCACGGAAGAGATCGTGCCGAAGCGTGGCTTCTTCAAAGACCGCTATTTCCCCACCGGGGCAGGCGATATTTTCAAGGCCGACGAGGTGCTGACCGAGTACCGCAAGGGAGACCGTAAGCTGGCCGCTTTCGTTGCCCCCGACGTACATGACATTCCCATTGCGCGCCGCGGCTATGAGGTTCACTCCTACCAGCCTGCGTACATTGCACCGTCCCGCGTGCTGACTATGGACGAGCTGAAGAAGCGCGGCTTTGGTGAGGCTCTGTATCCGGGCATGGACGAAGCACAGCGCGCCGCTCGTCTGCTGGCAGATGACATGAACGACATGGAAAACCGCATTGCAGGCACCGAGGAATGGATGGCTGCGCAGACCATGATCTCCAACGGCTGCACTATGCAGGAAATGATCGACGGCAAGACCAAGGGCAACAAGAAGATCGTGCGCTTCTACGACAACCAGAGCGACCATACCTACACTGTCGCAAAGAAGTGGAACGCCACTGGCGGCGACTTCTGGGCAGACATTAAGGCTATGTGCCGGATGCTCTCTTATCGCGGCCTGCCTGCAAAAGACCTGATTCTGGGTACTGACGCTGCCGACTACATCCTGGCCGACGAAAAGACCCGCCAGCTTCTCGACAAGAACAGCGGCATTATCGTTGGCGAGATTCGCCAGCAGCTCACCCAGTACGACGGTGTGGTGTTCATGGGCGTTCTGAACTTCGGCGGCTTCATGCTGAACGTGTTCTCTGTGGACGAAACCTACGAGGACGAGAACGGCCAGGTCGCCAGCTTCTTCCCCAAGACCGCAGCTATGGTTACTGCTCCCGACTGCGGTCACATGATGTACGGCTCCATCACCCAGATGGACTACGGCCAGACCGACTACACCACCTATGCCGCAAAGCGCGTGGCAAAGCTGGTCGTGGATCAGGCCGAGGATAGCCGCAAACTCCGTCTGGGCTGCCGCCCGCTGGCCGCACCCAAGAGCTACTGCCCCTACATCTACGCAGCAGATGTTGTGCAGTAAGTGAGAAAGGAGCAACGGCATGAAAACTGTTCAGATCACGTCCGGCGGCTACGGCTACCGTGAAAAGGCAGGCTCCCCCACCCGGTTGATTCGGGCGGGGGAATTTGTTTGCCTGCCGGATGATGAAGCTGACCGTCTGGCCGCCTTGGGCGTTGCGGTCTGTCAGCCGGAAGCACAGCCGGAGATCGAGCCGCAGAAAAACGCCCCGGCGGCAAAGCGCACCAGAAAGAGCAAAGCGGCCACCGCGTAAAGAAAGGCGGTGGAGCGCATGACGGATTTTCTGGAAGAAGCCCTTGCGGACATTGACTCTGTGTTCTTTCAGGAGTTTGTGGAGCAGCACAAAATCGACGGGAAGCCGTTTGACGTTGTGCCGTATGAAATGACCCTCAAGGAACGTAAGGCGCACTGGGAAGCAGGAGCAAAGCAGAACTTTGACCAGGGACTTTACCTGTCCACAAAGCAGTTCTTCATTCGCAAGGAAGATTACGGCACGGCCCCAAAGGTTGGAAAGCTGATGGAGTACGACGGGATCTGCTACACGATCAGAAGTTGCCAGACGGAGCACGGGTTGTACCTGGTGGAACTTGAGAGGGTGCGGCAGTAATGGCGAAGGCAATCTATGACGTATCTGTGCCGAACATCTACGAAGTAGAAAAGGCACTGGGCGACGCAAAGGACAAGGCTCCTAGAGCCATGAAAAACGCGGTGAACCAAACGGCGACCCGCGCAAAAAACATGATGATCCGGCAAGCGAAACTCCGATACGCCGTAAGCACGGCGGGCCGCCGCCACCTAAACCAACTGAAACTCCGAAACCGCGCAACGATACAGAATCCGACCGCAGAAATTTTCATCAAAAGTCGAAGAAACGATCTGGCGGATTTCAAGACAAACCCAACCGAACCACACATGGGCGGAAACTGGGTACACTCGCCTGAATTTCATACAGGCAAGGTTTTGAAAAAATCGCCAATGGATAACCTGACAGGCGGACAAACACTTATCGGGCCGGGAAGCAAGGGCTTCTTGGTGCGGTTCGAGAGCGGACACGTTGGCATGGTGCAAAGAATTATCGGCAAGCCTGCAAAGAATCCGAAGCCGACACGGTGGAAGAGCAAAAACGGGATTATCGAATATCTTTACACCATGTCTGCGCCGTCTGCAAGTTCCATGCACAGTACCGTATGGCGGGAAGAAGTAGAGCCGGAAAGCGAGATCATCTTGCAGGATCGCTTGCGGCACGAGGTTGAAAAAATCTTGATGCAGGCAGGAGGTAAGAAGAAGTGAGCAAACCGACGAACTACACCCCCATTGATGCGGTAAAAGTTCTGCGCAAGGAGTTAGAAAAACTCTTTGAAGGGAAAACATTCAGCGGCCAGGGCGGGAACAAGCAGCTGAAGTTTTTTGAGTTCGAGTTCCCGGACGATAACGGTAACGACGAGGATGTGGACACACTGGCCGCCGCTGCCCCATTCGTGCTTGTGAAAGCAGCCGGGTGGAGCACCGACATAGAAGAGCCTGAAATGATTGACATGAGCATGGTTATCTGTACATACCAAACCCCTGCGCGAAGCAAGGAAGAGATTGAGAAACTAAAAAAGGCACCGGCTCTTCTGGATTTGTACAACATCATGCAGGATATTAGTCAGCATTTCAAAGTGTACAACGTCTTTGGAGATTACTTCAACGTCTTAATGCCGATTACCTGCGTAATTCAGCAGGACGATACAAAACCGTATTATTTCTCTACTGTTCAGATGGACGTTACAGGCCCAAGCATGAGCAGAGAAAACAACCCGGAAGTGGAGGCACTCACATGAGCACTGCAAAAGCAAAACAGGCCGAGCAGGCAGAGAACGCCGCAGAGGTTAAGGCAACTGGCCCTGTCGTTTACTGCGGCCCGACCGTGAAGAACACCGTGAAACAGTACACGGTGTACGCCGACGGCAATATGCTGCCGGATATGATGAACCGCTTCCTTGAAACGGTTCCGATGGCAAAGGGCCTGTTGGTTCCCATCGAACAGTTCAGTGATACCCGCAAAGCTCTGGAAAATCCCAAGAGCGCAGCGGGTATTCTTTTTGCCGCCGTGAAAGCGGCCATTGAGTAAGGAGGTAAAAGATCATGGCATATAAGCATGGCGTATATACCACTGAGCAGGCAACCAGCCTGGTTGCCCCGGTCGTTGCCACGGCAGGATTGCAGGTCGTAATCGGCACTGCACCCGTCAACCAGGCAAGTGACCCGTACCACTGCACCAATGTTCCCATGCTGGCAAACACGCTGGCTGGCGCAACTGCGGCAGTTGGTTACAGCGACGACTACGAAAACTACACCCTCTGCCAGAGCATGGGCGCAAGTTTTAAGGTCGTGAACGTCGCACCGATGGTTCTTATCAACGTGCTTGATCCCAACAAGCACAAGAAGAACCTGACCGAAAAGACCGTGCAGATCAACAGCGGAGTTGCCGTTCTGGAAGAGAAAGGCGTACTGCTGGACAAGCTGGTCGTCAAGGCGGCATCCGCAACGCTGACCGCTGGCACTGACTACACTGCGGCGTTTGACGATAACGGCTACGTCAATATCGTTGTTATCCCCGGCGGCGCGGGCAAGTCCGCAACCAGCCTGACCGTGAGCGGCGTTCAGATCGATCCGTCCGCAGTCACCCCGGCGGACATTGTGGGCGCAGTTTCCGCCGCTGGCGTTGAGTCCGGCATGGAGTGCATCCGCATGATCTTCCCGAAGCTGAACATGGTTCCGGGCATTCTGATCGCTCCCGGCTGGTCGGAGAACGCCATCGTGTCTGCTGGCTTGCAGGCAAAGACCACCCGTATCAACGGCGTGTTTAACTGCGTCTGCATCGTGGACATCGACAGTTCCACCAATGGCGCGACCAAGTACGACGATGTGAAGCAGCAGAAAGAGAAGCAGGCCGTCACCAGCGCAAATTGCTACGCCGTGTGGCTGTACGCCAAGGCGGGCGACGTTCTCTACGCTGGCTCTGCAATGGCCGCCGCTGTGACCGTGGCGACCGATGCGGATAACGGCGACATCCCGAACGTCAGCCCGTCCAACAAGACCGTCCCGATCTCCGCCGCCTGTCTGAAAGACGGCACGGAAGTGCTGCTCGATCAGGAGCAGGCCAACGTCGTGAACAGCTTTGGCGTGGCAACCTGGCTGAACATCAACGGCTTCCGCCTGTGGGGCAACAACACTGCCTGCTACCCCGGCAACACCGACCCCAAGGACAGATGGTTTAGCGTCCGCCGCTTCTTCTGCTGGGACGACAACACGTTCATTCAGACGTACTTTCAGAAAGTGGACAGCCCCGCAAATAAGCGTCTGATCGAGGCCCTGGTGGACAGCGAGAACGTCCGCGGCAACAGCTTTGTCTCCCGCGGCATCTGCGCCCGCTATGAGCTGAAATACCTTGAGTCGGAGAACCCGACCACCAACCTGCTGAACGGCTGCATTACTTTCCACAAGTACATGACCCCGTTTGGCCCTGCGGAGGACATCGAGGAACTGGTCGAGTTTGACCCGGATGCGCTGTCCACCGCCCTGGCCCAGTAAGCGGCGCAAGGAGGTAAAAGACTATGGCACTCGACACTAACCTGACCCCGGAGGTCGTCAACTCCTATAACACCTACATCAACGGCAATAAGGCAATCGGCGTTACCAGCGAGATTTCTATGCCGACCATCACCTCGGAAACTATCGACGTTTCCGGCACTGGCATCCTCGGCAAGATTTCCGCCCCGAACATCGGCCAGTTTGAATCCATCGAACAGGAGATCACGTTCAACCTGATCTACTCTTCTTTCGTGGATATGCTGTCCCCGAAGCGGCAGGTAAACCTTACCATTCGCGCCGCCCAGCAGGCCGTGGACAAGAACCTCGGCTATGCCTACAAGGGTCTGCGCATCGTTGAGGTGGGCCGCGTCAAGGAGTTCACCCCCGGTAAGATCAAGCCCGGTGAGGGCATGGACGCAAAGGTGAAGCTGGAACTCACCTACCTGATGATCGAGAACGACGGTCAGCAGATTATCGAGATCGACAAGCTCAACGGCATTTATCGCGTCAACGGCGAGGATATGCTGGCGGATGTGAGCGCGCTGATCTAAAAAGCAAACGGCATGACCGCCCCGGAAAAGAATCGGGGCGGTCAATTTTTTGTATGCAGAGAAAGGAAAAACAACATGGAAAAGAATGTTTCTACCGCAGTTGAGCAGGAAGTTACCGAGCAGACCGCACCCGCCGCAGAGCAGACCAACGATAAGCTGGTGAAGCTGGCAAAGCCGTACAAGTTCGACGACGAGGAATATTCCGAAATCGACCTGTCCGGCCTGGACAAGCTGACTATCGAGGATGCGGTGCTGACCGTGAAGAAGCTGACGGGCGACGGCGAACTGGCCGCAATGGTGATGCCCGAAACCTCCACCGCCTACACCGACGAGCTGGCAGCCAAGGCAACCGACCTGCCAATTGAGTTTTTCAAACTCCTGCCCATCGGCGCAAGCAAAAAGGTGCGCCAGATGGTGCAGGGCGCGATCACTGTCCCTGCACAGAAAGACGAGAGCGACACCCGCCACCACATTCTGCACCTGCACAAGCCCTATCTCTACAAGGGCGAAACCCACACCGAAGTTGACCTCTCCGGCGTGGGCAGCCTTACGGGCATGAACATCCGGCAGGCAGAGAACCGCATGGAGGAAGAGGACATTCGTGCCATCGAGCGCACCAGTAACTACTACTACTGCTGCCTGATGGCAAGCATGGCGACTGGCAAGGACGTGAAGTTCTTCCTGGGTCTGCCTCTGTGCGAGGCTATGCCCCTGAAAAACGCGGTGAACGATAAGGATTTTTTCGAGTAAAAGGCGGTTACAAAGAAATCAGAAAGGCGGCGGTAGGTTTGGCCTCCGTCACGCACACAGGGGCAGACTTTTACCTCAACCTCCCTGTGCGTGAAATGGTGGAGATTAACGAGGAGGTGGCGGAGGAATGGCGAAAAATCAGGAACTAGAACTTTCTATCCTGATTGGCGGACGAGTTGACAACTCGTTGGCGCAGGCCGTAAAAAGCGCAAACGGCCAGATCGGCCAGCTGGCAAAGACGATAAGCAACGTCGGAAAAATTGGACTCGGTGCAATGACCGGGCTTGCAGTTGGCACGACGAAGTTCTTTGCAGATGCCACAAAAGATGCCATGAAGTACGAAAGCACGATGGCAGAAGTGGCAAAGGTGGTCGATGAACTGAAAGACGACAACGGCAATTTCACTGTGCATTACGACGAAATGAAATCCGGGTTAAAAGATATGACAACCCTGATTCCTATGGAGTTTGAGGACGCTGGTGCTATTGCTGCTGCGTTTGGTCAGAGCGGCGTTACCTCTACCCCGGAAATCCTCAACTACACAGCGGATGCCGCAAAGATGGCGATTGCCTTTGACTCCGACGCAAAGCAGTCCGGCGAATGGATGGCGACGTGGAAGCAGGCATTCAACTTGGCGGAAAATGAAATCGTGAATTTGGCAGATCAGTTAAACTACCTGTCAAACAACACGAATGCCACCGCCGCCGATCTGGCGGGAATTGTAACCCGCGTTGGAAGTCTGGGCGGAATGGCTGGTGTTAATACCAGCTCCGTTGCCGCAATGGCAGACGTTCTGGTGGCGACGGGCGTTGACGACGACTCCGCCGCAACCAGCCTGCGCAATATGTTCTTGAAGTGGACGGCGGGCAGCGCAGCCACGAAGAGCGAAGCGGGCGTTATGGCAAAGCTGGGCCTAGACCCTGTGGAATTTGCAAAGAGTATGCAGGATAACTCCATTGAAGCAATCGAGGACTTCTTCTCCCGCATTAAAGTTCTTCCGCAGGAACAGCAAATCAGTTTGATGGGACAGTATTTCGGAAAACGTGCTGTTGAGTCCGCAACGAAAATAGCACAGAACATTCCGATGCTGGAACAAAATCTTGATTGGATCAAAACAAAGGACGAGAACGGACAATACGTTTGGCAAGGTAGCATGGAAAACGAGTATCTGACTCGTAGCGATACGGCAGAGAACTCCATCCAGCTTGCACAAAATGCGTGGCGCAATCTGCGGGAGTCGTTCGGTGAAGCGTTCCTCCCTGTGGTAAAACAGGGCGCAGACTGGTTTGTTGGGTTTGCAAAAGAAGTCGAGGCAAACGCTCCACTGATCGCTGGCGTAACAGGCCAGCTTGCACAGCTTGCTCAAAACGGAATTTCTGCCCTGGGCGGCGCGCTGGAATCGCTCTGGCAGATCGTAAAGAAATTCTTTGAGTTCATCAACGTAAAGAGCGAGAACGGTAGCTACGACAACAGCGCGACGGTTACAAAGGTAATCGGAGGAACCGCCGCGACGTTCGCCGCAATGTCCGTCGCCCCGCAGATTCTCCAAGTGGTGAATGGCGCAACAAGGATTTTTGGCGGCGGAAAAGGCACTGGCCCGTTGAGCGTTGCAAAAGACAGCATCTTCGGAAAAGGAGCCGCCGCCGCAGGAAACACCGTGGATATGTGGAATGCCGCAAAGCTGGGCGCAGGTCTGGCAAACAGCAGCATGACTCAGGCAAACGGCAGCCCTGTTACATCCAGCGGTATCGGCGGTTTTCTGCAAAATGCAGAGAACACGATTATCGGTACAATCTTCGGTCTGAAAAACAAAAAGCAACTGACGAGTAAAACGAGCAAGCCGGAAACGCTGTGGAAGAATGTTCTGAAAACAGCAGATCAGATCACAGCCGCCAAAAGTTCCGGCGGCCTCTTCGGGATGCTCAAGGAAAGCTCTTTGGGCCAATACGGAACGAGCGTGGCGAACTCGGTAAAGGGCTTGCACGGAACGAACTTGGTTCAGCAAACTATCGGAGTCGGGAAATGGCTTGGACAGACAGCGAAGAACGGAGTCGGCGGAATTGCAAGCAGCCTCGCGGGAATCTTTGGCAGCCCAATGCAGAATGCAATGAACAGCCCGCTGGGCAACTTCATTACAAGCATCGGCCAAAAGGCGGTCGGCCTCGGAAAAGGCGCAGTCGGCGGCGTAAAGAATTTTGCAGGCAACACGCTTTACGGAGCAAAGACGCTCGCCGGAAATATTGCATCTTCCAAAGTTGGACAGACGGCGGTTAAAATCGGCGGCGGTGCTGTGCAGGGCGTAAAGGACGTGACGCAGTTCCTTGGAGCAGGACTCAATGTGGGGCAAACGGTTCTCGGCCCGGTGGCCGGGAAACTGGGTGGCGCGTTTATAGGCTTGCTCGGAACATTCGGCCCGGTAATTGCCGGAATCGGCAGCATCATTGCGGTGGTGTCCCTGCTGGGAGACCATTTCGCGGATATTCAGCAGATCGTATTGAAAGTTTTTGGCCCGACCGGGTTGACGATTTTCAATACATTCTTTGCAGATGTCAAGAAAATCGGTGACGGAATTAAAAATGCTTTCTCGATGGACAACCTGCTGAACATTCAGGAGAAGCTGAGCGGGAAAAGTATGTTTGGCGTAGACCTCGGCCAAGCGTTCGGGGCGGCCATTCCCATTATCCAGTCTGTGACAGGGCTGGTAAGCCAGATCGTAGACCTGGGCGTAAATCACATTAAGCCCCTGCTGGCGGATGTGATGAGCTTTGTGGTGAATGAATTGTTCCCGGCGGTGGCCCCGCTGATTAGTACGATTATAGACCTGGTGGGAACGACGCTGGTAAACGCAATTAAGGTAATCGTGGACGTGATTCACGGTCTCCTGCCTATAATTGAGCCTGTGATTCAGGGAATCGTCGGGCTGATAAAGGGCATTGCTTCCATCGGCGTTTCCGTGGTAAATACTATCATCCGCGCGCTGAACAAAATCCACATCAAGATGCCTACAAAAATCCTCGGTATTTCTCTGCCGGAGGGCATCGCGGGCAAGGAGTGGGGCTTTAGCCTTGCAGAAGTTCCGGCTCCTGCATTTGCAAACGGCGGCTTCACCCACGGTGTCAGTATCGCAGGTGAGGCCGGGACGGAGGCGGTTATAAGCTTCAAGCGTAGCGTTCACGATGAAAACGTGAATCACTGGGTACGGGCAGGCAGGATGCTGGGCGTGACCGGGGAGGATGCGACCCGCGCAATCGGGCCGCAGAACGTGTCCTACTTTGCAAACGGCGGGTTTACCGACGGTAGCCGCGAGAAGCTGGACAACCTGATCGACTTTAGCAAGGCGTATGGCGAATATGCCCTGCGCTCCAACGGCATCCGCACGGCGGGCGACGCGGCCTCGCTGCTGTGGAGCGTGACGAATAACTCTATGGCGGGCGACGGCTCCTTGGCCTTGGCCGCCACCAGTATTGCCGCAGACGTGGCCCCCATCGTGCTGAAAAAGTACCTTGGTGACAACGAGGCAACGTCGCTCCTGACCGAAGCGGCGAAAACCTACAACGGCGGGACGGTGCTTTCGAGCTGGGGAAACGGTGTTCTAACAGACACGGGAGTACCCCTTTACGTCCTGCCGCCGCGTGATGCAGGCACAACAGAGTTGAGCGAGATTCCGCAGGCTGCATACAGAAGTTCCAGAACCTCCGACGGGGGCGACGGCGACGGGATGCAGTTTGTATTCTCCCCGCAGATCACAGCCTACGGAAAGGCTGACCGCGCAGAGATTGAGCAGATTATGCGTGAGCAGTTCGAGAAGTTCAAGGCTGAAATCAAAAAGGAAATCAAGGAAGAGCAGCGCAGAGAACAGCGCACGAAGTACGCATAAGGAGGCGGTTCTATGTACGTTACCAAAAGCGGCGACACATGGGACGGGATCGCAAAGACCGTCTATGACGACGAAATGCGGGCGGACGTGCTGATGGCCGCCAACAGAGAGTACAACGACGTTTACCAGTTTGATTCCGGGGTGCAGCTTGTCACCCCGGAAGTCACGGTAAAGACGGAGATTGAAAACCTGCCGCCTTGGAAGAAGTGAGGTGATCGACGTGTTCTTACCACGCCAAGCGTTCCTGTCAGTCGAATACAACGACAACGATATGACCGCTGACATTAAGAACGATGTAGAGAGTTTCACTTTTACGGACAGCGGATCGGATTCTTCTGATAGCCTTTCCATCAAGGTGAACGCCAGCAACGAGAAATGGAAAAATGGGTGGATGCCGGACATTGCCGCAAAGCTGCATCCGAAGCTCTGCACGAAAAACTGGATCGTGCAGGGCGACAGCGCAGAACTGGACTGCGGCGTTTTGGTGGTGGATGACCTGGGCTTCACAGGCTGCCCGGACGTGCTGACAATCGGCGCGGTGGCGCGGCCAAGCGATACGGGCTTCCACGAGAGAAACCGAGAACAGGTCTGGAAGAACACATCCATCCAGCGCATTGCCTCGACCATTGCGGAGCGCAACAGCCTGCAATGTTCGATGGATGCCGAAGATGTGGACATTGCCATCAAGGAACAGGACGACAACGACAGTGCTTTCCTCAAGAGCCTGTGCGAAACCTACGGACTGATCCTGAAAGTGTACATGGGGAAGATTTGGATTTTCGACCGCGAGAAATACAAACAAAAGGATGCCGTAAGGACATTCACCCCGGCGGACATTGTACCAGGTTCCTTTTCCTGGAACACCACATTGGCCGGAACATACACAGGCGGCGTGTTCACATACACCAACCAGCGGAAGAAAGTCAATATCAATGTCACCGTCGGTAGCGGTGACAGGATGTTGAAACTAAACCAGTATGCGTCCAGCGAGGCCGACGCGAAACGACAGCTCGAAGCAGCTATTGCAATGAAGAATCATTCCAATACCACCGTGTCGTTCAAGACGATGGGCGACTTGAATATCCACGCAACACAGTGCGTGAACATTCAGGGGTACGGAAAGATGGACGGGAAGTATTATCTTGATAGTATCACCCGACCGCTGGATAACTCCGGCGGCCTCACGAACGAATACGCAGGAAGCAGAGTGGGAGGCTGATCTATATGCAGAGCGTGATCCGCGTTGGTGAGGTTTCCAAGGTCAACTACGACAAGGGAACGATAGAGGTTGCCTACAAAGACCGCGACGATTCCGTAACGGATGAAATCTGCATGGTGTCGAACAACCTGTATCGGATGCCTGTTGTTGGGCAGATGGCGTGCGTCCTGCACAACTCCGCAGATCAGGAAATGGGGACGTGCATCGGAACCTTTTGGAACGACGACAACAAGCCACCCGGCGGAAAGGAGGGCCTGTATCGTTACGACTACAACGACAAGCAGGGCGTGGCCTACGAAAGCTATGACGGAAAAAGCGGCAACTATGAAGAAAAGATCGACGGAAATACGACGGAAACGGTCGGCAAGAACGCAACCCACAAAATCGGCGGTGATCTGAAATTCATAGTCGGTGGCTCTACCGTCACGCTGACGCAGGGCGGCACTATCAAAATCGAGGGAACGGACGTTGAAATCAAAGGCTCCACCGTGAACATCAGCGGCGGGAGCGGAGATTGCAAAATAAACGGCATAAGCCTTGTGAATCACCTCCACGGCCACGACGGCGGCGCAACTGCTGGCCCGTATACCGTGGATGGCGTTACAGGGAAGCCGCAGTAATCGGGAGGTGGTTCTATGGCATGGGGCGGAATTGGCAGCTTTGCAGGGCTGGTATTCACAGTGTCGAGCTGGCGCGTCGTAACGCCGGACAATATCAACGGCTCCACGTCGAGCAACTGGGCCGCCCATAGCGTGATTGGCGGAAAGGAAAAGAGCGAGTATGTAGGGCCGGGACTCAAAGAGTACCAGTTCGAGTTGCTGCTTAATTCACAGTTCGGAGTAAACCCGCGCAAGGTGCTGAACGCTTTGCAGGAATTGTGCGAGGCTGGCGCTGTTGACTACTTCATAATCAACAACAGGCCGCTTTCCCGCTATCCGTTCAAGTTCGAGAAAATGTCGGACACCTGGGACGTGGTACATAGATTCTGGGGCCTCAAGTCCTGCAAGGTGACGCTGACCCTAAAGGAGTATGTATGAGTGACGAACTGAACAACTTGCTGCTGGGCGACATCGAAGTTGAAGTTGAGCCGTCCGATGGCGACCAAGACCGCGACGTGTACAATCGCCTCATAACGCTGTACGGAAGCCGAGTAGGAGAACAGACCCTTGACCGGGAGTTTGGCCTGGACATTTCCTGCTTGAGCCTCCCGGCGGAAGCGGCGGAAGCCCTCTTGACCGCGGAGATCACCCGAAAGACGGCGCGCTACGAACAGCACGCGCAGGTGCAGCAGGTTGATTATAGCGAACAGGACGGCAAGAAAGGATATATCCGGCCAAAGGTGGTGGTGAAAATTGTCTAATATCACAGAGTTTGCAGACATCCCGGAGTACAGCGTAACAGGAAATCTCACCCTGCAAGGTGCGCGTGACCTTGTTATGGACATCTACACCGAGAACTACAAAAAGGCTTACGCCAAGGCCCCGCCGCTGTACGACAGTGACCCGCTGACGCTGACCCTTAAAAGCATGGCTATGCTGTACTACATGGCTATGCAGGTGGCGGAACGGCGCGCACTGGCCGCCATGCTGAAATCGGCAGAGGGCGCGCAGCTGGACAACATCGGCTTGCCTTTCGGCGTGAAAAGAAACCCAGCCACATACGCCACGGTGACGATCCGCTTTACCTTGTCGGCGGCGCAGAAGAGCGTGGCAATGATTCCGCAGGGAACACGCATCCGAACTGGTGCGGGTATTTATTTTGCCACGACGGAATACGCCCAGATCGACATTGGCGAAACGAGCGTTGATGTGCTGGCAAAGGCGGAAGAAGTCGGTGCGGAGAGCAACGATATTCCACCGGGCGTTATTGATACGCTGGTAGACGCAATCCCGTTTGTGGCTGGCGCTGTGAACATTGATACCAGCAGCGGCGGTGCAGATGTAGAGAGCGACGACAGCCTGACCCGTAGAATCTGGCTGTCCCCCACGACGTACAGTTGCGCAGGCCCGCGTGATGCCTACGAGTTCTGGGCTATGAGCTTTCGCTCTGACATTGAAAATGCCATTGCGATTTCTCCGAGAAGCCAGCCTTGCACGGCGTACATCTACTTCATGCTCACGGGCGGAAAGATGCCGAGCGAAAAGGACATTTCCGAAATGGAAACCTTTATGATGAATGAGGCCCGTCGCCCCATGACAGACCTTGTGATCTGCAAGGCCCCGGAAGAGGTGGAGTATAGCATCGACTTCACCTACTACATCGGAGCCAGCTCGAAGAAGAACGCCGACATCGTGCAGCAGAATGTGGCACAGGCGGTGCAGGAGTACCAGGACTGGCAACGCTCCATTGGCCGGGACATCAACCCAATGGAGTTGATCTACCGTCTGCGCGCCGCGGGCGTGAAGCGCGTGGAAATGCGGGAACCTGCTTTCAAGGTGGTGGAGAGCGGCGCAGACAAGGAAAAGGCACTCGTGCAGATTCCGAAGTTGAGCGGCCAGCCAACGGTCGTCTATGGAGGTGTCGAGGATGATTAAACTCCGCGAGGCCAGGATAACCGACGGCGTGCCTAAGATCGTCGCCGCCCAGCCTTGGGTGCAGGTTTTGTCCGAAGTCTACGCCGAGTTGCAGGGCCGGGTGCTGGATTGCCTTGACGCTGGTGTGACGTTCTCCGAAGTGGACAAATGCTCCGAAGAAACGCTCGACCAGATGGCCGTGTATCTAAAGGTTGAGTGGTACGATTCCGCCGCAGACCTGGAAACAAAGCGCAGGATCATCAAGACGGCCATTGAGATTCAGCGGTACGCTGGAACGGTAAAGGCCGTCCGGGAACAGGTCAGCGTGACCTACCCGGATTCCGAAGTGGAAGAGTGGTTCGACTACGGCGGCACTCCTGGATTCTGGCGGCTGAACGTGAACATCACTGATGCCCCGGCGCAGTATCACACCATAGACGAAATGGAAGATTTGCTGGGCTACACCAAACGACTGACAGCTCACCTTGAGCATATCAGCTACATGGTGCGGCATGGCATTTCTGTTGGCGCGCAGGTGGAGTGCATGGCATACAAAGTGCCTATCTGCGGTGCAACGATCTGCGGCACATACTGGCGGCCCAGTACGTTGGGCTGGTCGTCCAACGGCCTGCTGAACGTCGGCGGACAGGCAGAAGCATTCCTGGACAGCCCGAAGATCACGGGTACAATCCCCAGAATCAGCACAAAGGGATGGAGCGGCGGACAAACACTGGATGCTACGCCGCAGATGGACGCTTACAAAATCCACCCGGCGGAATCCGGCGACGGCACGGCAACTGGCGAGAAGCCGCAGGCGGCCACGCTGGGCGCAAGTTCCGCCGCTACGGTATCGAACGCCGTAAAGGTGGAGGCGTTCAAGGTAAAGCCCCGCGTCTGCGGCAGAGCAAAGTGTAACAAGTAACGCTGCAACCGCCCCGGACAGGGGCTTTTATTATGCAGGGAAAGGAGAAAGAGCATGGCTTTTTTCACAGATACTTTTCTGAAAGCCCGCCGCGAAGAACTGCTGCGGGCGGTGAGCCGCTTCCAGTACCAGCTTAACGGCAGTACATGGAAAGACGGCGAAATCAACTCGAAGCAGGTTGTCGGGAACGCAGTCGTGGTGTACGTCAACGCTCCGTCGTCCGGCCAGAAAGACACCATCACGGCGGTTCGTGTGTATGACCGCAACGGTGAACTGGCCGGGAGCCAGACCGTGAGCCTGACCCGCGACAGCGTGAACGCCGGACTCCTGCGCTTCACGTTCCCGCTGGTGGAAGCAACGTAAAGGAGGACAACAGGTTATGCACAATAGAACATTCTGGGTAGACCAGGTGGAGGATCAGGACGGCCAGGTTATTCAGCAGGGTACGTTGATCGACCAGGCACACTTGAACAACATGGAGGTCGGCATTTCCGACATCCATCTGGCGTACCGCATAATTCAGAACGTCGTGCTGTGGTTTGGCCGCAGGCTGGGTGTGCTGGAAACTTCCAGCAACAGCCACGACACGGACATTGCCAGCATCAAGTCCACCGACACCACGCAGAACAGCCGCTTGTCGGCGGTGGAGTCGGAGATTGCCGCGGAGGTCAAGGAAGTAACCATGACCGCGAACAGCAATCCGTGGCCGTTCTGCACCAAGGAAACGGCGGTGGCCCTGACGACCACCCGCAAGAATACCAACTATGACGTGGATGTGGCTGTCAAAAGCTATTCCGGCGGCAGGCTGGGCGACATTACCGTGAGCGACAAACTGGTGAACGGCTTCAAGCTGACACATGACGGCAGCGCAAAGACTGTCGTTGTGACCGTGAAAGTGACAGGAGGTATGAAGTAACATGAAAGTTGTAGAGCTGAACGAAGGCCGGAAAATCGAGTACGAGTTGAACGGCACGAAGCTGGACTTTGCGGACGGTACGCTGACCGTGAACTTGGCGAAGTACCAGCGCGACAGCGATATTACCAAGACGGTGATTGGCGACAAGGACGGAAACCTGTTGCTGATCGACAAGCCCGATACCCTGCCCGAAAAGAACGCCGATGGCCGCTTCTATGTTGCCATCGTCGAGATTCCGGCAACCGAGTATGAGGAAGTAGAAGTTGAGGGCGAGGCCGAAAACGAGGTCATGCCCGCCGCAGAAGTGGCGGACGAGAACGACAGCGCCGAGGACACCGCACCCAAGACTCACATTGAGCGCAAGGCAAAGCCGCTGGACACCGACAAGGTGACCTTGAGCCTGTGGAGCGTTGAGGACTTCAACATTCTGTAAGGAGGTAAAAGACTATGGCAAACAATTTCGAGGCTGCCGCATTTGCATTGCAGTGCGCATTTCCCAAGAACAAAATTCTGATGGACGACAAGGGTATGCCGTCTGTCTTTGTGTGGATTCCTGCGTTCCGCCTGTGTGATGTTTTGTCCACCACCAGCACCGACATTCACCCGGCATTCCGTGTGAACGGCAAGGAAATCGCAGGCTTCTACTTTGGCAAGTACCAGACCAAGGTTTACAACGAGCACGCATACAGCCTGCCCGCAGAAGATCCCACCGTAAGCCAGAACTTTGACTGGTTCGCCAGCAAGACCAAGGCAAACGGCACGGGCTGGCATGAGGCCACCGTGGCCGAGTGGGCCGCCGTTGCCCTGTGGTGCCACAAGCGCGGATGTGAGCCGCGGGGCAATAATAACTATGGCAAGGACGCAAACGAGTCCACCTACGATGCAATCCCCGCACCTGGCGTGCAGGACAGCGGCAAGACCGCCCGCGTGCTGACTGGTACTGGCCCGCTGCCGTGGAGCCACAACGGCCAGATGGACGGAATCTGGGATATGAACGGCAACGTGTGGGAGTGGCTGCTCGGCCTGCGTCTGTACAAGGGCGAACTGCAAATCATTGCAGACAACAACGCCGCCGACAACTCCGTGTCCACGGCTGCTTCCAGCGCAGCATGGAAAGCAATCCGCGCCAGCGACGGTGCGCTGATTACTCCCGACGGCAACGGCACGACCTCCGGCTCCATCAAGCTGAACGTCGTGTCCGGCAAGGCTGTGTGGGACACCACAATCACCGACCAGAAAGACGAGGGGCGCGGCTGCTCGTTCAAGGACATTACTGCCGGTTCTGCTGTGGGCGACGCTGCAAAGCTGGTGCTCATGGCACTGGCGCTGATGCCGGATGCCGCTCTTACTGGCACTGGCATTGATACCACCTATGGCGGCGATTATTTCTGGTTCAACAACGGCGCAGAAGAGCGGCTTCCGAGTCGGGGCGGCGACTGGTACAATGGCGGCCTCGCTGGCCTGTTCTACTTGGGCCTCGGCAGTCCGCGCAGCTATTCCAGCTGGGCCTTCGGGGGCCGTTCCGCTTTTGTGGAGCTGCCCGCTGAATCCTGATAAGCTGTCGTCCTGCGCGGTAGCGCAGGACAGAAGCGAAAAATAAAAAACCAGAAAGCGCGGTGGGCCAGCGGGCCGCCGCGCCGATTTTTTGGAGGTGTTGACTGTGCCGAAAGAAGCCGACGAGCCGCCCCAGCAGGGAAAGCCCGAAAAGGGCGCGGGAGAAAAGAACGACGAGAAAAAGGTGGAGCCGTTTCATCTTAGGGAAAAGATCGAGGAAATGGTGGACTACGGCTACCCGTTGACAATGAGTTTCCCACGGAAAGACCGGGAACTCGCGGACGAGTTGAAGAAATCCATCCTGACGATTTACCGCCTGAGTATCGAAATCGACCGCAAATATTTTAAGAAAACAACGACCCAGAATCTCGATGTGGAACTAGACGTACTGCGCGGAATGGTACGGCTGGCGGCGAGTAAGAAGTTACACGGGGGCAAGTACCCGCCGCCACTTACGATGCACCAATACGAGGTGTGGGCGAAATACAATGAAGAAATTGGCAAACTGCTGGGCGGCTATATCAAGACACTGTAAGCGGTTTGCCAGTTTTTATACATGGGAATGTACTATACTCGGCTTCCGAATCGGGGCGGCAACTGGAACAATGGCGGCAACGCTGGCCTGTTCAACTTGAACCTCAACAATCCGCGCAGCAATTCCAACTGGAACATCGGGGGCCGTTCCGCTTTACACCACGTCACATTATGTGCGGCGACACCACGCTGGATATGGGGGCTGTGATCTACGGGTCATAGTCGGTGCGTGTGTCTAAAGGAGCGCATTTCCATTCCGGGAGAGCAACCCGGAAAAATTTTGAATTGCTGTGGAGGCGGTAACGTCACACACGGCGACGGTGAAAAGAGGCAGAAATGCCAGGAGAAATAAAGACAATTCAAAACGCATGGGCGGTCATAACGGAGTTTGAATATCTCTGTGAGGCCGACCATAACGCCCGCAAAGGAAAACGGTACAGACAAGAGATTTTGGCTTTTACTGCGGCGTTTGAACACAACCTGTTTGTGATTCAAGCGCAGATGCAGGGCGGTACATACATTCTCGGCCCGTACCGTAAGCTGTGGGTTTTCGTACCAAAGAAGCGTTTGGTGATGGCCCTGCGCTATCCTGATCGTATCGTACAGTGGAGCCTATACCAGTACCTCAACCCGATATACGACAAACTCTTTATCGAGGATTCGTATGCGTGCAGGAAAGATAAGGGCAGTCACAAAGCGGCACAACGCCTGCAATACTGGATGCGGCAGGTCAGCCGGAAACCAGACGCGAAGTGGTACTACTTAAAGCTGGATATATCCAAATTCTTCTACCGGGTAAACCATGCCAAGCTGCTAGAAATTTTATCCAGAAGAATCAAAGACCCGGAGTTGATGCACTTCCTGGACAGCGTGATAAACAGTCGGGCAGAAGCCTTTGGTCTGCCGCGCGGGAAAACACCGCAAGACACGCCGCCGGAAGAATGGCTATACGACGTGGGTATGCCGATAGGCAATCTCACGAGCCAGCTTTTCGCAAATATCTACATGAACGAGCTGGATCAATACGCTAAGCACGTTCTGCACATCCACTACTATATACGGTATATGGATGATGTAATTGTGCTGGCCGAAACGAAAGAACAGCTCCAAGAGTGGAAAGAGAGAATCGAAGCATTCCTGCGGGATGAATTGTTCCTTGACCTGAACGACAAGACCTGCATCCGCCCGGTGAGCATGGGCATTGAATTTGTAGGAGTGCGGATTTACGCAACCCACATGAAACTGCGCAAGTCCACCGTCGGCAGGTTGAAGCGAGAGGTCAAGAAGATAACGGAGATGTACGCCACCGGGGAAATGAGCAAGGAAGATTTTGACCGCCGCGTTGCCAGCATCAAAGGACTGCTGGCGCACACGCAGAGTGCAAGCCTGCGCGGGCGGTTGAACCTGATCTACCGGGACACCATGCAGAAGTATGGTAGACCAACCGGGCCGGAAACGGACATCTGGAAAGGGACTTATGAAGAAAAGAAGTTGGCCCGATCTGTGCGAAAGGCTGCTTGAGAAGCTGGAAGCGGCGGGGGCTGATACCTCCGACGAGCGCGGGGATTTTGCCACGCTCATTGCCGAGTGCTGTACAAGAGCCTGCGGCGCAGACCTGCGCCCGAAAGGAGATGTGAACGATGGCGATTAACGCCTATTCGCTGGCAAAGGACGGAACGAAAAAGCTGTCCACGGATTTTAAGGTGCGCGAGTTCAGATGCAAGGATGGCTCTGATCCGATCTTTATTGATTCGGAACTGGTGGAAGTCCTGCAAAAAATCCGCACCCACTTTGGAAAAGCGGTGAACATCAACTCTGCGTTCCGTACTGCGTCGCATAATGCGAAGCAGAAGAATGCGTCCCATTACAGCCAGCACCTCTACGGAAAGGCTGCGGACATCTGGATCGCTGGCGTGTCGGTGGATACGCTGGCCGCATACGTCGAAACCCTGCTCCCCAACCGGGGCGGAATCGGGCGGTATTACAACGACAACTTTGTGCACGTCGATGTGCGCGCCGCAAAGAGTCGTTGGAAAGGTTAAGAGAAAGGAAACGGAGGAAATATCATGGAAGCTATCAAGATGGTTATTTCTGCAATGCCTGCATGGATGGCAGTCGTGTGCCTGGTCGGCGGCGTGTTCATCGGCGCGCTGGCTCTGGTGCGCCTGGGTTACAGCGTAGTCGTGGCAAAGGCTGCCTACAAATGGATTTGCTGGGCAGAAGAGAACGTGATCGGCTCGAAGATGGGCGAAGAGAAAAAGAAGCAGGTTATCAAAGCCCTGCGCGATCTGACACCTGACTGGTTAGATTGGGCTATCAACGAAAAGTTCCTGGACTTTTTCGTTGAACTGATTTTCAAAGTCACCAAGAGCAAGCTCGAAGCATACATGGAAAAGAAATCCAAGGAAACCGCAACTGTGGCCCGTTTCGGTAAGGCGGGGGAGGACAACAAATATGACTGACGAGGAACTGGAACACCGCTTGACGGATGTTGAGAGCAGAAGCAAGAGCAACACCCACCGACTCGATGACCTGGAAAGGCTGACCGATGCGGTGAACGGCATGAACACCAACATCAAGCTGACGATTCAGCAACTCGAAAACACAAACAAGAGCCTTGAAATTGTAACGGCTCAAAACAAAAAGCAGGACGACCGCCTCACTGCGCTGGAAAAAGCCCCCGGAACACTTGGAAACAAACTTTGGTGGGCTGTAATTGCAGCGTTGGTTTCCGGCCTTGTGGCCTATGAACTGACGGTGCTTCTGCACTGAAATGAAAATCCCCCGCTGGCAATCCGAAAGGAAAGCTGGCGGGGGATTTTTTGAAAGGGCGAGGGTATTTGGTACTGTTATTTTCGGACAGTATCGGATACTCTCGCCTTTATTTTTGTTGCTGATATGATTCTTCAAATTGATTTGGGGTTTGCTGTTTAAGACATTCATGCGGTCGGTAATCGTTATAAAAATCAATATATTCTGATAGACTTTCCTCTAATTCGGAGACAGTTTCATAAAAATGAAATTTGAACTGTTCTTTTTTAAGCGAAGCAAAGAAAGATTCCGCCACAGCATTATCAAGTGGATTGCCTATATCGGAAAAGGATTGGTGTACATTAAAGTCAAGAAGTAGTTGACGAAAGCTGAATGCGGTATACTGCGCGCCTTGGTCACTATGAAATGTTAACCCTTGCGGATGGTTCCGATTTTGATAGGCCAATTTGAATGTGTGGATCGTGAGTTCTGCATCGGCGAATTCGGCAACGGCGTGTGAAATGACTTTTCGAGAAAATAGGTCGATGATAACACAGACATATGCGATAGAAGTGTTTACCTTAACATAGGTGATGTCACTGACCCAAATGCTGTTTGGCTTTTCAACGGTAAAATTTTGCTTTACGAGATTGGGACGATAAGTATAGTGCCGCTGAAAAGTAGCGTTCTCTGGAAGTGCTTGTTTACGTTTTAATCCGTGCTCTTTCATGAGCCGCACAATACGTTTTGTGCTAACAGTATAGCCTTGCTCCATCAATTTTGCGCGAATCTTTTTTGCACCGAAACGGTAATCGCTTTTCTGGAAGATGATAGTGATTTTTTCTTTCAAAAGCGTATCTTCTACATCTAGTTGCTTTTCAATCAGTGCACTTTTCTGTCTATTTATGTAAGTGGATTTTGAAAGATTCAGCAAACGGCAAAGTGTGTAGAAGCTGTATTCTGACTTTAAGGCATCAATAATTTGCACCTTGTTGTCTATGGACAAATCAAGAGCAGCAAGAGATTTTTGATAGATGGAATTTTCATTTTCCAAGGTTGCAACATGGCGTTGAAGCGTTGCAAGATCGCGTTTAGAAATGTTTGAAACTTTTGCTTCTTCGCTCCATTGATATAAGATACTGCGAGAAATATGGAACTGGGCACAGAGATCAGCGGTACTTGTGCCACTGTTGTATAGCTGGACAACCTTATTCCGAAAATCGGCAGAGTAGGCCATAATATTCTCCTTTATAGTCTAAAATGCCATTATTATCCCATAAAGGAGATAAGATGTAAAGAGATGGTCTTGACAATAGAGGATATATCTGCTATACTGTATATGAGATAAATCCACTATTCAAAGGGAGTGCAGCCGTGCAGGAATATGAAATTGAATTCTACGATAAAGCCGATGGCTCCGAGCCAGTCAAAGAATTTATCCTAAGTCTGGATAAGAAAATGCAAGCCAAAGTTTTGCGTACCGTTGCGTTACTCCGTGAAGAGGGGCCATGTTTAAGGGAACCGTATTCCAAAGCACTGGATGATGGAATTTTTGAAATTCGTACCAAGTTTGGGTCGGATATTACCCGCGTGCTGTATTTCTTCGTGGTTGGTAAAAAGGTGATCCTCACAAATGGATTTATCAAGAAGACCCAGAAAACACCTGCTTCAGAGATCACACTGGCAAAACAATATCGCGCAGATTATCTTGCCCGAAAGGAGAATTCCAAATGACAAACTTCAACGATTTTTTGAATGAGCAGATGAAAGACCCTGAATTCAAGGCCGAATGGGACGCACTTGACCCGGAATTTTCCGTGATTGAAGCCATGCTCAAGGCCCGCAAAGAAAGCGGTTTGACCCAGAAGCAACTTTCGGAGCGCACGGGTATTGCACAGACCGACATCAGCAAACTGGAACGCGGCAATGCAAACCCATCTCTTCGTACCTTGCAGCGGCTTGCTGCTGGGATGGGAATGAAGGTTAAAATTGAATTTGTTCCTGCATCTGCAAAATGATTTAGTGATGGACGCGTTTCGGTAAAATAGAAAGCACAATAGTGACGCTATGCAGCGATATTTTCAAACACGCGTTCGTCCGGCGTTGCAGTCCGTCCACCAAACGTGAGCCAGACGAACCCTGTGTGTTCGCACAAGGTCGTTTATGCTCCACCAGTAAAAAAAGCCACCTGAAAACGTAAGTTTTCGGGTGACTTTTGCTATACGGAGCGATGTTGTATTGTTACGCCAGATCCGGTAGGATATCCGACCACAGAGCCTGCTCCTGCCGCAAAGCATCGAAGCAGCAGTCCAGATACATTTTATTGACTGCCGCAAAAATGGTGCTGCGCAGCAACAGACGCTCGTCGTTGAGCGTAGCCTCCGGCTGGGTGGCCTTGCCGCCGAACACCACGGAAAGACTAGTCTCTAACTCCTCGCAGAAGATATCGTAGGCTGTCCCGGCGGAGCAGTGCTCCCGCTGCATTTTGAACAGGGTGTCGATGTTTTCGATCGAGAGCACCGTCTTGGAGACTGCAATGTACATCAGGGATGCGATCTGGTCCCGGGTGTATTTTTTGCGGATGGGGTGATCCACCACCCCTTTTTTGACGTAGTTGCTTACCATAGATGGGGTCAGCTCCACCCCGCAGAAGCTGCGGAAGTAGCCGTTGACAAACTGCACCGTCTGGTCCAGATACAGCCCTACCGAGGGAAGATCGTTGTACCGGGGCAGGGCAAAGCCCGCAGCACACGCCGCAACGCGGAGTTTGGTTTCAGCTTTCATAGTATCTTGTTCCGTTCATGCTCCTGCACTTTTTGCAAGCAGGAACGTTGTTTTTGTGCAAAGGCAGGGCAATTGCTTTCCGCAAAAACACATCTGCCTGTGAAATAGTATACCGCATTTTGGAAAATTGGTCAACTGGCAATGAAAACTTTGTAAAAGAATTTGAGAAAACAGTTGACAGGGTTTTAGAAAACTGCTATGATGGTCACGGACAAAGGAATGACTGCGGCGTGCGCCGCTTGAAAATGGAGAAAAATATGAAAAGCAAAATCGTTGTAGATTCCTCTGCAAATGTGTACGAGCTCCCCGATGTAGGGTTTGCCTGTGTGCCGCTGAAGATCCTGACCGACGAGCAGGAGTATGTGGACACCGCAGAGGTGGATGCTCCCGCGCTGGCCGAGATGCTGCGCACCTATAAGGGACGTACCAGCACCTCCTGCCCCAATATCTCGGACTGGCTCACCGCCTACGAGGGCGCAGACGAGGTGTATGTTGTAACCATTACCGGTACGCTGTCCGGTGCCTATAACGCTGCACTGCTGGCGGGCGAGGAGTACGAGCAGAGCCACGAGGGCGCGCGGGTCTTTGTGCTGGACAGCCTGTCTACTGGTGCGGAGTCCCGGCTGCTGGTGGAGCGTTTGGCGGCGCTGATCAAGGCCGGCAAGCCCTTTGATACCGTATGTGAGGAGATCCGGGCGTACCATGAGCACACCCATCTGCTGTTTGCACTGGAGTCTCTGGCAAACCTTGCACGCAATGGCCGCGTGAAGCCGGCTGTGGCTGCTGTGGCGCGGATGCTGGGCATCCGGGTCATCGGGCAGGCCAGCGATGCCGGTGATCTGGAGGTTCTTTGCAAGACCCGCGGCGAGCACGGCGCACTGGAGCGCATGGTGCTGGAAATGAAGGCGCACGGCCTGACCAACGGCCGGGTGCACATCGACCACTGCTGCAATGCTGCCGCTGCGGAGCGGCTGAAGCACATGGTCCATGCGGTGTTCCCGGAGGCCAAGGTGGAGGTAGGCAGCTGCGGCGCGCTGTGCAGCTACTACGCGGAGTACGGCGGCCTGATGGTGGGCTACGAGGACAACGAAGCACCCACCGTCTGAGTGGAAAATATGATACTATGATTTCGATTCACCGGGGCATCTGCGGACGCTCCGGTGAATTTTTTTTCGAGGGATAATTCCGGTGCACCCGACACCAAAAACTTGCAAAGGGTGAAAAACCGCGTTATACTTAACCGTATTATAGAGGTAAGCTAGGGTGCATCTGAAAAGTCGAAAATTTAGTCTATTTCTACAAACACAGCTGGATTTTGCGTTAAACAGCCTTGAAATCCACAAAGGATTCCTGCGGCTATTTGCCTTAAATCCCGCTTGCGCTTGCGAAATATTCGTCATTTTCTTTGTTTTCAGATACACCTTAACACGGAAAGGGGAGATGGTATGCTGTTCCGATTGCCGATCGTCAAATTTTTCAACCGCATCCTCAACCGCATCACGGTTACGGTGGTGCTGGTGGCGCTGCAGCTTGCATGGCTGGCGTGGGTGTTTTTCGCCCTCACCACCGGCACGGCGCGGGTGTGGGTCACCGGGGTGCTCAACGGGTTAAGCCTGCTGATCATTCTGTATCTGGTGCGCAAGGACGAAAACAGCGCCTATAAGGTGGGCTGGATCGCCCTCATCGGGCTGTTGCCGCTGCTGGGCGGTGCGCTGTATCTGGCCTTTGGCAACAAGCGGCCCTCCCGCCGTCTGCGCAGCAAAATGCAGGCGGTGGAGCAGGCGCACCGGGCAGACCGTGCTCAGCAGCCCGGACAGACCGCCGGTCTGTGCGATGAAAACCGGGGCGTGAGCCGTTACCTGACCCAATACGGCTGCTACCCCGCATGGCAGAACACCACCGCCCGGTATTTCTCCTGCGGTGAAGCCATGTATCCGGCATTGCTGGCCGACCTTGAAAAGGCAGAAAAGAGCATCTTTCTGGAGTTTTTCATCGTCAGTCAGGGCAAGATGTGGCAGGGCGTGGAGGACATTCTGCGGCGCAAGGCGGCACAAGGGGTGGACGTGCGGCTGATCTACGATGACTTCGGCAGTCTGCTGGGCCTGCCCAAGGACTTTGTGGTGCGCATGGAGCGGGCGCATATCCGCTGCATCCCCTTTAACCCGGTGGTGCCGCTGCTCTCGCTGGTGATGAATCACCGCGACCACCGCAAGATCGTGGTGATAGACGGCAAAGTAGCCTACACCGGCGGCATCAATCTGGCAGACGAATATATCAACGCGATCACCCGCTTCGGCTACTGGAAGGACGCGGGCCTGCGCATCGAGGGCGCTGCGGTGTGGAACTTTACCGTAATGTTTTTGGATTTCTGGAACGCCTTCCGTCCCTTTGAGCAGGATTACAGCACCTTCCGTCCGCAGCTTGCGGTGCTGCCCGCCAGCGATGGAGTAGTACAGCCCTACGCAGACAGCCCGCTGGACGAAGAGCCGGTGGCAGAAACGGTCTATCTGGATGTTCTGGCACAATCACAGCAATACGTTTATTTTTATACGCCCTATCTCGCCATCGGCGAGGAGATGCTGGATGCATTGCGCAACGCCGCCAAGCGCGGGGTGGATGTGCGGCTGGTGCTGCCGGGCATCCCGGACAAAAAGCTGGTGTTCCGGCTGAGCCGCTCGTACTATCTGCCCCTGCTGCGGGCGGGGGTGCGCATCTACGAGTATACCCCGGGCTTCCTCCACGCCAAGTGCTGCGTCAGCGATGACCGCGCGGCGGTGGTGGGCAGCATCAATATGGACTACCGCAGTATGTTTCTGCACTTCGAGTGCGGGGTGCTGCTGCTGCAAAACAGTCAGGTGCTGGCCTTGCGGGACGATGTGCGCCGCACCCTGCCCCAGTGCCGGGAGGTGCAGTGCGCGGACTGCCGCACCGGTCTGGCCGGTACGGTGCTGGACAGCGTGCTGCGGCTGTTAAGTCCTTTGATGTAACTGTCTGCTCATAAAACCCGCGCGGCGGGGCACACTAGCTCCAAAGCCTGCATCTGCAATGCAGGCACGGAAAGGGAGCGTATGTGACGATATGAAACAGGCATCGCGATGGTTTTTGTGCTGCACGCTGGCGGCAGCACTGGCATTGACCGGCTGCGGCGGGGGAAGTTCCGGCAGCAGCTCCGGTACTATGAGCGGCAGTACCTCTGCGGGCAGCAGCGCGGCGCAAGGCGCAGCGTGGCGCACCGGGTTGGGGGTTCTGACCGAAGCAGCCGGCACAGACCGTGTAGGGAATATCCGCACGGTGGTGGCTGCCGTGCTGCTGGATGCAGACGGCAAGCTGGCGGGGGTGACGCTGGACGAGCTGGAACTTTCGGTCAGTGCGGACGGCACCGGCAAGGTGACCACCCCTACCGACACCCGCACCAAGCGCCAGAAGGGGAAGGACTACCCACTGGCAGAGGTGTCCGGCCTGAAAAAAGGCTGGGCAGAGCAGGCGGATGCCTTTGGCGCGTGGCTTGAGGGCAAGACCCCGGACGAGGTGAAAAAGCTGAAAACGGATGCGGACGGCAAATCCACCGACGCAGACCTTCTCTCCGGCTGCACCATTGCGGTGGACCGCTACCGGGATGCCGTTGTCCGCGCCTGCGAGAATGCACAGGTGCTGGGCGCTGCCCGGGGCGATACGGTCAAGCTGGGCGTAGAGGTGGCCGAAATGCCGCAGGGGCTTGCGGGCACAGACGACAAGGACGCACAGGTGCAGGCTAAGATCACGCTGGCGGTGGTGACTATGGACGAGAACGCCCGGGTGACCAGCGCCATCGGGGACATGACCGAGCCGGAGCTGACCGTCAGCGCGGACGGCACGGTGTCTGCCCCGCGTGAGCCGGTGTACACCAAGAACGAACTGGGCGACCGCTACGGGATGCGCAGCGCAAGCGCGTTAGGCAAGGAGTGGTATGAGCACAGCGCAGGTTGGTGCGGCTACCTGAAAGGCAAAAATGCCGTGGAGATCGGCAAACTCTCCGCAGACGGCACGGATGCCGACCTGAAGGCGCTGTGCACCATCTCGGTCACCGACCTGCAAAAGGCGGTGCTGAAGGCCATGGCGGAGCAATAATCATAAAACAGGATGTCCCTCTGCACAAAAAGTGCGGGGGGATTTTTTATGGATACCCCCTCAGGCGCAAAGCCGGAAGGGGTATGTGCACACTTTCCCACAAAAAGCGGGCTTACAGGCGGGGCAAAGCAGTGCATTGTGCAAAAAATAAAGGTTTCCTCTTGCAAAACGGCGACAAACGCGCTATTCTATAACCACAGTTTACCACTTTAGCATGGTAAAACGGTGAATCAAGAGGGAAGCGGGACGCAGGACGTCCCCTGTGGGAGGAAAAAGATATGAAGCTCAAGCGTATTGCAAGTGCATTTCTGGCCGGTGCTCTGGCACTGAGCCTTGCAGCCTGCGGCGGCAGTGCATCCACCTCTGCGGCGGCGTCTGCTTCCGGCAGCGCAGCCGGTTCGACTTCTTCCGCAGCGGGCAGCGATCTGGACTACATCAAGGGCAAGGGCAAAATGGTCATCGGCTACACCGTGTACGAGCCCATGAACTACACCGACGCCGACGGCAACTTTACCGGCTTTGATACCGAACTTGCCACTGCGGTGTGTGCAAAGCTGGGTGTGGAGCCGGAGTTTGTAGAGATCAACTGGGACACCAAGGTGGTGGAGCTGGACGCCAAGAGCATCGACTGCATCTGGAACGGCATGACCCTCACCGAGGACATCATGGCCAACACCGCCACCACCAAGGCCTACGCCAAGAACGCACAGGTCGTGGTGGTCAAGGAGAGCACCGCCTACACCTCCACCGCCGACCTTGCCGGTAAGACCGTGGTGGCTGAGGCGGGTTCTGCCGGTGAGGCTGCCATTCAGGGCGACGAGAACCTTGCCAAGGCAGACTACTTTTCCAAGAGCGTGCAGACCGACTGCCTGATGGAAGTGGCTGCCGGTACGGCAGATGCCGCTGTGCTGGACCTGACCCTTGCCAACGCCATGATCGGTGAAGGTACCGACTATGCAAGCCTGAAAATTGTGGACGAACTGAATGCCGAGGAGTACGGCGTGGCCTTCCGCAAGGGCAGCGATGCCGCCGCCGCAGTGGACGCCGCCTTTGACGCGTTGAAGGCTGACGGCACCATGCAGGCACTGGCCGAGAAGTACGAGCTGACGCTGGCCGACTGAGCCGGGCGTAAAACAAAACGATAGATGGGTGTGTTTTTGTGTCTGTGATCCTTGGGCGCCTTTCCGGCGCGTTTCTGCTCAACTGTGAGTTGTTTGCCCTTACGCTGCTGTTTGCGCTGCCGCTGGGGCTGGTGGTGGCCTTTGGCTCCATGAGCCGGTGCAGGCTGCTGTCCGGTGCGGTAAAGACCTTTGTCTGGGTCATCCGCGGTACGCCGCTGATGCTGCAGATCATCGTCATTTATCTGGGCCCCGGTCTGCTGGGCATGAATAACCCGTGGCCCTCCGGCTCCGGCGGACGCATGGTGGCGGCGGTGGTGGCCTTTGCCATCAACTACGCCTGCTATTTTTCCGAGATCTACCGCGGCGGCATCGAGGCGGTGCCTAAAGGGCAGACCGAGGCCGGGCAGGTGCTGGGCATGACCCGCACGCAGATCTTTTTTAAGGTCACCCTTTTGCAGGTGGTCAAGCGCATCCTGCCGCCCATGGGCAACGAGATCATCACCCTTGTCAAGGACACCTCGCTGGCGAACACCATTGCCAACAAGGAGATCATCATGATGGCCAAGGAGTACAGCGCAAAAGGTCTGATCTGGCCGCTGTTCTCCACGGCGCTGTTCTTCCTTGTGTTCGTAGGTGCGCTCACCCTGTTGTTCAACTGGGCTGAAAAGAAACTGGATTATTTCCGCTGCTGAGGAGGTTTTTAAGAATATGGCATTACTGGAGGCCTCCGGCATTGGCAAAAATTTCGGAGATACAAAGGTCTTAAAGGACATTTCTCTTACCTTAGAGCAGGGCGAGGCGCTGGTCATCATCGGCTCGTCCGGCTCCGGCAAGACCACCCTGCTGCGCTGCCTGAACTTTCTGGAGCGGCCGGACACCGGCTGCATCCGGGTGAACGGCGAGACCATGTGGGACGCCGCCGACCCCGCCACCCAGCGGGAGAGAGAGATCCGCAAAAAGCGACTGCACTTCGGGCTGGTGTTCCAGAACTTCAACCTCTTCCCGCAGTATACCGCCTTGCAGAACGTGATGCTGGCAGGGGAGCTGCTGGCAAAGGAGTGTCCGGACTACCGCGCCAACAAAAAGGCGATGCACGCCCAGCTGGAACAGCAGGCACAGGAACTGCTGGCGCAGATGGGGCTTTCGGAGCGGGCAGACCACTACCCGCACCAGCTTTCCGGCGGGCAGCAGCAGCGGGTGGCCATTGCCCGTGCGCTGGCGCTGCACCCGGACATCCTCTGCTTCGACGAGCCCACCAGCGCCCTTGACCCGGAGCTGACCGGCGAGGTGCTGCGAGTGCTGCGGGAACTGGCCGACCGCAAGACCACCATGATCATCGTGACCCACGAGATGCACTTTGCCCGGGATGTGGCCGACCGCATCCTGTTTATGGACGGCGGCGTGGTGGTGGAGGAAGGCCCTGCAAAGCAGCTGATCGACCACCCGCGGGAACAGCGCACCAAACAGTTCTTGGCACACTACGCGGAATGAGCAAAATCACCAATTCTTTGGGCAAAAAAATGGAAATGTTGATGCAAACCAAGTCTTGTAAAACTGGCGCTGCTCCGCTATAATACCACTCATGAATCTTTATCAACGTCCTGCCGCTTTTCCGGCAGGGCGTTTTTCACGGCAAAAATGCGAACATCCATCTTTTTTGTGTGGGCAGGAGGTATATTTCCATGACCAAAGATATGACGCAGGGCAGCCCGCTGAAGCTGCTGCTTGCCTTTGCTGTGCCGCTGATGCTGGGCAGCCTGTTCCAGCAGTTCTACAATCTGGCCGATACCA